>Ga0102812_10001368_pt1 | contig 16923 bp, 13 predicted proteins | sample ColrivemetaGS713_FD_79334 | JGI IMG/M metagenome (GOLD analysis project Ga0102812, IMG submission 79334) | Estuarine microbial communities from the Columbia River estuary - Flood tide ETM metaG S.713 | ecosystem: Environmental > Aquatic > Marine > Intertidal zone > Estuary | place: USA... | reverse complement strand
AAGTCCGTCTCTCCGAGCATTTCGCGCAGATCTATTTCTATGACGCGGCACAGTGACAGCATCGGAATATCGTTGCCCAGGCCTTCGAAGGGGTTCTCCGAATAATCACCCACCAGCTCCATCATGATGAACACCCAGCCGACAACCACCGAAAAAGGAATCGACAACCAGGCCCCAAATTCACCCAAACTATGGAATTCTGCGACCATCCCCAAGGGCAATAAAAAGATAAAAATCCCTACGAAGATGAAGCTCATGTTGGCGTACTGCCGTGGCAGTGGGAATTTCTTAATCCGCTCGGCCTTGCCCTGGTGTTCGTAAAAATCGTAGAGGATTTTTTGCAGCTCCATGTGCCGAAAATCGTCTATGAGCCCCTGCTCCCGGAGTGCTTTGAGGTCTTGCGCTTGCTGGTCGATGATTTGGGTGGCGGTATTGACGTAATTCATAAGCCGCTCGTGCTCTTCCTTGCCTAGAAAGCGGTCTAGCTCGGCCATCGTTACGTCGTCTTTGAGGAGGCCTACGCCGTAGGTCTCCATTCGGCGTGCGTTGAGTTTACCGATGTGATTGTCCTGACTGATGTGCTCCCAACTGGTCGGGATCAGCAACTGGCTGCGCAGGGCATACAACCAGGCGATGTGGCGATAGAAGAGGTTTTTATGCACCAGGTGCAGCTCCTCCTTACCCACCTCCCGCTCAGCAAACTGCTCCGTCACGAAGCCTTTGACCGCACTCCCCCAGGCGCGGCTACTGTTGACAATGGCTCCCCAAATTTTGCGGGCTTCCCACAGCCGATCGTAAGCCTGGTTATTTTTAAAACCAATATAAAAGGCTACCGCTGTACCGATGACCGATAAGGGCAACCACGGAATATGCAGCCATTCCCAGTGGGTAAATTCAAACAACACCGCTACCAAGGTTGACCAAGCCGTGATCCAGAGCACATGCACTCCTGAAAAGTTCCAAATATTACGAAAACCAAAGTTCTTATTTATAAACATGGGAGCTGCTTTTCTTCAAATATATTGAATTATGGGCAGTCAAAGTTTTTTTTTAAAAAGTGCACTCTGCACTTACCTCCGTCAGCATTATGGACATATATAAGCAAACAAACCTAAAAGACATGTTCTACACCAGCTGTTTGTGTTTGCTTTTAGCTTGTTTGGCAGTGCTACATCGCTACTTCCCTTATTACAACTTTGGTTTGGAAGGAAGCAAGAAAATATAGGACCCACCCCAACCCTCCCTAGAAAGGAGGGAGTAAGGACCCATATTCAAAAAAAACGGAGAAAGCCGAAAATCCGTAAAAAGAGTAGGCATTTTCACTAGTTATAGTATTGTCAATTGGATAAAGAATCCGTTGTCTGTATTGATCTCTAATTTTGCACCAATTTCTTTAGCCCTCATCCGTAAATTTGAGAGTCCCAACCCAGAACTTTTGAGCACATTACTCTTTATACTGCCATTGTCCTGGATGATCAATTGCATCCCGTTTCGTCCGTGTTTTTGAAAAGTGATTTGGCAATTATCACCATTAGAATGCTTGGCGGTATTAGTAATGGCTTCTTTACAGATCAGGTACAGGTTTTGCCGAATTTGAGTAGGCATATTTTTGTCCAATGAAACGTCAATAATTTTCAGCTCGAAATGTATGTCTTTTACCTCAAGCGTTTCTGTGGCATGCTCCCGAATGCGATCTAAAAGATTTTTGAACTTGTCTTTTCGAGCATCAATTGCCCAAACGGTGTCTCTCATTCGAGACATGGCATTTCGGCTCATTTCACTAATCCGTTGCAATTTGGGTTGACGTTCTTCTGAAGCGGTCTGCATCAAGATTTCTGTTTGCATCGTTAAGCCAGCCAATACACTACCTACATCGTCATGTAAATCACTGGAAATTTTGACGCGGATACGTTCAATTTTTAAGGCTTGCTGTAAGCGATACATTGCAATGCTGTAAATAATCGCAGAGATAAAAAATAGAGATATCGTATAAAACCACCAAGTCTGCCACCAAGGTTTTTTGATAGCTATGTTTAGAGAATAAGCTTGTTCGTTCCAAACACCGTCCGAGTTGGAAGCTTTTATCTTGAACAGGTAATCACCGGGTGGTAGGTTTGAATAACGGGCAAAGCCATTCTTTTCAGCGTCTACCCAGTCATCTTCATGATTTTCAAGTTGATATTGAAGCCGATTGTTTTCAGGGTCACTATACTCCAGCGCTACAAAATCAAAGGAGAGGGTGTTTTCATCGTAATCTAATAACAATTCCTTGAGTTCACCAATTTGTTTTGCCGTTTCAAACGGCTCATCATTAACCTGTAAACGTGTTATTTGTATCTGAGCATTATGGGACGAATTTTTAATGCGCTCTGGTGAAAACCGATTCATGCCCTTGGTGCCACCCAGCCAGATTTCACCATCGCTCGTTTTCAAAAAAGCATTGGTGTTGTACTCATAAGCCTGTAAACCATCGAAAAGCGTGTAACGATGATGTCTTTTTTCTTCAGGGAAATAACGAATGACTCCTCTGTTACAACTCAACCAAAAACTACCCGAGCTATCTGGTATAATGCAGTAATAACTTTCATTAGGCGCACCACTAGTGGCTTCATTGAGTAAGTCATTTGTTCCATCCTGCTTGTTTACTTTAAGAATTCCCGTAGAGGTAGCGATCCATAAAAGTTGCTTTTCCTCATGGTAGTCTTTGGCATAACCAATCCCTTCAATTTGACCTGTTACAGTGTATTTGTCGTCGTCTTCCTGCAAAACCAATACCCTCGAAGCATCTACAGCTAAATACAGTAGCCCCTCCTGCGTTTCATAAATGGAGGTTGCCAATGCTTGTTGGTGTTCTCCGAGTGAGTGGAAAGGCGTAAATACGGCTTCGTTCTCAACAATAGTAAACTCATAAATTCCCGAGTAAGTAGCAAAAAGGGTGTGCCCATCTCGAAGTTGATAAACATATAGCATGTAGTTGGGCAAATCTTGAATATATTCAAACTGGCGTAATTCCTTATTCCATTTTAGTAATTGACTTGAGCCGACTGCCCATAGGTCATTCTTTTTTTCAAAGAAAAATTGAATGGATTGTTTATCGGCTAAAAGTATAGGGATAAGTTCTTCGTTCTTTTCAACTGTTGGATAATAAGTTGTAAAGCCCCTGGAGTGGCTGCAGAAAATTTCTCCTTGGCTGGTTTCAAAAATGGCGGTAATGTTTTGACCAATAAATTCTTCTAAAACAGCGAATTTTTGTTTGCTTAAATTGGTATAATTTACGCCAGATGAAAAGCTGCTTATCCAGATGTTTTCTTGATGGTCTTTGTATAATTTATTAGGGGTTCTGATGCGCAAGCCCAGTTTTTCAGGATTGTCAGCGGGGATTTGCCCAATAAACTGCCCTGCTTTTCTATTGAAAATCAGTATACCCTGCCTTGAACTAGCCACCCAGCGTATAGAATCATTGATACTAACCGTCGAGTTGACATTTCCTATGTCAAGGCCATTAAACTCATCAATGATGCGATAGTTATTCGTCTTAGAATTGAAGATAACAAGTCCTTTTTTAGATCCTAAATACCAAACATCCCCTTTGTCTTCCTTTACGCTGGTAACATGGATGATTTCCATTGCGGGCACCTCTGGTTGCTTTCCGTCAAAAGCAGTGCGAAGTTGGAAGGGGGGCTGGGTGTCCAAAATACTAATTCCCTGGCCTCTGTTGATATTACAGGAAACGACCTGCTTAACCTCACCTTTGTCATCGAGTATGGGAAAATTATGCTGGCCATCAATAGCACATAAAGCGAGCGCTGTTTCATCATCAATATCAAATAAGTAGAGCCTGCCTGTAGCGCCAATTCCTACTCTGACCCACAGTTGTCCATTCCTGTCGAGATGAAATGCATGGTAATCCTCCTTAAGGAATACCCCCATGTCGTCTTTTATTTGAAAACGCTGAAAATGATCCTGTTCTCTGTTGTAACAATGGATACCTTCATAGCTAGTAAACCATAGATTGGTTTGCTCGTCTTCGTGAAAATTACTGGTAATGATATTGCCCAGTAGACTAGTGGAATCGCCCGAAATGGATTTATAAACTTTTACTAATTTACCGTCAAAGCGATTTAAGCCGTCTATTGAACTCAGCCACACAAAGCCTTTAGAGTCGTGGTAGATGAAATTATTTGACGCTTGAGATAAACCTTCTTCCGGAGAGAGGTAATGGAAGGTATGGCTTTGAATTTGGGCACAAAAAACGCCAGGGCTGATCACGAGTAATGCGATCAGCCACAGCAAGCGAACGTTTATTTTTATCAGTCTAAACAGCAGACTAAAGTTTAATTAAGACCTCTAAGGTTTATCTTCATTACCGTAGGTACCACCACAATTGGGAGGGCAGGGTAATAGGCTCACACTTGAAACAACATCGCCATTATTTTTCTGTGCATGGGCGACCATGGTTCTTTTTGCATCAGGGCTATCATTGAACATCATGTCAACGACCTCGAACAATATCTCATCGGCTTCATCTTCTTTTTCGGCAAAAAAGCTTTCATCAAACAACACTTTAAACCTTTTCTCAGCATTATCTTCTACCGGAGGTATTTCCCTCAATTTTTCGACTGTTGCTGCCCCTGATCCTGCTCCCTCAATATAGCCTTTTGCATGATTAGCTGGCAATAGTTCTACACCATTAGTTAGAACCGTTTCATTAACAGAAACAGCACCCTGTTCATTACTAACAAGGCAAAAATGGTTGGATTCTACCAAATCATTTTTGCCATCAGTACCGAAGGCAATCATAATCAATTCATTGTTATAGGCTGCTGGATAGATCCGGAGGCTATCACAGTCATTTTTTTTGCATAAATATGATAGGCTCTTTCTGCTAAAGGTAGCCGATAAATCAGAAAAGCCGCCTAAAGTGGATTGAATATTCGCTACTCTGAACGCATCATTTCTCAAGGTACTGATCGATAAATTAACTTCAACTGTCTTTCCCATGATGTGTGGTTTTAGAATGTTTTTATATTAAATCGTTACTGTTTTTCTCTTTGAGGCCGTCTCATGACAAGCGATCACAGCTCACCATCCATTACTTTCTTAATCACTTCCATCTTATTATTAACCTCCAGCGTACGGTAAATTCTTTTGATGTGATCTCTTACGGTATCCAGCGTAATATCCAATTTGTGCCCAATCATTTTATAGGACAATCCGTCTACTAATCCTTGAACAATTTGTTTTTGGCGTTCCGATAGCTCGTCTCCTTGTTTTTTGGCCTTAGGCATAAAACGTTCGGCGATCTTTCGGGCTACAGTGGGTGACATATAAGACCCACCACGGGAGACGGTAAAGATGGCTTCCTGGATTTTTGTCAGCGGTGTCCGTTTTGAGATATAAGAACACGCGCCTGCGCAAAGCGCATCATAGATTTTATCATCTTCCTCAAACGTAGTCAATATGATAATATCTAAGTCGGGGTATTTCTGACGAATATGATAGATGCCTTGTATGCCAGACATGCCGGGAAGCCCAATATCTAATAATAATACATCTATCTGGGGCTTTCTTCCAGACCGTGCTTTCTCCAAAAAAGCCTCTACGCTGGTAACACTGGCCGTGATGGTGATGGATGGATGCTGAGGCATGAAAGTTTCCAGGCTTTCCTTGATAACTGCATCGTCTTCTATGATGGCTAATTTGATCTCTTGCATACTACAAAGGTAATAAAGCAGCACATAGCCATTGTCCACATTTTGATGTGGGTACACGAAACAGTGGTGCTCTCCTTATATCACTGGTGTATGCTTTGTGCTCTTCCCCAGCTGTCTTAAAAAAAAATGCGCCATCCACATCAAAATGTGGAACACCCCCCTGACTCACCCCCATACCTTTGTCCTATCAGCAATTGAAATGGAATCGAAGTTAGCGAAAAGGAAAACTTCGACCTTTTTCAGAACCACCTAAAACCTGTCAATCATGAAGATATTTCCTGTTATGCGACCATTACGAACCCAGAAATCTCGTGAAAATTTTTCCGACATCTACTTTAAAGCTTCAGGTCTACCCATTCCTGACAACTATTTGCATGATCCCAATAACATCGTTTTGGGTATCCATTGGAATCAGGAATTGATCGGAGGCTTTATTCTGGGTAAAAGTTCCCATTTGAGAACAATTGAGCTTTTCGCCAAAGAAGACAAGCATGAGCTGCTCTACAAACAGCTAAAAGACAAAGGCTTATTCACAGAGATTTGCTGCTTCTGGATCAAAAAAGAGGTGCGCACTAAAACGGCCCTTAATTTTTTCATTTGGCTGTCTATGGCTTATGCGCTCAAGCGGTACGCTACGGCTCATATTGTTTTCGGAACCTGCTCTCGTTCCTTGGCGCGTCTGTATGCGGTCACCTCTAAAGTGAAATTTCTCAGTCAGGACTTTATCAACAGGAAACCCACTTTTATCTTTTGGGGCAAGCAACGGTATGCTATATCGGGCATCTCCGAGATTGTTTTTTATAAACTCAAAAGGGTTTTGAAAATCGTTAAAAAATCCAATTCACTCGTCAACATTTAATTCACAACATATTTTATTCACGTACTAAAAAAACAATGTTATGTCAAAAGTAGAAGCAGTTAAAGGCGGCATAGAAGCGGCCGAAAGTCTTTATGAATTAGCAAAAAAAATCGTCGGAGATATTGTGATCCCGGGGAAGGGCTTGGTTGTAGCTTTTCGAAATTGGACTAAGTATACATTTCGCTTAGATTATAAAGTTAAGCGTGGAGTGTATATGAGATCAAACGGTTCCATCCTGCATCCTTATTCAGAAGAGTATCATGGGGAGCATCATGAATTCATGTTCAGTGGCAAGGAGAATTCCGGATGTAGTGTAGTTATGGAAATCAACAAAAGTGAGCAAGAGCAAGGAAAAGGAACCTACTACATGCGTGCTGCAGCCGCTAGGGATGGATTGAATTATGTCCGATTTCATGCAAATGATCGGGAAGGTTTAGACAAAGTGAAAAAACACCGATCAGGTGATGGTTTCTATCAACCTACTTATGATGAGTACTATTTTGATATTCACATTTCGGAAGATCGCCCAGCCATTTGTACGGTTGAGATTATTCCCAAGGGAGAAACAGCACCACGAACTTAAATCACGTTTGCTATATAGATAAATGCTAATACAGAGCGGCTTGGGAATTCCCGAGCCGCTTTGTTGTCCGTATGGTCTACATTTTCATCGAGTCTAAAAATCTGCCCCCCATTAGAGATTATCTTACAATCCAGTTTGCCAATGACCTTAATGAACTATTGCAGGTTTCCCACCGGTAGCCTCTTTTTTTATCACACCCCTGACTGAAGTTTTAGGCAAAGCCCACCCCGAAGTCCGCCTACTGTGCCAGCATGGCCGGCAGGGAGCCTCGAATTGAAACCACTTTGTTGTCGGGATTAGACGAGGAAGAAATAACGACGTACCTCATTGGCCCAATGCCAAACGCCCGCTGGAATTATCCCTGACCATTTTGGTATTGGATATGAATTAGGAAGGGCCAAAATGGCACTAAGATCCACTTTTTTAAAAAAAATCACGCTTACCACTTACCTCCTACCCTATTTCTGACATCCACGAGTGGTTAATCCAATAAGATTAGTGTTTAAAGTGCTGTTGTTTCCTACTTTTATCATGCTTGCCTTGATTGGCATACTCCCCAATGGAGGAATAATCAGTTTTTGAGAACACCAAACAAGCGTTGTAAACCTGATCTGGTAGTGTACCAGATGTAAGGCTGGGGGGTATAAAATCATGAACTTGCTATTAGGTACTTCTGTTGGCAATTCAACAGGGAGAAAGCAGCCTTACATTAATAGCACTACCCAAAACTTTATACACGCTTTCCTGCTCGAAAGATTCTGACTTTATTACACGCTTTTCTTCCCTCTTCAGTTGGGAGAGGAACCACAAGAAATTAGCTTTTTTCAAGGAAATGCCCGTCGTCTTCAAGAGACGTGGCGGGCTTTTTGGAACCACATAAGGCACCTAAGGACACATGAGTTTTTTTTGGAACCACATAAGGCAAATCAGGGCACATAAGAAGGTCTGCTGTAAATTCCTTTGGATCACCCCAATCACGCCTTCCTCCCTCGTGAGGGAGGACCGAGGAGGGAGCCCTCTTTAAAACGAGCAAAGGGATTTGCTGACCTTTGCGGCCAACAAATCCCTCTACCTTTTTCCTTGTACTAAAAGCTTACTGCTCGTAGTAGAAACGCTCATGTACGATCTGGTCGCCTTCCCACTTCTGGACGGCTACTTGCTCCATCTTCACGCGGTCGCCACCTTTGAAGGTAACTTCCATCATAGATTCTACGAAAGTGGTGCCATTGGCTTCGTCAGAACCGATGCCGGTTACTTGTAGATCGTGGAATTCCTGGATGCTGTTCAAAAACTGTACTTCGTAGTCGCGGCAAACTGCTTTGCTTTCGCGGGTACCACGGGGTTCGGTCATTACTACGTTATCGGCGTAGTACTTGTCGAAGGCGTCCAACAATTGGCCTTGGCCGAGCATATTGTAAATGTCTTGTGCTTTTTCTAGATAAGTCATTTTGGGTATTTTTTAATTAATGTATATACACTAAATGTATTTACATCTTAATTAGTTTTACACAGCAGGCATTATTTTCAAAAAAGATCACAAGTTCATGCGTTGGCGGGGTAAATTCGTTCCTTGAGGTAGGGTTGGTAAGTTGGTGTAGTTGTGTTTGCGGGATGTTTTTTGTTTGTGCGAGGGCTGTCCACCCCCGGCCTTCAGCCACCCCCGCCAGTCGGGGGACAGCGTTTTGTTTGGGGGGTGTTGTCCTGTTTGCGGATAGGGTGTTGTTTCTACTAGCTGGACTTGCAAGAAAAACGCGCAGGCCTTTAGGCCGGAGCGCGGCGCCCGGATCCCGACCTTCTGTCGGGAGCAGGGAGCGCAGCAGCGGACAGCCCGGTGCCGATCCCGTCCCGACTAGAAAAGTCGGGACGGGAGAAGGCATGGCCCCAAAGCATTATCCTCCCAAATCTTCAACCTATCCTCGATGGCGGACGTTGTTAGTCACATTACCCTTACTCCTTAACTGCTGCTACTATGTCTTCTTCTCCTGTCATCATTATTGGCGCCGGCTTGTCTGGCCTGACCACTGCCTACCGCTTGCAGCAGGCAAATATTCCTTTTATCATCCTGGAAGCGCGCGACCGGCTGGGGGGAAGAATACTGACCGTGCGCAATGAAACGGGTACGCCGATAGAGATGGGAGCGACCTGGCTGGGCAAAAAACATGCGGCAGTCAATGCGCTATTGAAAGAGCTAGGAGTAGGGATCAGCGAACAAATTATGGGTGAACAGGCCATCTACGAGGCGCTGTCGACGAGCCCACCCCAGCGGGTACAACTCCCGCCGAACAATGACCCCAGCTACCGAATTGTTGGCACTTCTACAGCAGTGATTGAGGCCCTGGTTGGGCAACTCCCGGCCGCCAGTATTCACCTCCAGCAAGTGGTCCAGAGCATTGAAAAAACAGGTGACGGTCTTCTGGTACACACCCAGGACGCGACGTTTACCGGGTCAGCTCTCGTCAGTACCCTGCCCCCTCGTTTGTTGATGCAGACGGTGGAATGCATCCCCGCCTGGCCGGAAGATTTGCGAGCGATTGCCAACCAGACCCACACCTGGATGGGCGAGAGCATTAAAGTGGGCTTCACCTACCCTGCTCCTTTCTGGCGGGCAAAAGGCCTGAGTGGGACGCTGTTCAGCAACGTGGGGCCCGTAGGTGAAATGTACGACCATTCGGATGATGCCCGAGGGTATTATGCCCTCAAAGGGTTCCTCAATGGTGCCTACCACCCCCTGACGAAAGCGGAGCGCTGCGAACTGGTACTGCAACAATTGCGCAAATACTACGGGGAGCAGGCCGATCAATACACGACCTACGAAGAGGGCGTATGGCGGCACGAGCCTTATACCTTTACGGATTACGACCAATCCTTGCTACCCCACCAAAACAATGGCCATCCGATCTTCCGGCAGCCGCTCTTCGGTGGGCGGTTCTTTATCGGAGGGGCCGAAACCGCCAGTACCTTTCCGGGTTATATGGATGGAGCCGTGCGCCGCGGGGAGGAGATTGCAAGGGCGATCAGCGGTAAAGATTTTTGAACAACCTTAAGGAGCTGCAGGATTTAGGAATATCCATAGGGCAGCAGCCGATGGACGAGAACAGCAGTGATTCTGCAAATCAGAAGAAATAAAAAATTTTATTGCCAGTTTTGTTTGTTACTTAAGTGTTAATTTTAGTAGATTAGCGTTTGCAAGACAAAACATCATCAACTCAAACAGGACTATTATGTTAAAACGCTTAACTATCTATCTCAGCCTATTGGCTGGATTCGCTTTCGTCATCTACAGCTGTGCTAAAGATGAGACCAACATTGACACGCTTGAAGAACAAGAAACCAACAGCCAGCTCAGTGAATTAATTGACGGGCAGTACATCGTTGTTTTCAACGAAGGAGCAATTGACCTGGGCCGGGCCGACATCAGCGCCGCTAACTACTGGGAAGTAAGAGCGCAGGTGTCAGAAGCGGCACAAGCAATTCTTTTAGAGAACCGGATTGTTGACCGGGAGTTACTACAAACTTATGCTAAAGTATACCAAGGTATTGCAATCAACCTGGACCAGGTAGAACTCGCACGCCTAAAGGCAGATAGCCGGGTAAACTACATTGAGCAAGACCAAACCGTACACGTGACCATGGGCGGCCCTCCTGGTGGCGGCGGCGGTGGTGCCCAGAGTACACCTTGGGGTGTGACCCGCGTAGGTGGCCCGGTAGCTGGTGCTACTGCTGGTACTGCGTGGATCATTGACTCTGGTGTTGACCTGGATCATCCTGATCTTAATGTAAACACGGCCCTTTCTGCTACTTTCCTTGGTGGTAATACTACCCCCGATGATCAGAACGGTCACGGTACACACGTTGCGGGTACCGTAGCGGCTATCAACAACGACATTGGCGTAGTAGGTGTAGCAGCAGGTGCTCCTGTTGTAGCGGTACGCGTATTGGATCGTCGTGGCAGTGGTGCTTACTCCGGTGTTATTGGGGGTGTAGATTATGTTGCCGGTGTTGCCAGTAGTGGTGATGCGGCCAATATGAGTTTAGGTGGTGGTGCTTCTCCTGCTTTGGATGCAGCAGTAGTAGCGGCTTCCGGTAGCTGTCCTTTTGCGTTAGCAGCAGGAAACGAATCTACGAATGCTGGCAACTCTTCTCCAGCAAGAGCTAACGGACCCAACATTTATACGGTATCTTCCATGGCAACTGGTGACAACTGGTCTTCTTTCTCTAATTACGGAAACCCACCAGTTGATTTCTGTGCACCAGGCTCTAGCATTCCTTCTACGTACAAGGATGGTGGTTACGCCACGCTAAGCGGCACCTCTATGGCTTCTCCGCACGTTTGTGGTATCCTGCTGATGGGTAATGTCAGCAGCAGCGGCACCGTTAACGGAGACCCTGATGGCAATCCTGATCCGATTGCTCATCTCTAATGCTAAACCTTAATTTAATTATTGTCTTGTAAAAGGAAAGCGGGCAAATCGGAAAGATTTGCCCGCTTTTTTATGGACTAACTCCCTTCTATTTTTTTTGATTCCACTTTTATCCGTTAAATTGAGGATTTCCAAAACGGACCTATCTATGCTTGGCGAAAACAACAAGAATTACCTTTTACTATTATCCTTCCTCGAAGGAGGCGCAGTAATGGCCTGCGAGCTCATCGGTGCCAAATTGCTAGCACCCTACTTTGGCACCTCCCTCTACGTGTGGGCCGCCGCTTTAGGGCTAACTTTAGGCGGACTTACCATTGGCTATTTTGTGGGCGGGCGATTATCAAAACGCTACACCGGGAGCACACGGCTTCTTTATAGCATCCTGGTTGGAGCCGCCGCCTTACTGGTGTTGATGCCTTTTACCAGCAACTTTATCATGGAGGCGACCATCAACCTCCCCCTGGAATTAGGCGCCATCTTTTCCTTGATCGTGTTCATGGTTCCGCCCCTGATCCTGATGGGGATGGTTTCTCCCGTGATCATCAATTTATTGACCGATAAAGCGAAATCAGCGGGCAACAGTGCCGGTAATGTTTATGCCATCTCTACGACGGGTGGTATTCTCTTTACTTTTTTGATGGGTTTTTGGGTGATCCCCGAATACGGGCTGCGAATTCCGGCCATTGTTACTGGTTTTTTGTTGGCAGCACTCCCCCTGGTATCTTTGGTAAAGCAGGCCAGAAGTCAGACCTTCTTCTTGCCGTTGCTACTGGGGTTTGCTTATCTCAGCTTGAATGCGGCACCACAATACAACGACGAATATCAAATTCTCTATAAATCGGACGGCATCCTGGGCCAGGTGAAGGTGGTAGATTATCCCTCTTATGAAATTACCGACAACGCGGCCATCGGGCGCGGCTTGATTGTCAACAACACCCTGCAGACTTACGTGGGGCACGCCGAAAACTTCGCCTACAGCATTTGGAGTTGGTCCAATTATTTCCCTACGGCGGCCTCTGTTTTCCCGGAAGGAAGCAAAGTACTCTTGTTGGGACTAGGCGGCGGCACCCTGGTCAAGCAGCTCAACAGCCTGGGCTTTGAGGTAGATGTCGTAGAAATTGATCGCCGCATTTGGGAAGTTTCAGTGAAGTACTTTGGGCTGGACCCCAACACCAATATCTTTATTGATGATGCCCGCCACTACGTCAAAACAACGAACAAAACCTACGATATCGTCATTTTCGACACCTTCCTCAGCGAGTCGGTTCCCGAGCATTTACTGACGCTGGAAGGCATTCAGGACACCAAAGAGATCCTCCGCCCCGGAGGGATGATCATGGCCAATTTTTATGGCTTCCTGCAAGGTGACGATGGTAAGGCGGCCCGTTCTGTTTACAAAACGATAGAAGCAGCAGGCTTGGTCACTGAGTTGCTGGCAACCCCTGGGACAGAAGGATCACGTAACCTGATTTTCCTGGGAGCGCTGGAGGAAAAAGACTTTAGTAAAACCCGCTACACCGTACCTACCCTACCTACTATTAAGGACTTGTATGTGCATTTTGTCGATCCTCGTTTAATTACCCAGGAAGAAGCCTACCTGCTTACCGACCAGCAACCGCGCTTATCCAAGCTGTACGCTCGGGCGGCGATGTCGTGGAAAAAGAGTTACAATGACTATTTTCGTCGGCATTTTCAGTAGTATTGCTACCCTTTAGTAGCCAACCGACAAGTTTTCTAAGGGTAGCGTGTAGAAGGATAGCGAAGAACTATGCATTAATTTCCAGCTTGCAAAAAATTTTAGCTTTACCTTAGAGTATCAATACGAACTGGAAAAGCGCACGTATTGTTTCAGGCATAAGTATCAAGCATCGGCTATTAAAATCAACCAAAATGGCAAAAAAAATATATCAGGAAAGTCAGCAATTTCACGATTGGCTGGTTATCGGGCTTCTTTCCCTGGCTACGCTTGGCCTGCTGTATGGGGCTGCTTCCTATTTTTGGGAGACGGACGTTACTATTCTTTACAGTACTGCTTGTCTGTTACTGGCTGCTGGTCTCGGTTATATCATCTGGTGGCTAACCAGCCTGCGCTACAAACTCACGGTGACGGACAAAAAGATCAAATTTAAGATAGATGGGATCACCAAGACTTCTAAGAAAATTGCTTGGGATGACATTGTGTCTTGCACTGTAGTCAAGACGCCGAATATCACAAAGTTCCAAAGGCCCAGCGCGATTCTTTCAGATGAGAAATTCTATTCCCTGGATGGACGCAATGGCCTCATGATCAAAACCAAAGATGGTAGTTACTATTTTATCGGCTGCCAGAATGTAGAAGAGCTTCAAGCAGCACTAAACAGCGAGGATAAGATTTGGGAAATTACGATGTAGTTCTTTGACAAAAACAATCAAAAAATACCCCCATCAAGCTTGGCTTTAAACATCTTTGCCGCCGTTGTGTAGCCGCCTTCCGTACCATCAACAAAATGGACGTGGTTATTCTTGAGGTCCAGCACGTAGCAGGACATGATGGAAGAATAGGTAATGTGCACCCCAAAAGTCAGGTCCCCCGCCTTTTCCTTTTTTTCCAGAAAGTGGAGCAGTTCGTTTATGCTATACTCCGTACCCGAAATGACACTGTTGATATTCCCATCAATCATGAGGGTATTCGACAGCTGGCTTACTTTGTGGAGGTAAGTTTTGCCTTCCTCGTACATCCTGAAATAAAACCGGCCAACAAATGATCTCAACCAGCTTTTCATAAGGTAGAGCAGATCGTATTTACCCAAGCGAGCGTACATTTCCCTGCTCAGTTTGGCCATTGTTAAATTCAACTTCAGCCGGCCTTCCGAGATGGGTTGTCTTTGGTGTAACCTTCCAAAGATGCGGTCTATTTCCTCAATTACCGCTTGGTACACGATGGCTTGGCGGCCTTCGTCGGGGCAGCTGACCAAGAGGCAGAGAATTTTCTCCTCCTCTTGCGGTGGTGCAATTTCATTCCAGCGGCATTCCATGCCGGTCAAGTCGACTGGACGAATCTCGGCATCCTCCTCTTTTTCGTAAAACCGTGCTTTCACCAGCGCTTCGGCATGTTTCAGGCCGTTGCCTAAAACCACGGGAATAGTAAGGTAGTCATTGAGCTTTAGCTTAGCAATGAGGAGCTGAATATCATCCCTGTATACTTCGGCAACAGAAAGCGCACCGACCTTCAGCAGGAGTCCGAAGGTTTGCTGAACGTGACGACGATAATTACCCAATGTTTCCCGCAGCGGTTCCAGTAATTCCCCGGGCACCAAAAACGTAGCGCCATCTCCCCCGAAGAAATAAGGAATCTCTAACTTTGAATATTGCTGCTTTACTTTATTCAAAACAGTAATGATACTGCCCGTCGCAATCAGGTTCACATCCTGGTGCAAGCCCCTATCGACCGCTCCTGTTGAATTTTGAACATCCGCTACAATGACGTACCAATCGGCCGGTACTACTTCAAAAAGACCTTTTTCTCCCAGCAAATCCTGTAAGGATAAGTTGTTCGTTGGAAGATTTTGGTAAAACTTAAAGTCATTTTTCATAAAAGGTATTGGTTCATTGCAGAGCTCTCCTTTGTCAGGATAAAATCTAATCACTCGATATTGCTTAAATTCGTGCCATGAAGCAAACGGTAGCCATTATCGGAGGCGGTCCAGCAGCATTGGCCCTGGCCGCTTTTCTGGATCCGCAACAATTCGAGGTCACGATCTACGAGAAGAACAAGACCGTGGGCCGAAAGTTGCTCGTTGCGGGTAAAGGGGGCTTCAATCTTACCCATTCCGAACCGATGCCGGCTTTCGCCGAACGTTATACGCCTACCGAATTTCTGCAACCGGCCCTCAAACACTTTGGCAATGAACACCTGCGGCAGTGGCTGGCCCGTATCGGTATTCCCACCTTTGTGGGCAGCAGCAAAAGGGTATATCCAGAGAAAGGCATCAAACCCATTGAGGTACTCCAAAAAATGTTGGCCGTGCTGGAGGAAAAAGGCGTCCGCATCCTCGCCGAACACACCTGGACAGGCTGGGGCCCAGACCATGCCCTCCTCTTTGCGGAGCAGCCGCCCGTAAAAGCCGACTACATGGTCTTTGCCCTCGGTGGCGGCAGCTGGAAAGTGACTGGCTCCGACGGCAGCTGGTTGCCCGTTTTTGCTCAAAAAGGCATTGAAACGGTAGACTTCAAGCCCGCCAACTGCACCTACCAGATCGATTGGCCCTCGGCCTTCCTCTCCAAGAACGAAGGCCAGCCTTTGAAAAACATTGCCATCTCCTGTGCCAACAGCACCCAAAGAGGCGAAGCCGTCATCACCCGTTTCGGGCTGGAAGGGAATGCGATCTATGCGCTGAGTCCGCAAATTCAGGCACAACTCGACCAAGCGCAAAAAGCAACCGTCTTCCTTGATTTGAAACCGATGTTTACGGAAGAAGAAATCCTGCGGCGGCTCCGCTCCTCTCGCGAAAAGACGATGACCAGCACCCTCCGACGCGGCCTCAAGCTGGGTGCGACAAAAATGGATATTCTTCAGGCCTTCCTCCCCAAGGAAACTTATCTGGACCCCGAAAAGCTGGCGCCCAACATCAAGCGCCTCCCCCTCACCCTACTGGGCTCTGCTCCCCTGGACGAGGCCATCTCCACCACCGGCGGCATTGCCCTGGATGCGGTGGATGCCCACTTTGAGCTTGCACAACTCCCACAAACCTTCTGCATCGGCGAAATGCTCGATTGGAACGCCCCTACCGGCGGCTATCTTCTGCAGGCTTGTTTTAGTATGGGGGTGTTTTTGGCGGATTATCTTGGTGGGCGGCGCTAAAGGGCTATAGTCGGGCAAATTCGTGAATTTGCCCTTTACAATCACCTGTTCAGCGTTGGCTGTGCCTACGTCGACGTGGAGTAAGCTTGTGAAAAAACAGGTAAGTAAGCATAAGATTTTCGTCTTCATGAAGGGGGGATTCAGTTGGCAAAATACGAGGTTTTTTTATTTGAACCACCAGAAGCACTTAAGAGATACGCTGCCAGAACTTTCTAAACATACACCGCCAAACCACCTCGCTGCGCCGACAAATCATAAAACCTTCTCCTCAGCTCGGGAGAGAAGTGATTATTCTCAATGCACAGCATCCGCAGTTGTTTGGCTCTCGTCGCCCACTCAAGGATAGCTGCTCCACCTCTGTCTCCGATGCTACAGCCGACCAGGCCCAGTTCAGCTAGATGCAAGGGCAGTGCCTCGGCCAGGGCCACAGCGCCGGTATCCCCTAGTTCATTGTAACTAAAACTCAGCGAACGTAGAGCATGGGGGCTTTCCTCCCTGTGCGTTTT
>Ga0102812_10001367_pt1 | contig 16935 bp, 11 predicted proteins | sample ColrivemetaGS713_FD_79334 | JGI IMG/M metagenome (GOLD analysis project Ga0102812, IMG submission 79334) | Estuarine microbial communities from the Columbia River estuary - Flood tide ETM metaG S.713 | ecosystem: Environmental > Aquatic > Marine > Intertidal zone > Estuary | place: USA... | reverse complement strand
CGTTAGATTACCAACGGGGTTAACGGAAGAAATTCCATTAATATCAAGTAAATATCCGGGTGTGCCCCCATCAAAAGCGAATAGCGTAGTGGAAATGCCATCCTGAAACTCATCAATATTCATTTCTGAAAGATCAATTGACAGCTTTCTCGGCTCGATCAATGTAATCCTATGTGATAGACTATCTTTTTCATCATCAACTACAGTGACCCGGTATTGCCCGGCTTTAAGTCCATCTATATGTTTGATATCTTTGGCTCCGTTACTCCAATTAATTTTATAAGGTGGTTTCCCCCCTTTGAGATTCAATTTAACAGATCCGTCAGACTGACCATTACAAGTGGGCGATTTTGCAACCAATGCATATTCCATCGGTTCATAAGATTTTCTGATCCGTTCCCTTTCTTTGAATCCAACCGTAAATAAGCCTTGTTTTTCAGTTCCTATCCATAATTTATTGTCTTCATCTATCTCTAAAGCAAGGCATTTTTGGGCTATTAAACCTAAATCTTTGCCGTATCGTTCGATCTTCTCGCCATAAGGATCAAATCTTACTAATATATCTGAGGCTATAATCAGTCTGTCTTCTGAGTCTACAACAATGTCATTCACCATGCCTTTTTTAAGACCATCTTTCAGGTTAGCCCTGTACCAACGATTGTACTTATCTACATTATCAATATTCCAAAGTTCTTCTTCATTCAAAAGCCACAATCCTTCTTTGTTTTCAAAAATCCCTTCCATCGATTTCTTTTCATAGGCACGCCAGTCATCACCATCAATTCGTAGTACCCCATTTTGGGTCCCTACCCATAAAACATTGTACTTGTCTGAATACAAAAAATTTATCTGAGGAGATGGTAATTTTGAGTTTTTGACGGTATAAAATTTTGAAGCAGAAAAGTTCCGACTATTGATCTCATATAGACCGTTATTAGTACCAATCCACAAACTATTACCATGTACGACCATACATTCGATCAGCGCATTTTTGTCTTTCAAATAATTCAGTTCGAAATTAGCTGAACTCCCAAACATATCTCCACCTCCAAAAAAGAAGGAATTATTTTCACCATCGCATAAGGCTGTAATCAATCTATCTTTTATTATATATTTGGGTTCTTCTTCAAATGAGTTTATGTACAATAATCCTTCATCAGTTCCGAGGTAGACGGCCCCGTTTCCCTTCATAAGGATATCAAAAACCGTTGTTTCAGCTTGCAGATCAGGATACTGAACCATTTTATATTTTTCCTGAGCAAAACCCGGCAATAAAAAAAGGATGCTACAAGCAAAAGAAAATAATAGCCTCATAGATAGTTTTTTACTTTAACAAAGAATTTATAAAATTAGTATTAATTTTTATATAATTAATTCCAATATATGTAATTAATGCCAAATGTACACCGAATATCGTTTAAATAGCAGTATTCGCTGCTAATACAAAAAACACGCAAGGAATTTACAGAAAAAGGAGTGACCATATTATGATACACTCCTTTCACCTTATCGAAATATAAATAGTAATCTAAATTCAAATAGATTTTATATCTGTTAATTAATTTTCCTTTAATCTGGAAAGAATTCCGTTCTGATCTATGACCAGTTCAGCACCTGTAAAGCCCCGGTTGATCGCTTTAATTCTCGCCTGCTGAGCTTCTGTAATATTTTTATAACCACCCAAAAGGAAAATAGTCCATTGTCCTTTTGACCATTGCTCGATTACTCCGATGTCTTTAACTTTTTCAGTATCGAAGTACAAGGGATTAGAATACGCAGCTAACCTAACCTTGTATTCACTGGATTCAGAATCACTTTCAAATTGATCATTGTTCTGGAAGGTAAAACTTGAAATAATTAATTCCAAATCCCGGATATTTAATTGATCTTCTACCAAAAATACATCCTTGTATCCTTCTCTCCTTATCTTGTTCAGAATATTTTTTGCTTCGGATTCCTCATGGAAATAGCCTAGTCTGATCTTGTAGCTTGTATTCTTTTTGACGCGATATACATTGCCATACTCAACGAGTGCCTTGTACTGATTGGTACTGCCCTTAGAATTACTTAAAGATGCCAATTGAACGAAGTATACTTTTGAAGTGGCATTGATGACTTTTCCTGTACTAACTCGGACTGCACCATCCAGTGAAAGATCATTTGGTGCCATTTTATACTCAGGATTCTCAACTGCTGACGAGGAAGAAACGGGTACGTCATGTGCAAAACCATCTTCCATACTCTCCAATAAAACAGCTTTAGGAATATTTTCTGATGCTTCTGCCAACATACCTGAAAAGTCTGATTCAACATTATTCAGTGGAGTAGATACATAAATATCATAATTTCCTTTACCTCCTAACCTGTTGGATGTATAATAGAATTCCCCTGTTTTATTATTTTTAATTAAATAAAGATCATCAGCAATGGAGTTAATTCCCTTCCCTACATTTTTAGGAGAGGACCATCCTGAACTCATTTTATTTGTTGAAAAGATATCATATCCACCTAAACCCGGATGAAGATCAGAAGAAAAATACAAATTGCCATTTTCAAATGAGGGACAAATTTCATTTCCCTGAGAATTAATGGCATCGCTTAAACGCTTTGCATCTGACCATTTTTTGCCATCAAAATTACTTTCGTATATGTCAAAATTATCCCGATTCCCGGTCATGTTAGAGGCAAAATATATATTATTGTCATTTTCCCCGAAACAAGCAAATCCAACAGCATAATCTGTATTATTGAAAGGAAGTGAATATTCATTATAGAAATCTCCATTTTCACTAACAGATGCCATATAGACGCTCAAATTCTTCTCATTTCCTACGATCTGTTTGTTATTGTTTCTGAAATTATTTCTTGTAAACAGCACTTTATCCCCTTTTGCAGAATAACTGCATGAAGAAATACCATCTGCATTAAATAATTCCGAAGTCAGTTCTGTCACATCAGACGCACTTGTTTTTCTGTCTGCATCAGAAATCATCAACATGCTCGCTGTACTATGAATTAAAGAAAAATCATTTGATTTACCGGACTTATCATTCTCATAGGAGCAATAGATGAGTTTGTCCTTCCAGATGGCGGGAGCAAAATCAGCCATTTCAGTGCTCGGCCTAAATAAAAACACATGAAAATCATCTTCATTATGCATTTTCTCGGATGCAAAATCACAACCAAGCGCCAATTGTTCAGCCATTATTTTTGACTCACCTTCCTGACAGGATGCAAACATGCTTTTAGCCTGCTCATATAATCCCAGTGATTTCAAGATCTTTCCATAGGCTATTTTAACCTGATCCGTTTTTTGCTCACTTTCTGTAAATAATTTATCATACCATCTGACAGAATTGATCAGATCATTGATCCTTTCATATGATTCTGCCAATCGCAACATCGCATGTTCATTATGAGGTTCTTGTTCAATAACGGCCAGGTATGATTCAATTGCCAGGTCATATGCCTGTAATTCAAACTGTACATCAGCACTGCCAATATTTTGTGCCAAATTTTGCTGTACCATAATTGAAAAAAACACAATAACAGTTAAAAATCCAGACAGATATAGTTTTCTCATGTCAAAAGTGAATTTTGTTATTAAATATAATCATTAACAAATATATAAATTAATTTGTATATCAGTCTTTAATATATGGTTAAAATATATAAATTATGAATATATTTAATACGTTATGAGTATTATTACATACAATTGGCTCGATATTTTTCAATTTTTGAGCGATTCCAAAGTGATGATTGAAGCTTGTTTGTAAATTAATGGGCTTGGTGAATGCTTATTCGAACATTCCTGTTGTTTAACAATCCGGAAGAATTTAATAAAAGCTATTTCCCCTGCCCTTTCACGAGCACTAGTAGAGTATAGAAGAAAATTTTAAAATCCAGTCCAAGGGACATATTTTCGATATAGAGTATATCAAATTTCAGTCTTTGAAGCATCTGTTCAACATTTGAGGCATAACCGTATTTTACCTGCCCCCAGGATGTTATTCCCGGTCGGACTTTGAGCAGATGTTTATAGTGCGGTGCTTTTTCCATGATCAGATCAATGTAATATTTTCTTTCCGGCCTTGGACCGACCAGTGACATCTCTCCGATAATTACATTCCAGAACTGAGGCAATTCATCCAATCTGAATTTTCGAAGCAGGATCCCTACCCTTGTTACTCTCTCATCCGTATCATGAGACAATTGTGGCCCGTCGTATTCAGCATCCTGGAACATAGTCCGGAATTTATAAATATCAAATGGTATTCCATTATATCCAATTCGCTCCTGCTTGAATAAAACAGGCCCGGGGGAACTTATCTTTACCCGAATCGCAATGATCAGATAAATCGGGGAAAGGAATAAAAGCGCAAGCAGACTAAAAATGACATCCATGATCCTTTTAATGATCCTTTCTCCTTTTGACATCAGTTCCTGCTCGATCTCCAGCAATACAGCGCCATAAACGTGGGTCATTTTAACAACACCCAACAGAATATCATACATGTCTGGAATAATCTTTACCAGGATCTTATCTTTGAAATCAAAAAGAATATTTAAGATCTTTCTTAGTTTGGAGTGCTCGGACGTTTCAACAGCGATCACTACTTCTTCTATATTATAATCCTGAATGACTTTTGACATATCGTCCAAACTACCCAGACAGGGGAGAAATTCCTCCAGCTCATTTGTACTATTACCATTCGAATCGATAAACCCCAGAAAATTATATCCTAGCTTATAGGGCATATTTTCAATTTCAGTATACAACTCAACCCCATTGTTATTCCCTCCAACGATCAGGGTATTATAGCTTATCTTACCTTTTTTTATCTGACTTTTGCTTTTGGTAAGGATAATTCCTCTTGAGAGCATTGTCAAGACAAAATGGAGACTAAAAATCACTAAAAATGATTGTACAAAATTGATGTAATACAACACGGCATCATCCATTAACAATGCAAACAAAATGATAAGACATCCGAATAAGGAAAGGAATAAGGTCCGTTTCAAAGTAGAATACCTTGAAAAATGATAAATGTCTCTGTATTTATCGAGCAGCGTATATATGAGCAACCAAAATAATGGTATCAGAACGATTCCCATATAAAATTTCTGATCATTCAAAACATCTGAATAGTTGAAGTCAGCTATTTCTATGGATTTTCGATAGGAGAAAAAACTAGCCCAGGCCAGAGCTGCAGCAATAAAATCACCAACTTTATATAGTATGACGCCCCATATTTTGTTATTTGATCCCATTCAACTAAAAATGTATTAGTTTAACATTATCAATTAAGATTTGCTCTTCTGAACCACTCCCTGAATATTCTGCTCTGAACAGGATCCGATATGCTGGCAAACCGGATAATTTTAATTCACTCGAAAGATTTACATAGATTTTTGTCCATTCATCCGTTTTCTTTAAGCCAAGATAATAACTGATGAGTTCTTCTGAATTCGCTTCAAAATCATAATACCCTATCATGCCAATAAACAGATCCCCCTCCGACTTATAATCAAGTTCCAGATAGACCGCATCACCAGATGTCGGAATGTCATTCAGTATAGTGGCATTTGCAACCTGTGAAAAAATGGTAGAATCATTCACCGTTAATAAACCTGCGTGCATACCGGAAATAGCATCTGTGGAAGTACTGATCATTTTGGTGGACGGATTATCATCCGCATCAAATGAAAACGAATGAGAAGATTGTTCAAACCCCTCATCAATTCTGATCTTAATGTCCTTTCTGTATTCAAAAACAGGATCAAATTGATAGGTCTCTCCAGGTACTAAGTTCTGTTCGAAAACCTTATAATCCAACATCGGATAAATAGTCACTTCAGATGCAATGCCATTATCCCGGATTCCGGGAATAAAATATAATTCAGAATTTATTTGTTCGGGGAGACAGGGAATATAACTTGGATAAGGAAAAACACCTAAACTTTGACCATTAAGATAAACCCAAATGTCTCGTATGTCATGTGTAACAAAACTATTGCCGGCCGGATCTTTAACACTTACTTGATTTATTTCTACATATGTAGGTTGAGCTTCCTTTTGATCAAATAAATCGCAACTGAACAACAGCAAGATAAACCCGGACAATATTAATAGAAATTTCATATTACGTTTTGGTACAAAAAATTGTCGATCCTTTTTATTACATAAAACTGAACCTAAAATTAATCAAAATTAACCAACAACAGGTCAAAAAACCCGGATAAGGATTTATGATTACACTAAACTATCTAATGCTATTTGTTCAATCTTATCTGCAATAAATAATGCCCTAAAAGCATCATTATGATCAACCCTAATTGGTTCGTCGTTGACTATAGAATTATAAAACTCAAGGAGCTCCTCTAAAATTGCATTCGAATTGGAAAAATTTAATATATTTTCCCGGACTTTAAAATGGCCCTTAGGCGTGTTCCAATCGTAAATTTTATTGTCCTGATTAGTGTCTCCTGACACAAAAGAAAAGCTTTTGCACGTTTTATGCAAAAAATCAATTTTAAGTAATCGGTCCATGCATTGAATTTCCATGAATCTTTCCTGATCAATATGCATCCTGCTAGCCAATAAATTTGCAATGCTCCCATTCTCAAATACGAGCCTGGCCTCGCAAATATCCAGATGCTCCGTAATAATCCTTGAACCAGAGGCATGTATTTTATCTACTTTACTGTCAACAACAGACAAAATCGCATCAATATCATGGATCATGAGATCATGAATCACGGATACATCATTGGCCCTTGGATTGTAAGGAGCCATTCTTTTTGAATAGATATGTCTTGGATTAAGGCAGATATTTCCTGCAGCCTGGAAGGCAGGATTAAATCGTTCAATATGACCCACCTGGATGATCGATTTAGATCCTTTGGATCGGTCAATGAGTCTTCTCGCTTCTTTGGATGAAGAAGCAAGTGGTTTTTCAATAAAAAGATGTTTGTTGTTCTCAACTGCCAGCAAGGCAATTTCAACATGTTTACTTGTAGGAGATACAATGTCAATTGCATCAGATGCTTGAATCAAGCTAACTGGATCAGTAAATCTCTTTATTTGAAAAGTATCTTCAACTAATTTTGCCTGTTCGTCATTTGGATCATAAAATCCAAGAAATTCAAACGGGGTTGAAAGCAAATTTTTTGCGTGAAGAGATCCAAAATAACCAGCTCCAAAGAGACCAATTTTTACAGAATTATTATTCATACTTAGAAGCTGGACATATTATTTTTCAGTTGTTTCTTTCCTGGACCTTCTTCTTGTCTTAAAGATGTTGCTTATCTCTTTATCGTTATAAAATTTATATTCAAGAAAAGCAGCTGTCACAAATTTTTTGATGTCCTGATAATCCTTACCTCTTTTGTCCGTATAATACTTCAGCAATCGTTTCAAATAATCCATGCTAATGTATTTAATTGCCTGATTAAACTTTTCATTGGCAAAAATATCCATATATAGGCCGAATATTTTATTGAGTTCAAAATACTCTGCATATTCAGCCTCGCTCAAATCGCTAAGCACCTTGGAAAATCTGTTGTTCAATGCGTGTCTCAGACAACGGTTCTGGTCAGAAAGTCCCATGTGCTGATTGTAATAATTCCGGATCGCATTAATCGCATCTTCGTGCACGTATCCTTTCTCATACACTTCTTGCATTAATTCAAAGAACTTTGACAATTCATCAGCCTTTTTCATATCCAGAATATGGGCAAAGTTGCTCACAACATCTCTTTTGAAATGCGCTTTATCGTCAATAAACTCCAGGTAATATTTGAAAAATTCATTTTCGAAATCTTCCTTTCCTTTTCTCAATTTGTCAAAAATACTGAAAAGTAGTTTCGCCGTATCTTTTTTCAAATCGAAATACATACCCAGAACCATACAAATCCTGATAAATTCAGGGTGGAATATAAAATCCTCCTGTTTTAGAAAAGTATGAATGTAAGGGGTCAATGTATCATTGTCAAAATCTTCACCTGCTCTGTAAAGCAGGAATTTTTGAAGATGAGAACCCATTCTTTTCAATTCATACACATCCCCGGGGAAATTAGTCGACAAATAGTTATAATTAACAAATTGTTTCTTATAAGCTTCATATGCAATTACTCGCTTATCCAGATCCCTGAAGTCCACTGATCTCTGCGTTTGCAAAAATCTCTTAATATTTTTGTTTTGAATCCCGTCCAATAAGTCTGTTACCCAAATATTTGTACTTAAAGAAAAACCGATCTGGACCGTCTGTCCAATCCTTAGTTTTACGTAATCAAAATTCATGGAATTACAAATAAACAAAAGGATGTTTTTGAAATGTTCCTGAGAGTTTTTGTATTTGTAATTATTATCAATATCCCCGCGCAATACACTGTAACCTAAAATCCTTGGAAGAAATAAGCCCTCAAATCCTTCATCGAGCATATGATTTTCAAAATCCTCCAATTGCATCGGGTCAGCATTTGCTACTTCGACATGGAGATCATTAATCGCAGGTTCAAATGCTTCCTGCATTTGCTTATAAACCTCTTCCTCCTCCGTATCCAGGTAAGTTTCTAAAAGCTCAGATTCAACAACCATTTTTTTAAGCTCCTCAATCCTATCCTTATATTTTTTGTGTAAAGCTTCCATGATATGATACGTTTTATTTGGTCTTCGTTAGCTAAAAGTACTCAACCTGATAAGGCAAACGAGCCTTATCAGGTTAACGACCAAAAATATTACTTAATTGTTTCCCAACAAAAGGAAACATAATAATTTTATTCTTCTTCCTCAGTTACTTTCGGAACTACAACTTCAGCTATCTTGATAGGCATGTCTGTTCCTGCAATTTTTCTTTGCAATTCGTCATTCGCTTTTCTAACTGCTTCAAAACGCTTTGCAACTTTTGCTTCTTTTTCACTGACATAAGCATTATATCTCTTATCAGCTTCCTCCTGAGTAAATGCTCCTTTTTTAACTCCTTTTTCAAGGTGCATTCTGAACATAACTCCTTTAAATCGAAGTATTGACCTAACGGTATCCGTAGGTTGTGCTCCATTTACCAACCATTCGTATGCTTTTTCCCTGTCAATCTCGATCGTTGCTGGTGAAGTCAAAGGGTTATAAGACCCGATTTTCTCAATGAAACGGCCATCTCTGGGTGATCTTGCATCTGCAATGATAATGTGGTAGAATGGTTTTTTCTTTCGCCCTCTTCGGGCAAGTCTAATTTTTACTGCCATTTTAATTAAAATTTATTTGGTTAAACCATGCCTGAACAATCCGAATATCGGATATCAGGTTTTTAATCGAGGCGCAAAGTTAATGATTATTCCTGTTTTACAAAATATTGGAATATTTAATTAACTATAAATCATCCAGTCTGATCCTGTAGGAGAATTTCAAAAGAAAAACATCGTCAGGACTTATGCTGAAAAGGCTTTTCAAATCCCGCCCAATGTTAAAAGATCCATCCGTTATTATATCTGTCCTGCCCTGTGCCCAAACCAGATACAATACGGATCCCGGAATGTATTCCCAACGTGCAACCAGGTTTGAGCGAAATTGCTTAAAATTAAAATCTGGGTTATCAATAACAAAGTCTGACAGCATATCTCCATTATCGTCAAAGACATAACGATCGACACCCGTTTGCAGATCCATTTCATGTAAAACCTGATTTGAATTGTATTTATTATATCTGTCCAGATATTTTACAGCATCCGCATCAGTTATTTTCTTAAACCCATCGTAGAGTCCGGCAGCAATAAAAGGAGAAGCATAGTATTGAAGGGTAAAATCAGGTGTAATATTATAATCAACCCTAATAGTAAAACTCAAAGTCTGCTGACGTAAATTTGAAAATAAATAAAGGGGGGCATTCTCCATCTCAATTACATCAACAAATTGCAGATTCATATCCCGGATTGAATAGGAGGGTTCAAATACCAGGGCCAGGGTATTGATCGGTCTGTAAAACAATTCGATCTCTGCATAATGTCTTTCACTATGTTCATGGTCACTCCAACCGAATGAGTATTGTGCTTCAAGGGTCATTTTCTTTTTTGAATTGGTACTAAAACCCAAATTAAGATCCCCTCCTCCAGGATAATAAAAGGCCGGCCCACCACGCAATTCAGCATTGTCAATATTTGAAAATTCACGTGTTATATTGAATTGGTATTCCCAAAAATTTGAAGCGTTTACGTTTAAATTTAGATTCAACCCTTTAAATAGATTGGTGCCGCCAAAATCCCAACCTGCCCATTCATTTGCGTTCAGATCTATATTTCTGATACCCCGCATGGGATTGATAAACTTATAGCCTGCCCAGATAAAATGAAAGACATTATCCGCCCGCCTTAGGTATCCCAGGTCGTTTAATTCAAGTCCTGGCGATCTGTACGTCGTATTAATCAAAAATCGAAAACCGCTGTTGCTCGCCTTTCCGAACATGACTGTTCCCCCATGTCCAAACAAACTGGTCTTGTTCTCATCATATTCAAGATAATCCGCATCAGGCCGCTGAAAATACCGCCTTGAAGAAAGCTGTTGCTCAGCGATCGCTTCTTTTGTACCCAGCAATGCACTACCCACTAAACTACCAGAAATAAAGTATTTCTTGTCCATAAAATATTGAGTCAGGTCAAAACCTCCTGTGTACGCAGCTTTGGGCAAAAAGAGTAGATGATCATCACTTATAAAACGATTTGTTGCCGTTATCATTCCCCCTGCAAGCGTATTCCCATGATCAATGTCTTTCAAAACGCGGGCAAGAAAATAATTGGTCATTGGCTCTATGCTCAAGGCCTTTTCATTCGTGGCAGTTGCTATATGTGCAATGCCCTTATCAACCAGATTTTCTATGATCCCAACTGACCAGCCGTTTTTACTCTTTCCCGTTAGTTTGGCTGCTCCCAGGATTCGTACATTAATCGGCGAATCAATGTATTCACCCTGCTCTGGTTCAGGTGAAAATTGTGGACTACGACCTACCCTTCTTGAATAAAACAGATTATCACTGGCCCAGGGATTTCCTCCCGGCGTGAGCTGAAAATTGGTGATGTTCGTTCCTTCAATGAAAAAAGGCCTTTTTTCGTTAAAATAGGTTTCAAATACAGAAAGATTGACTTCGGAAGGATCCGCTTCTACCTGCCCAAAATCAGGATTGATGGCAAGGTCCAATATAAAATCATTGGTAAGACCGATCTTAGCATCCAATCCACCATCGAGCCCCATATCTAATCCATCAGCGTAAGGATTGCCGGGTTCAGCTTCATATTTGTTTAGTTTTGTCAAAACATAGGGAGCTAATTCTATCTGCTTTTTAGGAGACAGGTTTTTAAGGTTAGAAAGCATTCCATAATTGCTTATCCATCCTGGTTTTTTATTATCAATTGCATTCCAAAGAATCATTTCTTCACTTCTGAAAATGGTTCTTAATACCTGCATACCCCAAACCAAGTTTTCTCCTTTTCCAAATCTCAACTGACTCAACGGAATCTTCATCTCAGCATTCCACCCGTCATTCATGATTTTTGTTTCTACAAACCAAATCGGATCCAGGCTCGGATCATAATTCTCTCCGTCATCCGTAAAAATTCCATCATTTTTAACACCGGCTGCATTGACGAGGAATGCAAAAGCTGTCCTTTTATCATAATAACTGTCAAAATGTATCCCACACATATCTCCTTCATACCCATCCCGCCTCGTCATTCGACCTTCGATCATTTCTGCTTCCAGATCATAATTTTTTATTGCTACATATATATTTGAATTATCATAAAGCAATTTGAATGCGGTCCGTTGACTGGGTTCAGCTCCATTATTCGGTTCATATTGAGTGAAATCGGAGGTCCATTCAATTGTACCCCATGCAGCATCTTCAAAAGAACCATCAATTTTAGGCGGGGATTTTATATTTTGACTTGCGGAATAGTTTTGTTTCTGTGCCATTGCCTGTAATGAAAGACACATAAAAATAATTATTGAGAAAACTATTTTATTATTCATTGGTCATCGATTGTCAACCAATAATAAGCCTAGAAATCAGGAAATTAAAATTTAATCTACGTATGTAGATTTTGTGTAGATAAAAAACAATTAAAGACATTCATTTTGCTGCATCCCTCAGCTAATTTGTGGCAGGACCTGAATCATTATACCTCTATTTTTATAATTTACATCAATTGAGCCTTGCCTTCTTCGCTGATCATGTCAGCTGACCAGGGCGGATCAAAGACCAGGTTAACATCCACTTCCATGTCAGGATAAACATTTTTTATGGCTTCTATCACATTCATCACTATTACATCTCCGATCGGACAAGCAGGCGTTGATAGGGTCATTTCGATATTCGTCGTAAGCTCATCTGGACATTCAATATTGTAAACAAGGCCCAGGTCAACAATATTCACCTCAACCTCAGGATCAATAACGTTTTTCAATATCTGTCTTAATTGTTCAGGTCTGTTATTTTGATTCATCATTTAATTGCTTGTTTTTTTTGCTGTTCTTTTATTAAATTAAATTCAAATGGTTCCACTTTTTTCTTTACCAAAAGAATGTATAAAACATTCACGTTGAACAGAACAGCAGTGATCAAAAGGAATATTGCACCGCCAAATAAAACCATTTTTTCATCTGTGAGTAAGCCCGCAAATAATAAAACCAAACTTATGAGATAAGTATAAAAATGAACAGCGGAAAGCTTTTCCATATACATTTCTCTCGGCATGGGTGTTTTCCCTTTTCCAACAAATTGCTTGTATCGGTCCAGCCAGATAATAAAAGGCAATGTTTTATAGGTTTGCCCCAGGATCATATTGCTAAAAAACCCGAGGAATATTGCCATACCATATAGTACAGATATATTCTTTAGATCAGCTAGACCCCACTGGCTGTTAAAGTAAATCAATATCGCTAAGATCAATGGCAGAAACAATAAAACAAAAGCAACCATTGTATGCTTCATGCCCACGTCTAGCTTTCTTAATTTGTTTTTGTAAGATTGTCTGATGAATGACAGAAAAAATAGCAGTCCTGCAGCAAATACCAATATATACATAAGTTGAAAAACTGAACTTTTCATTACCAGCCAGTCCATCACCAGCAATAACATTGAGGTGTTTGTTAAATGATAGGCATATTTCAATTTTCGCTGATCCAGATTATGAGAAACCAAAAACATTGGAACTAATATGGATGCTACACCCATAACCAAAAACAACAACCAACCAATTATGCCTATGTGTGCATGTAGTTTCAGCAGGTTATAATTGGTTTGATCCAGGAAATGAAAACGATAATTCAATCCGAGCAATAAACCCATGAATGAAGTACCGAGCAACCAGTAAATAGACGCTTTAACAAATTTTGCACTATAATCCTTTTTATTGCTTTTCGATATGGAAATTAAAACGTTAACAGCAAAAAGAACGAGTGAAATAAATACCAGGATGCCACCGAAAGCAACGCCATCTCCAAATCTTGAAAAATAAAACGAAAAGACAAATGCAAGTGAGGATACCGCAAAGAACCAAAAATTGAATTTTGCTAATTTCTCACTAAACAAACGCACTTCAAAAACCACTGGTATCAATTGGTACAATGCTCCAAATATGATCATACTCGACCAGCATAAAGCAGCAAGATGAACCATTGAAAATACTCTTGGATGATTATAATGAAATTGAAGGGCATCAATATTTAAAAGCACCATCACCGCAAGCATCAGAAATGAAATACTGGCAAATACAAAATGAGGGACTACAAGTGAACTGGAAGGAGAATTACCTGTGTTAATAATTGACATATTACTTGTAAATAATTAATTGAATATTGTTTTCATCTACTTTATGGCTCACCATATTAAATCCTCGGGTCAGCAACTCATCTGTGAGGAATTGTGGAAATTTCTTATGATAAACAAATAACGCCTGACCTGCTGATAAGTTTTCGATGTGCTGAAGAATACTGGCCATTGGCATAGGCATTTCCATATCCCGAACATCCAATTCAACCAGCTCTGCTGCATAAAATGATTTTTTTTCATTCAGCAAATTTATATCCTCCTCGTAGATCTTTGCTTCCGCAGGTTTGGTAGCTATCTCTGCTCCAGGTAACATATAAGTATGCACGACACCTGGCTCAGGACGTACCGTAACTGAATCAAATCCTTTTGATTTCAAAACATTGATCAAAGGAATAGGCTCAAAGGTATTTATGATTAGTAGAATGGTTCCTGGCTGCAAAGTCTCCATCTCAGCCATGATCATTTGAAAAGGATCTGTTCCTTTTTCAAGAATCGGTCGAACATCCAGCGTTTTTACAGGCCTGTCCCCGATTATTTCATTAATATTTATTTCCATCACTCTGGTATTTGAAATTGAACCCGCCCTAACCAAAGCAAAATGGAAATAAAACATCACATTTATCTTCAGAAAGATTAAGCTAAAGTTCTTTATTTTTAATCAATATAAATAAAGAACCGCAAATATAATCAAATACCATAATTATAAGCATGATGCCTGTTGTATTGTGGAAATACAACAAATCAAAAATTTCAATTCTAAAATTTGGCCACCCAGTTTCTGGCGTTTACGAAAGCATAGAACCATAGACTAACCTGATCCTGTTTTCTATCCTGGTCATAATATGGCCACTGCCAGGGGAAAATTGAACGCTCAAGATGCGGCATCATTGCCAAATGACGACCATCCTTTGAACTTACCGCTGCTGCATTAAACATGGAACCATTCGGATTGCCCGGATAATTCTCATAACTGTATTTAAGTGGAATGTTGTATTTTTCTGCATCCTCTCTTGGAAACTGGAACTTGCCTTCCCCATGCGCCACCCAAATACCAAGTCTTGATTTTTCCATTCCCTCAAAAAGCACAGTATTTCCGGCTTGCACATCTACATTGATAAAAGCAGATTCAAACTTAGCTGAATCATTATGCAACATTTTTACTTTGTGCTTTTTCTTAATTCCAAGCAAATTCAACTCCACCATCAATTGGCAACCGTTACAAACTCCAAGGCTTAGAGTATCTTCCCTGGCATAAAATGCCTTCAGTGACTTATTTGCTTTTTCATTATAAAGAAAGGCACCTGCCCATCCTTTTGCTGAACCCAGAACATCTGAATTTGAGAACCCACCTACAAAAACGATCATCTGTACATCTTCAAGATTTTCGTTACCCTTGATCAGATCTGTCATATGAATATCCTTGACCTCAAATCCCGCTGCATATAATGAATAAGCCATTTCTCTGTCCCCATTGACCCCTTTTTCCCTGATGATGGCAGCTCTTGGTTTTTTGATCAAATTTAGATCATCCTCATAAACGCCTGTAAATTGCTCCGGGAATGAAAAGTGCAATTTTTGTTTGCTGTAATTCTCAAGTCTGGCCAAAGCTAACTTCTCTCCTGATTGTTTTCTATCCAATAAATATGAACTCTTCATCCAGATATCCCTGTATTCATTAATATCAAGATCAAGCGTCTGGTTTTTGAACTTAATATTTAATTTCCTTCCTTTTATGGGCTGACCCATTATTTTATAAGCGATCTTATTTTGCTTCAGCAAATCTAGGGAACCATCAATAGTTTTCAATTGAATGATAATACCTGGTTTTTCACTAAATAAGATCTCTACTAAATCCTCTGAATCAAATTCGGACAGATTTACCTGCATTCCCCCTTTTGAATTTGGAAAACACATTTCCAAAAGCGTCGTGATCAAACCGCCACTACTAATGTCGTGGCCAGCAAGAATTTGATCATTGCCGATCAAGGTCTGTATCGTATCAAAAGCTGTTTTGAAGTTTTCCGGATCTAAAACCGAAGGAGTGGCCATACCCAGTTCGCCCATATTTTGAGCAAAACTGCTGCCTCCAAGCACAAAATCAGAGCCACTAAAATCTATGTAGATCAATTGAGAATCAGCCTGGTCAGCCAATACAGGTCGAACTGTTTTTGAAATATCAATGACTTCACCAACCGTAGATACGATAACAGTTCCAGGTGAAAACACGGTGTCATCCTTATATTGTTGTTTCATCGACAAACTGTCTTTGCCGGTTGGTATATTAATTCCAAGTGCGATCGCAAAATCACTAATCGCTTCAACGGCCTTGTACAATCTGGCATTTTCGCCCGGGTTCCTCGCAGGCCACATCCAGTTTGCACTTAAGGAGACCCCTTTCAGACCATCCTGTATCGGTGCCCAAACCAGATTTAACAGAGACTCTGAAACAGATAGTACGGAACCTGCAGCCGGATCGATCAAACCCGCAACAGGTGCGTGCCCAATGGAAGTTGCCACTCCTTTTATACCATTATAATCAAGAGCCATCACCCCGAGGTTATTCACTGGTAATTGTATTTCTCCAGCCGTTTGTTGGGTAGCCACTTTTCCTGTTACTGACCGGTCAACTTTATTTGTAAGCCAGTCCTTCGATGCAACCGCTTCCAGTTGAAGCACTTCTTTAATATATGTTTCGATTTTAGCTAAATCATATTTGATCTGACCAAAACTTTCGATGATGCTAATATCCTCCAATATCGTTTGTGGTGGATTTCCAAACATATCCATCATATCCATATTGATCGGTGCATCTCCTGTTTTTGAATCCGTAAAAACCAATTTACCATCCTTGGTTGCTTCCCCTACAACGTAGTAGGGAGCCCTTTCTCTGATTGAGATCTCTTTTAGCAACTGAATATCTTTTTTACGCATCAGGAGCCCCATTCGCTCCTGTGATTCATTCCCCACGATCTCCTTATAGGAAAGGGTATTATCCCCAACCGGTAATTTTGAAATATCGATCATCCCACCCGTTGTTTCAATCAGTTCAGACAGCGCATTCAGGTGTCCCCCGGCGCCATGATCGTGAACGGAAACAATTGGATTTTCAGTCATT
>Ga0102812_10001365_pt1 | contig 16949 bp, 17 predicted proteins | sample ColrivemetaGS713_FD_79334 | JGI IMG/M metagenome (GOLD analysis project Ga0102812, IMG submission 79334) | Estuarine microbial communities from the Columbia River estuary - Flood tide ETM metaG S.713 | ecosystem: Environmental > Aquatic > Marine > Intertidal zone > Estuary | place: USA... | reverse complement strand
TTCTACACATTCTAACTTAAATGCATAATCATACTTAACTTTTTTTCCATAAAAAATGCCCCTAATAGTGTCTAACTTTTTGGGGCATGTTCATTTGTTAGTGGCTTTTTTGTTTTTAAGGTATTTTGTTTATAGTTACTCTTTCATTGCAATTGGAAAGGCATCAAAAGGTTCTACAAGTGCAATAAAAAGCACACAAGGGCCCTTATCAAGACATTTAGCTGAATGTGGTTTTTGAGCAGGACCATAAGCATAAGATCCTGTTTTCAAAAGTTGCGTTGGTTCTCCTTCGTATGTAACTTCCATTTCACCTGAAATTAGTACCATTCGTTCTTGAGAGTGGTGCCAATGATTTGCTACCATAGTATTAGCAGGCACTTTAAAAAAGATATCCAAATTGGGTTGACTCATGTCGCCATGTAAAACCGTAAAGGTACAATCCGGTAAAAAATCTGGTGCAGGATGCCAAACCAAGTCCTTATCTTGGACTGTTTTGACTTCCGATTGCAGTAGTATTTGCTCATTATTGTTTTGAGCAAGGCATAATAAAGGAAATATAAATAGGAGTATTGTAAATCCTATTCTATCAATAAAATAGCTAGATATTGCTTTCATAATTATAATATTATGGTTTGATATTCTGGTTAACTCTAAATAAATTAGTTGGGTCATATTGCTTTTTAATTTTTACTAATCGAGCATAGTTGTGTTTATAACTAGCTTGTACGCGTTCTTGCCCTTCATCCATCATAAAATTTGAATAAGCGCCACCAGAGGAATATGGATGCAAAGCTTCCCAATAGTTTTTACACCAGTTTGTGATTTTATCCGCTTTTTCTGGATCTGGATCAACACCTACAATAACCCCAGCATATTTTGCATCTCTGTATGCCCAAGGTGTTTCTTCTGCTCCAATGCGACTTGCCGCGCCACTAATGGGGTATAAATGCATTTGAGATAATAAGGTAGGTATACTGGATCCAAATTTTAAATGTTGTTTTCTGACTTCCGGACCTAATTCATTAAAAAAGTCGGCTCGCCAATACCACTGTAATCCAGGAGGCATTAATCCATCGAACAAGGTTTGGATAGCAGGATAAGGCATTATACCAACATGAGCAAAAACCGGTTCTAAATCCATTGCTGGTTTTATAAGTTTATTGAATTCTTCCTGACTTCCGGTATAGCACCATACAATGCCGCAATATTGGTTTCCATGTAAAAAATCGGGAAATGGAGGCCCCGGAATTATCATCGTAGCTATAAATCCATTTAACTCGTCTGGCGCATTATTAATAAATTTATGATACCAGGCCATAATTTCTTCGGTCCTTTCTATTGGCCATAAGGTTGGACCTCCAATTACTGTTTTAACTTTATGTGCTTGAAATTTAAAAGAAGTAACAATCCCAAAATTCCCGCCTCCGCCACGAATGGCCCAAAATAAATCGGTGTTTTGATTTTTATTGACGGTTACAAAAGAACCATCTGCTAAAACCATATCGGCTTCTAAAAGATTATCAATTGTTAAACCATATTTTCTGGATAAATGCCCGACACCTCCACCAAGTGTTAATCCGCCTACACCAGTTGTAGAAATTATTCCTGCTGGAACTGCCAATCCAAATGGATGTGTGGCATGATCGACTTCTCCCCAAAGGTTTCCACCGCCTACTCTTACCGTATTATTTGATGTGTCTACACGAACAAATTTAAGACCAGATAAATCAATTACCAATCCATCATCACATAAACCTAATCCGCCACCATTATGTCCACCACCGCGCACGGCAATTAATAGATTATTTTCTCTCCCAAAATTTACCGCAGCCATAACATCGGCTACATCTACACACATAACAAACATTCCAGGATGTTTGTTTATCATGCCATTATAAACTTTTCGTGTTTCATTGTAGTCTGAATCTATTGGCTTTATAAGTTTTCCTCTTAATTGTGCAGAGAATGATTCGATTATTGAAGTGTCTAAATTTTTAACTTGATTTTTCATTTTTGGTTGGTTTTAATATTCGTTGTTTATTTTGAGATAATCATACTTTTTAAAGACCATAAAATGGAAAGCACATCTTTTTTAGAGTCTTCATCAATGCTATTTTTATCTAGAGCAGCAAAAATATCATCCATAACATGCAAATATTCCGCAGGACTTATATTCATACCTGTATGGGCAGTCACCATATCTTTTCCTTTGTATGCTGCTGGACCGCCACTTCCCATACTAAAAAAATCTATGGTGTGTTGCTTTATAATTGCTAATTGTTCGGGTTTGTCCTTTAAAGGAAGAAATCTGGCATTAACCGATGGGTTATTCATGTGATTTTCAACAGTGTGATCCACTATGTTTGAAATTCCATCTCTGCCTCCTAATCGTTCAAAAAGTGTTTTAGTCATAATTTATAATTTTGGTTATAACCCAAAACTATAAATACTAAAAAGAGAAGACCTCTACATTTAATTCAAAAAATGATAATTTTGAACCACTTGTTCCAATATTGAATCAATTAATTTTAGACAACGTGTTGTTGAATGTATTGTGAAGGTAAAATGCCAAATTTATTTTTAAAGCATGTTGAAAAATAGGCGGGACTATTAAATCCTGCTTCAAAAGCAGTTTCTGAAATGTTGCCTTTTTGGTCGTGAAGTGCTTTAATTGCTTGTTGTAACTTGTATTCTACAATAAAGTTGTTCGGTGATTTTCCTGTTAAACTTTTTAGTTTTCTATTAAGTTGTGATTTGCTAAAACCTAATTTTTTGCTAAAATCTTCAACATTAAAATCTGATTTGTTCCATATGGTTTCCACAAAATCCATTAAATCTGTCAGGAATTTTTCTTCATTTTGTTTTAGTGTTCTAATATGTTCTCTATTAATAAATTTATTTCTATTCTCGCTTTCATAGAGTGATTTCACTTCGGAAGTAATAACTATTTGATCCTTAACAATTTCACATAATCGTTTCGCTAAGGTTATTGTTTCTTCAAAAAAGGAATCTTTAATAGTAACAGGTACGCCAGAGCTAAGTCCAATATTTAATCTGCGCATTGAAGCGTCCGTTTTTGTGGTAATGTATTTAAAATTATATTGAATTTTTAAGGCACATAAAATAGCATCAGAAACAGATATGAAAGAAACCAAATAACTATTGTTATCTTGTTTTACAATATTTCCTTCAAATTGTTTAAAGGATTTTGTAACACTATTATGAAATTTTTGTGTAAATAAACTAAACTGATTTGCTTCAAGCCTGTGCAAGTAATCACTGGTTTCAATAAGCATTATAACTCTAAATGCAGGGTCGTTAATAATGTTTAATTCTGTGTTTTTTGATTTTTCAGGGTCTTCAATACGGCCTAAAAAAGACTCAACTATATTTTTATTTACTTCTATAATTTTATGAGGCACTTCACCATGTGCGTTATTGTGCATGTCTTTAATAGCCTGCTCATTTGGTGCTTCAATTAAACAAAAAGCTGTTCTTCTATGTTCATCACACCAATAGGTCATGCCTTTACATCCATACAAATGTTGCACCTTTAAATCTTCTTGATGCATTTGTGCTACATGCTCTGCAGTAATTTCTTCAGGAATATCATGTCGATCCATGTATATTGGCATAGTATGTATTTTTAACTAAGTTAATGATTTTTAATCAATTCACTCTTTGCCTTTCTTCTTCCGAACCTGTTTTACGATTACGAGATGATTTTACAGTACTATTACCAAAGTTGCGGGAATAAGATAATGAAAATGTTCTATTACTGAAATCGAAGGTATTTCTAGTTTTAATGTTTTGATCAGGCAAATCGGTTCCACCATTAAACTCAATACTATCAAATATATCGTTTATAGAAAACTTAAGAGTACCCCATTTGTCGCTAAACTTTTTTTGCAACCCTAAGTTAACACCATAAACTTCATCATATTTTGCAGAACCAAAAAACCCTGGTCCGTTATAAAACCCTGATAACTCTGCCGAAAAACTATCAGAAATTTTAAAGGAATGCGTACTGTTTGCCGAAAAATTTCCCAAACTTAATTCTATTGGTTCATCGTTATAAAATGTGCTAACCTTTTGTTTATAAAAATTAATATTGTTTTGTGTACGCCACCAATCAGATATTTTAACAGGTAAGCCAAGTGTTATTCCAAAAGTTTTAATGTAAACTAAATTGGCTGCTTCAAAAATTAATCTTCCAGTGGCTGTATCTATACGTTCTTGAAAATTTGCTATGGATGAATCTTCATTAGTGTATTGAAATGATAAAAAGTATGATTTGTAATTAACATCAAACTTAAAAGTATTAGAAATAGCTGGTTGTAGTGATGCATTTCCAGACAAGAACGTGTTGGGATCAAAAAAGATAACAAATGGTGCCAGGTCGTTAAAAGTTGGTCTTGTAATTCTTTTTGAATAAGAAAGGTTTAAACTTAATGTGTCATTTATTTTTCTGCTTATAAACACACTAGGAAACCAAATACCGTAATCTCTATCAACCACGGTGCCTTGAGTGTCTGTATTTAATTGGGAGTTTGTATGTTCGTATCTAAGACCCGTTTTTATGCTCGTTTTTTCATTAAAATTATATTCTAATGCACCATAAGCGGCATATATTTTTTCGTCTAAATCGCTTTTATTAGTTAGACTAGCATCTTTAACCCAGTCATTATTTATAAAATTATCAACATTAACATCGTTTTCAAAATTTGATTTTGTGGCTTTCATACCTGTTTCAAATTTTACTTTGTCGTTGATCTTATTATTATAATCTAACTTACTAACCCATGTTTTAATGGGTGTTATTTTGCCGCTCCTTAAAAGTTCTAATCTTAAAAAATTATTATTTTCATCGTAAAATGAATTTCTGTAATTAGTTGGATTATTAAACTTATAATTTAGATAATCAATATCAAAACTTAAAAATTTGTTTTCAGTAAAATTATGTTTAATGTTATAATTAATTCCGAAATGCTTAAGATGGTTTATTTCATCATTATCTAAGATAACATATGAAGTTGGTGTGCCATTTTCAGTATCAAAACTATTATTTATAGCATCCATAGACCATCTATTGTCAAAGGTGTTTACTAGCATACCCATGATAGTTTTTTCGGATATATCTATATCCAGGCCTAATCTTAAATTATGATTTCGTTGTCGAGGGTCCCTGTCTGTAATAGTGCTGGAGGTTAATAAATCTCCGTTTTCTTCATACTGTCGGCTAGTTTTAAATATCTGTGCTCTTTTATCAATGGAAAATCCATAACTCCCATAAAGATTTATCTTGTTTTTTCTGTAATTAAAATTGAGATTATTATTGTTTGTAATCCCTTTTCCATATCCTGTAGAAATAGAATAAGAACCATTAAGGCCTAAGTCGGTTCGCTTTTTTAATACTATATTAATATACCCGGCATTTCCTTCAGCGTCAAAATTTGCCGGTGGAGTCGTAATTAATTCGATAGAGGAAATATTGTCTGCACTCATTCCTTCAAGCATTTGTACTAATGCCGACGCTGGCATATAACTTATCTTATCATTCACCATGACCACAACACCTTCTTTGCCAGCAATAGCAATGCTATTACTTTGCCTATTAACATTAACTCCCGGAGAACGCTCTAATACTTCTAAGGCGGTTCCTCCTGCCGACACAATACTGTTTTCTACATTGATAACCATTCTATCAACTTTTTGCTCATATTAAGGTTTTTTTGCTTCAACAAAAACCACATCAAGTTGTTCGCCTTCAGTAAGAGTAAGTTTTTCAACTTTATAGTCAGAATTTAAATAAAATGGTTTAGAATATGCCGTTTTAAAACCAACAAAACTGCTCATTATTATGTAATTACCGTTTTTAACACTCTCAATTTTAAAAGTGCCATTATCTGAAGAAATGGTTCCTTTAATTAAAGTCGAATCTTTAGCTTTTATTAGCAGTACATTAACATAAGGAATACCTTCATTAGTATTATCCGATACTAACCCAGTTACGTTGTATTGCGATTGTGCGCTACCACATACAGTAATAAATAGCACTAGTAACTTAATAATGTATTTTAACATTTCGTTTAATTTTAAAGTAATTATTAAACACATCAGTTCTAAAAAGATAAATCTAATGTAAATGAGTGCCGTAATAATTTTAGGGGGAGAGAATTGTAATTTCATCAAATATAGAATATTAATTAATTAAATAGAAATAAATATTATTTATATTTATCCATTAGTCTTTACCTTTAAACTCTAAAATATTCTCATGAAAAATATATTTTTATTTTTAGTATTAATCTTTTTTTTTAGCTGTAAATCTTCAATAGTTATAATTAACAATGAAGATTCAAGTCAAAATATTATACCAAAGCCATCAAAAGGAGATGTTATTATGACATTAACATCTAAAGCGATACTTCCAAATTATGCAACAAGTTCCGAGCTCAAAGATATAGTGTCGTATTTGGCATCAGATGATTTAAAAGGTAGAGATACCGGTTCTGAAGGAATCGAAAAAGCTGCAATTTTTATTGAAAACCATTTTAAGGAAAATGCTATAAAACCTTATTTTAAAACATATAGAGACAGTTTTAATTTAAAAGGTGTTGATGCGTATAACATAGTTGGCTTTATTGAAGGGAATGATACAAATCTGAAAAATGAAATCATCATAATAGGAGCACATTATGACCATATTGGTTCTGCAAAAAAGGTAGGTAACGATTCTATTGCTAATGGTGCCAACGATAATGCCGCTGGTGCCAGTGGTGTTTTAGAAATAGCAGAATATTTTGCATCTACTAAACAGAACAAAAGAAGTATTCTTATAGCTTTATTTTCGGCTGAAGAAAAAGGACTGAAAGGATCACAACATTTAGCTAAAAAACTAAAGGCTGATAAAATAGATTTATATACGATGCTTAATCTTGAAATGATTGGTGTTCCTTTTACAGATCGACCTTATGATGCTTTAATTACTGGCTATGAATTGTCTAATATGTCTGCTAAAATAAATGAATATACCAATAGCAATTTAACTGGTTTTTCAGAAGTAGCAAAAAAGTATAATTTATTTAAACAATCTGATAATTATGCATTTTATTTAGAGTTTAATTTACCTTGTCAAACCATTTCAAGTTGCGATTTGTCTAATTACGATTACTATCATCATGTAGACGATGAAGCCGATAAATTAGACTATAACCACATGGCAAGTTTAATAAATAAGGTGATTCCTGCTATTGAAAAAATGTGTAATACACCAACTAAAGAAATTGTATCGACCCATGAGTAAGAACATTATTATCACAGGAACAAGTAGAGGAATTGGTTATGAGTTATCCCAATTTTTTGCAAAATCAGGGCATAACGTATTAGCGCTTTCGCGGAATAACAAGACTGTTGAAGCTCTCAATTTAAAGAATGTAACGGCACTTTCGTTTGATTTAGGTAATAAGCACGATTATAAAAAAATTGAAACTTGGCTTAAAACAAATTGGAAACAAGTGGATGTTTTAATAAATAATGCGGGAACACTAATAAACAAACCGTTTTCAGATATCTCTATGGATGATTTTGAAGCTGTTTATAAAACTAATGTTTTTGGAGTTGCCGAGTTAACTCGAATTGTACTTCCTTTTACAAAAAAAGAAAGTCATGTAGTAACCATTAGTTCTATGGGTGGTGTGCAAGGGAGTATGAAGTTTCCGGGATTGGCAGCATACAGTTCAAGTAAAGCTGCCGTAATAACATTAACCGAATTGTTAGCTGAAGAATATAAAGAAACGGGACCAAGTTTTAATGTGTTGGCATTAGGTGCAGTACAAACCGAAATGTTGGAAGAAGCTTTCCCAGGATATATTGCATCAATCTCTGCTTTAGAAATGGCACAGTATATTTTCGATTTTTCCCTTAATGGAAATAAATATTACAATGGTAAATTGTTGCAGGTGTCTAATTCAACCCCATAAATAATTATTATTTATCTAAAGGAAAAGAAAAACCAACTGAAAGCGCTCCACTAAACTGGTCTACAGACGGGTGTTCATAATAGGTTACGGCAATTTCAACTTCATGATTTTTTCCTAAAGCTAATCCTAATGTATATGGTATGTGCATTAATAGGCCGCTATCTTTTTTATAAGTAGAGGGAGTGAATGTTTCAAAAGAACCTGCTGAAACTCCTACGCCTAATTCAATATAAGGAGCAATCCAAGGAATAGGTGCACATATACGTGCTTTTCCACCTAATAAAAAAGCTTTAGAGGTTACTCTGTATTCAGATAAGCTGGTATCAGTGCCACTTTTACTGGGATTTGTTGATATAAACCCAGCATAAGGTCTTACTCCAAGCCATTTTTTAAAAGCAAAAACATATTCTGCTTGGGCATAAAAACCATTTCCAAAAATATTATAGTCTTCATAAGGGGCGCTCATGCCTAATCCTATAGAAGCTTGAATAAATTCACCTTTTTTAGGTTGTGCTTCGGCAGTGTTTGAAATGAATAAGATTGCTATTATAACAATAAAAATACCACGAAAAGTAGAACGCATATCAGTCAATTTTAGAAAAAGCAATTATATCATTTTTTTGTCAATAATAATATGATAATAGTGCTATTTGTAAATAAATTCTTTGATTAAGTTGTTTGTGGAAATACTTTTAATATTTTTAGCTGATAATAGATCATAATTTATGAGCAAATACAAATGCATTATTTTCGATTGTGATGGCGTATTAGTTGATAGCGAACCTATAAGCATTCAAATATTAGTAGATATGGCAAATGGCTATGGAGCTAATATTGATTTGGCTTACGGAATGAAACACTTTAAAGGTAGTTTTTTTGATGCCTGCAAAAACAAAATAGTCCAATTAACCAACACGTTTATACCCAATAATTTTGAAGCAGAGTACAGAGAACAAAGTTTTGAAGCTTTTAAAAAAAACATGCAACCTGTCGAAGGCGTAAAAGACGTATTGAATGATTTGAATTTACCTTTTTGTGTTGCTTCTAGTGGACCTGAAAATAAAATTAGACTTAACTTAGGGCTAGCAGGTTTATTGCCATATTTCGAAAACAAGATTTTTAGTTGTTATACGATTAATAAATGGAAACCAGACCCATCCGTATTTTTATGGGCTTCAGAAACTATGGGTTTTAAACCAGATGAATGTGTGGTAATTGAAGATAGTTTATCTGGTGTTCGCGCCGCAAAAAATGGTGGTTTTGATGTGTTTGGTTTTACAGCACACGATTATAATAATGAATTGAAAGCTGAGGCTACCAAAACCTTTGACGATATGAGTATGCTTTTAAAAATGATTTGATTTTTAAAATATGCTAAACTTTTGTCTTGGCTAGTCTATACTTACTCCAAATAAATACCCTACAAGGGCAGTAAGTCCCATAGCAACCGTACCCCAGAACGTAATTCTTATAATGGCTTTACTAACGCTAGACCCTCCGGTTTTAGCTGCTATTACTCCTAAAATAATTAGAAAAATAATTGCGAAGCCATATAATATATACTCCATATGTTTTAAGGGGAACAGCAAAGTAACAAAAAGTGGAAGAATACCACCAAATGTGAAGGCACCACCAGAAGCTAACGCTGCTTGTATAGGTTTAGCTTGACTCACTTCATTAATCCCCAGTTCATCTCTTATATGTGCTGCTAAGGCATCATGCTCCGTAAATTCTTTAGCTACAATTAAAGCAGTTTCTTTTTTTAAACCTCTTTTCTCATAAATGGAGGCCAGCATTTCTAGTTCCATTTCAGGCATTTCAACTAATTCTTGTTTTTCGCGTGCAATATCAGCCTTTTCTATATCTGTTTGCGAACTAACAGAAACATATTCTCCTGCTGCCATTGATAAAGCTCCCGCAACTAATCCGGCTACAGTTGCTAATACAATAGGTTCTCTTAAATCGCTAGCGGCAGCCACACCAATAGCAATACTTGCGGTAGATAAAATGCCGTCGTTTGCTCCAAGAACAGCCGCTCTTAACCAATTACTTCGTTGTATAAAATGCGGGTCTAAATAATTATCAGAAACGTCAGTCATAATAGCTAATTCAGTTTTATATTCTGTTATTAACAAAAGTAAGGCTTAATGAAAACTACTATGCAAATTTGACTAAATTAATTTTGCCCTTTTTTAAAACCATATAAGTTTTGATGAATAAAATCCTTTGGAAATTTATCATCACCTTTAAAACCAATCTCAACAGTTCCACTATCTTCTGGAATATAGTTTGTTTTAAAGATATAATCCCAAAGGCTTAAGCTAATCCCATAATTAACGCCGTATTTTCCTTTTGGTAATACATAAGCATGATGATATAAGTGCATTACTGGGTTGTTGAAAATATACTTAAGGGGCCCCCAAGTTATTTTAATATTAGAATGGTTAAGATGCCCTATAGTAATAGCTATAAAGTGTACGATGTAAGCTTGTTCGGGCTCAAAACCACCAAGTAACATAACACCAAATGTTTTTAGAGGTTTATAAAGTATATTCTCCATCCAGTGATATCTTAAATGCGCCGCAAATCCCATTTCTTTTACACTATGATGCACTTTATGGAACTTCCATAAAAAAGGGTATTTATGTAATAAAACATGTGTAAACCACTGCACAAAATCAAGAACAATAAAGAACACTAATAATTGTGCCCACATTGGCCAATAAGCAATGTCTATAATAGCAAGACTTTTAGCTGTAATATTCAACTCTCCAAAAAGAACACCTAAAATGTTATAAACACCACTTATTACAATTGAGAAGATGAAAAAATTAAAATACATATAAAATGCATCTAACCAAAAATCTTTTCTAATTATTGATTGTTCCTTTCGCCAAGGAAATGCCATTTCTAAAAACCAAACAATAAGCGAAATGGCTGTAAGCCCCCAAACGTAATTCGTGTACCAAGGCACTTCAAAAATCATTGATTTCCAAGTCCAATTTACCGTACCACTAAAAGCATTAATAAATGCGTCTAAATATTTTTCCATAATTAATTAATTTATTTTGATTGTACTTTATTTATTGTGATTTTAATACTTTGTTCGTTTTTATAAATCTATTCTTTTAATTCATACCATTCAATATTAGTTAAGATTTCTCTTCTTCCTTTATCTTTTGGCGGGTAATTTGCAACTAAATAATTGACTATTATTTCTTGATTCTTTCCTAATTCCCAAAGATTTTGCGTTTCCTGCATCCATTTTATAGTCGCATTCCAACGTTCTGTATTCATTCTATTCTGAATTAATAGTTTTGCTGAATGACAATTTGTGCAATTATTTACAACAGTCATCAATCCGTCAGCATCAATTAATCCGGTTCTTACATGAATACCGTTTTCAATTCTATCTTCATCTACTTCAACAGGTGTACTAACAATAGTTTCGGTTTTTGTTTTAAAAGTAAAAAAGTTTGGATTAATGGTGTAATAAACCAACATGCCACCTGTAATTAAAAACAAACTAAAAAGTACTAACAATAAATGGTATACTTTTTTAATTTGCCTCCTAAAAATTTCTTCCTTAGACATTTAATTAACTTTTACAGCGATTCTATGACATGCATTGTTTAAATAGCCTTTAGGATTCCAACCAGGTAATAACATGGGTTGTGCAATTCCTTTTGAGTCAATAGCTTTTGCCCAAATTTCATAATATCCTTTTTTAGGGAAATTTACAGTTGCTTTAAAATGTTGCCATGCAAATCTGTTTGATGGTTTTTCAATACTACATGATTTCCATGTAGATCCAAAATCTATAGAATATTCCATTTTAGCAACTTCCAAATCGCCAGCCCAGGCATGACCTCTAATATTTAAAGCTTTCCCTTCTTTAATAATTGCCCCAGTTTTAGGATAAGTTATTAAGGATTTTACAGGCATAGATTCAATAATGCACATGTCTTCGTCTTTTACCTTTTCTCCTGGAGCTACAGGTTCGCAAGGTACTTTATAAGAATCTCCAGTCATTTTAGGGCCATCATGCACTTTGTTTCTTATGCTAATTCTATTTATCCATTTTCCTGAAACTGAAGCAGGCCAACCTCCAACAATCAATCGTAAAGGATAACCATGTATCAGCGGGATATCTTCACCATTCATTTTAAAGGCAATTAACGATTCATCTTCAAGTGCTTTGTGCATAGGGCAACCTCTGGAAATTGGTTCTTTGCCTGGTTCTCTACTTAGATGTAAATCTGTAGCATGGTAGCCTATATAGACGGCATTGTTTTTAATACCGGTATCTTTTAAAACATCTCTTAATCGTACACCTGTCCAAGTTGCGCAATGTACAGCACCAATTGTCCATTGATTGCCTTTCGCAGGTGGGTTAAATTCACTTCTACCATTTCCTCCGCACTCTATTGTAATCTGATAGGTGTGTTGTTGAAATTTTGATTTTAAATCTGCCAAGGTATAGGTCTTTTTATTTATAACAGATTCCCCATCTATTGTTAAAGTCCAATTTTTAGCATCATTTCCTTCTGGAACTAAACCGTTATTTCTAATAAACATGCATGAGTTTGGAGTAATCTTATCATCTAGTAAATGAGCCTGTGCCTCAATATTCCAGGGTTTATCATTCAGCACAATCATGTCTTTGTGCTTGTTAAACATTTTAAAAGGATCTGGTTCCTGTAACGCCAACGGATTGTAACCTTCCATAAGGCTAGAGCCAAAAACAATTTCTGCTCCAATAAGTGTTGCGAACGTGCTTAATGTTGCTTTTTTAGCGAAATCTCTTCTTTTCAAAATGATTTAATTATAGGGTTAATAAAACAAAATTTGTTGAAAATACAATTTCTAAAATTCTTCATATGTAACTTTTGTTACACTAGCTATAAAGAGATGATACAAAAGTATAATGACAAATAATAGTACTTATTTTATTTGAATGTAAAAATGATTTTAATCATCGTATTAAAAATTGTTTCAAAACTGATGAATATCATTTGTTTATGCTTATAATGTAATAACTTACTAACATAATTTTTAAGACCATTTAAACAAGTGTAACATTTGTTACATTAAAACTGTTTTGGTATTGGTAATTTGTCACACTAAAGATAAAAATAATATTATGATAAAAGATTTCGAAACTAAATTTACTGGGTGGGCATTTATAGTTGCCGCTTTATTATTATGGGGAGGTTGGGCATTGTCACCGCATCATGTTGGTGAGTATTTTGTGGCTTCAGATTTTACTGCCATTGGCGAGAATGTATGGTTCTGGATTTGGATGTATCGATTTCATATTTTTGGCTGGGTAACTATGGCTATTGCTATGTTTGCTTTTGTTTCTATTACTGCAAAAAAACCCTATAGAGTTTTAATATTACCAGGAGCAGGTATGGTAATTGTAGGTACGTTTACTATTGCCATTGCAGCAGCTTATTATTATAATTATGGTGCTTGGGGAGTTGGACAAACCGCTGGGAAATCGGCAGAAGAGATAGAGGTGTTTATGAATGATATTTTATACACAAACCAGTATGTAACCTGTTTTGTGCGTTTCGGACGAATTTTCTCTGGTGTTGGATTGGTATTGTTAGGTGCTGGCTTAGTAAAATGGAATATGGTTGCTAAATGGTTAGGATGGTTTACTATTTTATTAGGACTTGCTGCCGTGGGAGTTATTATATCGATACCAGATAATTTCGAAATTTATAAACCAATATTTCATTTTAAAGTAATTTGGTTAGTAGCTATGGGTGTTATGCTATTACGGAAAGGTGTGAATCTTTCTGAGGGTAAGGCTTAGTTTCTTTATAACAATATTGTAGAAGTATAGTTGTGGTTTTGCGTGCGAAGATTTTTCTCAGGAAAATCAGAAGTAGCAAAACTACAACGACTTTTTTTAAAGCCTAAAACTGCAATTATTTTTATGCGGTGTTATAAGCTGGCTTTAGTTTAAATTAAAATCAGCTAAATAAATTATTTCCGTAATAAATCTTTCCTTTTTCAAAGTTTTTCGGAACAACAAAATATACATCGACAGTATTGGATTTCAATTTCTTATGATTGAAGTAAATTGATTTAATTTTCGGTTTGTTTTTTGTTCCAAAATTGATACAATTATCAACTTCGCTATATCCATCTATTTTAAAATCCCAGAAAGAATCTTTAATGGACGGATTATAAGAATACCAATAGGTTTTTTTTTCATCTTTCGGTTTTTCGTCAATTAATTTTTCAAATCCAATGAATGTAGTCATAGCGTAATTATGTTTCATATCTACGGGTCTTAAACGTTTTTTATATTCATCTGAAACTAAATAAAATTTATTCGGGTCAAAATCTTTTTTTTATTCGAGACAGATTTTATTTTAAATCGGATTTGGATTTTTTGCTGATCCTTATCTGCTTGCACAAAATATCCGGAATTATGCACTTCAAAAAGACGGGAATTTTTTATAGCCTTTTTAAAATCAAATTTAAAAGTATTGTCAACGATTGTTGCTTGACTAATTCCTTTGAAGGATAGTAGTATTAGCAACAGGTAAAATGTGTTTTTCATTTTTTTTAGCTTACTAGTAACAAGTGAATATATTCACTAGTGTATATTTATTTGGAAAATATAAACACAAACAGTATAATACGAATCTAGCCAATATTTAGCACAAAATCAATTGTTTTTGTTCCAAGAAATCGTGTATTTTTGCACTAATGCAAAATAAACTTCGAGATTATATTTCGCCAAATGGCATGCCTCAAATTCTAAAACTTTTAGAGCACGATCATTTGGTTGTTAAAATTAAAAACGAGCGTAAAACACGCCATGGTGACTATATGCGTTTACCAAATGGAAAGCATCAAATTACAATAAATTCTAATTTAAACGAATACCGTTTTTTAATAACGCTAATTCACGAAATAGCCCATTTTGAAGCATATAAAACCTACGGCAGATTTATAAAGCCTCACGGAATTGAATGGAAAAAAACTTTTCAACATTTAATGTTGCCATTTCTAAATCCCAATATTTTTCCAAATCATTTATTACCCATGTTAGCTAAGCATTTTATAAATCCTAAAGCATCCAGCGACAGTGATACGGTATTAGCCTTAGCATTAAAGCAATTCGACGAACCAAATAATAAAACATTTATTTTTGAAGTACCTTTGGGGGAGACTTTTATATTATATAACGGAAGAATATTTAAAAAAGGAGAAAAACGAACAAAACGTTTCGAATGTGTTGAAATTAAAACAGGAAAATTGTATCTTTTTAATCCAAATGCTGAAGTTGAATTAATTTCTGTTGAAACAGGAATTTCATAATAAAAATATGAAAAACAAAAATTATTACGCCATATTAATGGCAGGTGGTGTAGGCTCGCGCTTTTGGCCAGTAAGTACAGAAGAATTTCCAAAACAGTTTCACGATATGTTAGGAACTGGTGATACTCTAATTCAAAAAACATTTCAAAGACTTTCGCATTTAATTCCGAAGGAAAACATTTTTATATTAACCAACGAACGTTATAACGATTTGGTTTTTGAACAATTACCAGAAGTAACACAGCGTCAGGTTGTTTTAGAACCTGCTATGAGAAATACAGCGCCATGTATTTTATATGCATCATTAAAAATTCAGAAGGAAAACCCGGATGCTATTATGATAGTAGCTCCAAGCGATCATTGGATTGAAGACGAAGCAACTTTTAGTAAAAATGTAAAACAAGCTTTCGAGTTTTGTTCTAAAAACAACGCTTTAATGACGCTTGGTATTCAACCTACATTCCCAAATACCGGCTACGGCTATATTGAGTTTGATAAAACGTCATCAGAAACTATAAAATCTGTAAATCAATTTAGAGAAAAACCAGATTACCAGACTGCCAAAGAATTTATTGCTCAAGGTAATTTTTTATGGAATGCAGGTATTTTTATGTGGAGTGTAAAAACGGTGATTGATGCATTTAAAAGTAATCAACCTACTTTATACACCCTTTTTGAAAAAGGAATAAATTCGTATAATACCGATTCTGAAGACGATTTTATAAAAGAGAATTACCCGAAAGCGGAAAATATTTCGGTGGATTATGCGATTATGGAAACCTCTAATAATGTGTTTGTAATTTCGGCGGAGTTTGATTGGAACGACTTGGGCACCTGGGGAAGTTTGTATGATAAATTAGATAAAGATACTGCGGGTAATGCGGTTGTACATGCCAGAACTTTAACTGAAGATGCATCGGGTAATATGATTAGAACCAAAAACAATAAGATTGTAGTTGTCGATGGTTTAAATGATTATATTATTGTTGACAAAGATGAGGTATTGCTTATTTACCCAAAGACAAAAGAACAGGATATTAAAAAAGTTTTGCAAAAAGTTAAAGATAAATTCGGGAAGCATTACGGATAATTTAACGATCAGTTTCAAGTAACAGTTTTCAGTAAAAACAGTCTATTAATCTATATTCATAACACTATAACTCTCGGGATAGTGGCTATTTTTAAAAAAATGGAAGAGAACAAGTCGAATTTTTCTGAAGAAGAAAACAAATCAAATAAAAATAAGACTATTGTTGAAAGTAAAGATGCCATAAAGCAAGATGCCATAGGCTTGCTAGCCAGTGCTAAACGTTTTTTTAAGGATCTATTAGATTTTCGCGATGACACCGATCGTGATGCTACTATAGAAGCCATAAAAAACGATATTCCATTTAAAGGTGCTACTGCCTGGATTTTAGTCTGTTCAATTTTTGTGGCCTCGGTAGGTCTTAATGCCAATTCTACAGCGGTAGTTATTGGTGCCATGTTAATTTCGCCATTAATGGGACCTATTCTAGGTATTGGCTTATCTGTTTCTATCAATGATATTGATACATTAAAAAAATCGTTAGTCAATTTTGGGGTCATGATTTTGTTAAGTGTGTTAACAGCATTTTTGTTTTT
>Ga0102812_10001361_pt1 | contig 16968 bp, 14 predicted proteins | sample ColrivemetaGS713_FD_79334 | JGI IMG/M metagenome (GOLD analysis project Ga0102812, IMG submission 79334) | Estuarine microbial communities from the Columbia River estuary - Flood tide ETM metaG S.713 | ecosystem: Environmental > Aquatic > Marine > Intertidal zone > Estuary | place: USA... | reverse complement strand
TGTAAAACTTCAACTTGGGGAAGATAAGGCGCAATTTACCTCCGATCTGATCGCCGAAGAGCAGGTCTAATGTACTAAAAAGCAAAAGTCATTCCGATAGATTGGAATGACTTTTGTTTTTTTTGCGAATACAGGAATCCGCTAAAGAAAATACGACAAACGTTTAGAAGATCAGACCAGCTGTAAGTGCCAGGCCACGGTGCTGCAATTTTTTGAAGCCATTGTCATTGTTGTTGTTGGCATCATCATCCAGGATGTTATTGATACCGTGGTTGTAGCGCAGATCGAAGAAGAGATTGCCCAGTGTCAGTCCACCGCCAATGGCTGCACCGAAATCTATGCGGCTCTGGCTGTCAGTATCATCAAAGTTGATGTCTGTTTCCGTATTACCTAGTGGCGATTCACGTTTACTTTTTCCACTGAAGGCATAGCCAATATAACCACCACCATTTAGGTAAATTCCGAGTCCTTCACCGTGAGTATTTCCCAAGCTGAGACGAAGCAACAGTGGAATGTCGAGGTAGTTATAGGTAAGGTCGTTTGTGAATTCTTCCCCTAGAACAGTATAGGTGCTCTTCGCACCTTTTTGGGTAAAGAGCAGCTCTGGCTGCAAGGCTACCGCATCACTGAAAGGAAGGATGAAGGCCACCCCTGCCGTAAATTTAGTGGCGCCATTTCTGGCAAGGTCTTCGATAGAATTGTCTTCTTCTTCAAAGAGCATGTTGGAAAAATTAACGCCAGCTTTTACAGCTACCTGTGCGTGTAGCGAAAAAGCCATTCCAATGGCCATAACGGCTAACGCGATTTTTTTGGTCAATTGCATAAAGTGAGTGTTGTGTTAATGATTAATGCTGGAGTGTCCAGGTGTCTTGTGCATTTTTGAAACCAATAATTCCTTTACCAGGTTCGATATAAACGGCTAGAGAATTTTCTTCGTAGACGAGAATGTCATTATAGGTTTCACCGTTGAGTACGATCGAGGCTTCCAACTGGAAAAGATCAGTAATATCTAAAGTACTGATATCAAAATCACCAACAAACCGGGCTTCGATAATATGACGCCCGACAATACTCGAAGCTCCAAAGGAAAACCCTAGCTGGAAGGCATCATAAAATTCGGCTGTTCCGTAATCGTAAACATCAGAATAAAGGAGTAAGTCAAAGACTATATTGTTGTCTTCACTAAAAAAGCCAAATCGTTCGCTTTCCGCTAGATAGTATTCGCAGGAGGAAGGGCTGTTGAATTTAGCTTCGGTGCAGGTGGTACGGTAACAAAGCTGATCTTCGCTTACCTCTTTGCCCCTAATAGCGGTAAATCTAAGTTCAGTAGCACTTGCATTTTGAAAAACAAGGGTTTCACTGCCGTCATAGGTGAGGAAATTTTTGGCAGCATCGCTTAGCGACAGATCGCCGATCTTTTCGTCCGGCGGGCAGCCACAGGCTGTCCAAAATAGAGGAGTAAGTAAGATCAGTATTCCAAATATTCTATTCATTAAATACTTTTTTTGAATGCACACCTCTTTATAACGTATCTGAAGTCAAAAAAGGTACAGAAAACCTCCATTAGTGTTATACTAAGTTTGTTTTTTACCGGTCCTTAATTCCTTGATTAGAAAAGGGTTTTAATACATATAGCTTGTTTACTGTCATTATTTTACTTACCTTTGTGGCGTTCTTACGGAAGAACACCTCAAGAGGGAACCGTTGCGGTTCCCTCTTTTTATTGTCTGAAGGTACTAAATGTCAATGTTTACGTGGAAGAAAAGATCATAGATCTGTTAGAAGAAAAGTTTACGGAACCGGAGTTTGCCAACTGTTTTTGGTTAGATGTAAAATTGCACGCTGACAAAAAACTCGAGGTGATTATTGATTGCGATACGGGCGTTACATTTTCAACGTGTCAGCGGATCAGCCGCCATTTGGAGAGTGTTATTGATGAAGAGCAGTGGCTGGGGTCTAAATATACCCTGGAAGTCTCTTCGCCCGGAGCAGAACGCCCTTTACAACTTCCACGACAGTACCAAAAGCACCTCGGCCGTAAATTAGAAGTAAAAACCAAGGAAGGCGAAGAGTATGAAGGACGCCTCAGTGAAATAACGGAGGAAGGGATCACCTTGGATTACAAGGTTCGCCGTAAGGAAGGAAAACGCAAAGTGACCGAAGAGGTACAAACTACTATTGCGTTTGATACAATAGAGAAAGCTAAAGTAAAAATTTCATTCAAGTAGACACATGGTGTATAAAAACACTTGGAGCTACCTAAAATAAACTGTGTGCAATGAATCTAGTAGAAGTATTCTCGGAGTTTAAAGCCGGGAAAAGTATCGACCGACCAACGATGGTTCGCGTACTGGAGGATGTGTTTCGCACGCTGATTCGTAAGAAGTACGGATCGGACGAGAACTTCGATGTCATTGTCAATACCCAGAAGGGTGACCTTGAATTGTGGAGGGTGAGGGAAATCGTTCCCGATGGTGAGGTGACGGATGACCGCAGCCAGATTTCCATCTCTGAAGCACTTGCTATTGACGAAGATTATGAAATCGGTGAGGAATGTTACGAACAATTATTCCTTGAGCATTTCGGACGCCGGGCGATTATGGCTGCTCGTCAGACCTTGATTTCCCGTATCATGGAACTCGAGAAAGACGAGATTTACCGCAAGTACTCAGAGCGTGTTGGAGAGTTGGTACTGGGAGAAGTACACCAAATTCTGAAGCGGGAAATTCTGATCATTGATGATGTTACTGGTACGGAATTGGTGCTGCCAAGACAAGAAACGATTCGCGGGGATTATTTCCGAAAAGGAGATATGGTGCGAGGGGTGATCAAAGAAGTAGAGATGCGCAACAATAACCCTGTTGTTATTGTTTCCAGAACTGCTAACCTATTCCTCGAAAAGCTGCTGGAGCAGGAAGTACCCGAAATTGAAGACGGTCTGATTGTTGTTCGTAACATTGTACGGATACCAGGTGATCGTGCTAAAGTCTCGGTAGAATCTTATGATGATCGTATTGATCCGGTTGGAGCATGTGTGGGTATGAAAGGATCTCGTATCCACGGTATCGTACGCGAATTGCACAACGAGAATATCGACATTATTAACTTTACCAACAACGTTTCTCTTTATATTCAGCGGGCCCTTACTCCGGCAAGAGTATCGACCATCAATCTGGATATGGACAAGCGCCAGGCCAATGTTTTCCTCGAGCCAGATCAGGTTTCTTTGGCGATTGGTAAAGGAGGTACCAATATCAAGTTGGCCAGCCGCTTGACAGAATTCGAAATTGATGTTTATCGGAACAATGACGAAGTCGAAATCGACGACGTTGAACTCGAAGAGTTCACGGATGAAATCGAGGACTGGATCATCGAAGAACTCAAGGGTATTGGGTGTGATACCGCGCGTAGTGTCCTCAACCTTAGCTGGGAAGAGATAGCGCGTCGGACAGAATTAGAAGAAGAAACAGCCAAAGAATTACTCCGTATTCTCGCAGCTGAATTCGAATAATATAATAAAGCTGTTCCGTCCAGACAAAGTCCGGACGGAACGCTTTTTTACATACAAGGGAACAACTTGAACATTAAACAATGTTACTGAAATAGAAAAGGACAAAAAATAAGTACTATTTTATGTGGACTTATTGCCTTTAGAGTTGTTCTCTACGGTTTTTAAAGTTTATCTTTGCATTGGTTTTGCCCAAGCTGGCTTTTGTTTTATCAGCGTGCAGGGCGTACCTAAAATTTTAGAATGGAGCGACGTTTAGTCAAAATAGCGAAAGAATTAAATGTGGGTTTATCGACCATCGTAGACTTCTTGCAGAACAAGGGGTTTGATATCGATCCTAAGCCCACAGCGAAGGTTTCGGAGAGTATGTATCAGGAACTGCTTAAGGAGTTCCAGAAGTCCATTGCAATCAAAGAAAAAGCGGATCAACTGGTGATCGGTACCCGCCCGATTGCAAAGAAGGAAGAAGAAGAGGTCAAGCAAGAAGAGCGGCCGAGCATCCCTGTTAAGTTAACGGGAACTGCGCCATCATCTATTTTGAAATCCAAATTAGCTCCTCCTCCCGCACCGAAAAGTCAGCCAGCCCCGGTAAAGCCTCAGCCTCCGGTTGAAGAACCTGTAGCAAAGCAAGAACCACCAGCCGTTACGCCTCCACCTGCTCCTGAGCCTGTGGTGGAAGCTACGCCACCGCCTGCAGACCTTCCAAAGGAAGAAAAAGTAGAGGAGAGAGTATCAACTGCTCCTAAGCTTAAAGTGCTTGGTAAAATAGATTTGGATGCTCCTAGAAGACCAGCTGAATCTACAACTTCTAAAGCCACACCGACGCCTCCCAAGGAAGAAGTAAAGGAAACGCCTGCGCCAGAGCAACCTGCCGCGCAGAAAGAAGAAGCACCTCAAGCTGCGGAAAAGCCTAGCACTCCTAAGGAAGAAACGCCATCGGCGAAGCCTTCTGAAGAAGCAAAAAAGGCAACTCCTGCAAAAGAAACTGCTGAACCTAGTGGTGAAGTAGCCAAGCAAGATGGAGGTGATAAAGAAGGATCAGCTCCTAAAGCATCAGAAGACGGAATAACACGCGCCAAAACGCCTGAACTCCGTGGTCTGAAAATCATGGGTAAGATCGATGCCAGTAAATTGGGGTCAGGTCGTGGTCGTGGGAAGAAAGATAATAAGCCGAAAGAAGCCGATAAGGCTAAAGACGCCAACAAGAAAAAAGATGCTGCACCTGCTGCGGATGATAAGCCAAAGCGCCGCCGTACCCGTCGTCGGGTAGGGCCTGGTGAAAGCCGCCCTAGTACTGGTGGTGGCCCTAATACTGGTGGTGGCAGTAATTCTGGCGGTGGTAATACTGGTGGTCGCGGAGGTAGTAGCCCCCGTGGAGGAACATCTTCCCGTAAAGGGCGTGATGAAGTCAAGGAAGTCTCTAAAAAAGAGATTGAAGATAAGATCAAAGCAACCATGGCTCGGATGGCGGGCACTGGTAAGAAGAAGCGTCAGAAATTACGTCGTGATAACCGTGAGCGACATCGTGAAAAGGCAGAAGCCCGCGAACAGGAAGCTCACAACGAAAAGCTCCAGGTAACGGAGTTTATCTCCGTACAGGAATTGGCCAACTTGATGGATGTCGATGCTACGGATGTGATCATGACCTGTATGAATGTAGGGGTTATCGTGTCCATCAACCAGCGTCTGGATGCCGAAATCATTGAAATTGTCGCAGAAGAATTTGACCACGAAGTTGAGTTTATTTCTGTCGAGGAGGTCGATGAAGACGAGGAAGAAGAAATTGAGGATCCGGCAAATTTGTTGCCACGTGCTCCGGTTGTGACCATCATGGGTCACGTTGACCACGGTAAGACGTCTTTGCTCGATTATATTCGGTCAGCCACTGTAGCCGACGGTGAAGCAGGGGGTATTACCCAGCACATCGGTGCCTACGAAGTACGGGTTGGAGAAGATAATAAACGTATTACCTTCCTGGATACTCCTGGTCACGAAGCCTTTACGGCCATGCGTGCCCGTGGTGCCAAGGTAACGGATATTGCAGTAATCATAATTGCAGCAGATGATAATATCATGCCGCAGACCAAGGAAGCCATCAGCCACGCGGAAGCGGCAGGGGTTCCAATGATTTTTGCCATCAACAAGATAGATAAGGCCGGTGCTAGTCCTGAGCGAATCAAGCAGGAGTTGGCATCGATGAACTACCTGATCGAAGAATGGGGCGGACCTTATGGTTCTGCTGATATCTCTGCGAAGCAGGGAACAAATATTGACGTACTACTAGAGCGTATTCTCCTAGAAGCAGAAATAAAAGAACTTAAGGCCAATCCTAACCGGAAGGCCAGCGGTGCTGTACTTGAAGCTTCCTTGGACAAAGGTCGCGGTTACGTTACGAAAATGCTTGTCCAGTCCGGTACCCTGAGAGTTGGAGACCCAATGGTTTCTGGCGAACATTCCGGTCGTGTGAAAGCCATGTTCAACGAACGCAATCAGCGTATTAAGGAAGCAGGTCCTTCTGCACCAGTACTTATCTTGGGTTTAGGGGGTGCACCCCAAGCCGGAGAGCGTATCAAGGTAGTAGAAAACGAGCAGGAAGCCCGGGATATCGCCAACCGCAGAGCGCAAATTTCTCGCGAACAGGCCAACCGTGCTACCAAGCGGATCAGCCTTGATGAAATCGGGCGTCGTCTGGCACTCGGTAACTTCAAGGAACTTAACTTGATTGTGAAAGGTGACGTGGATGGTTCGGTAGAAGCACTTGCCGATTCGCTCATCAAACTGTCGCAGGAAACCGTTAAGGTGAATGTTATTCACCAGGCGGTGGGGCAGATCATTGAATCGGATGTTCTTTTAGCAACCGCTTCGGATGCCATCATCATTGGTTTCCAGGTTCGTCCATCTTCCGGTGCGCGTAAACTCGCAGAACGGGAAGGAGTTCAAATCAAGACCTACTCCGTTATCTACGAAGCTATCGAAGAGATCAAGCTGGCTATCGAAGGGATGTTGGAGACGATCAAAGAAGAGAATATCCTCGGCCAATTGGAAGTTCGTGAAATCTTTAAGATCAGTAAAGTGGGTACCGTTGCCGGTAGCTATGTTACCGAAGGTAAGATTCTCCGCGACAACAATGTCCGCCTGATTCGTGACGGTATCGTTGTTTACCCAACTAAAGAAGGAGTGGTAGCTGAGATCAAAGCCCTCAAGCGCTTCAAAGACGACGTGAAGGAAGTTCGCGCCGGTATGGAGTGTGGTGTTTCGATCAAAAACTACAACGATCTCAAAGAGGGCGACGTGATCGAAGCTTACGAAATCGTAGAAATCAAACAGAAGTTGACCCTGTAAATTTTACAGGATTGAAATATTACAAAAAGCCGTTCCAAGGTTACTTCGGAGCGGCTTTTTTTATTAACGACTAGCTTGCCTTTACCACTATCTAAATGAGTACTCAAAAAGAATTAATTGCCCGCAGCGGAAACCAGTGTGAGCTATGCGGAAGCCCCGAAAATCTGGAGAGCTATCCAGTGGCTCCTAAATCTGGCGACCTGGCCGCCGATTGTGTCTATGCCTGTGCTACTTGCCGCACCCAGCTGGAAGATTCCGCCCAGGTAGACGCCAACCATTGGCGCAGTCTCAACGATAGCATGTGGAGCGAAGTTCCTGCCGTCCAGGTTGTTGCCTACCGGATGCTGTATCAATTGCGTGCAGAAGGCTGGCCGGCAGCGTTATTAGAAATGCTTTACCTCGATGAAGAGACACTGGCCTGGGCCAAAGAAGGCATTGCCGACGAAAATGCGATACAACACATCGATAGCAATGGCAACGTACTGGAAGCAGGTGACACCGTCGTATTGATCCAGGACCTCAAAGTGAAAGGCGCCAGTTTCGTAGCCAAGCGAGGTACCGCCGTACGCCGAATCTCTTTGGTGCACGATAACCCTGAGCACATTGAAGGAAAAGTAGACGGGCAGCAGATTGTCATTTTGACAAAGTATGTGAAGAAGGCGAAGTAGGAAGCAAAATTTCCAAACAAGCTCTTACTTCGCGGAGAGCAGCCCATCCCAGGCCGTACGCTGCTTAGGCGTAAGAAATGTCCAGGCAATTATTCGACTGGTCTTATTCCCCTGTCCCATAGGGATGATTTTCACTTCCGTTGGCTTAATTTTCTCAAGCTGCGCTTTAATAAATTTGAGGTGGGATTGTTTAGACACTAAACAGGTGAACCAGTAACAAGCCGTCGTATAGTTATTACTTTCTTGGATCAGCCTGGCTACGAATTGTTTTTCACCTCCTACTGACCAGAGTTCATTGCTTTGCCCCCCAAAATTACGCTGAGGTTTACTACCTGTCGTATCTTTGAGGTTGTTGACTTTACGCTGATTAGCTGCTTGCGCTTCAGCACTGGAGGCAAAAAAAGGTGGATTACACATGGTCAGCTCCACTCTTTCGTCTTCCCGTAAAATTCCTTTAAGTAGATTTTCGGGATGTTCCTGCAAGCGCAAACTTACCTTGTTGCTTAAACCTCCATTTTGCTCCACAATCTGTTGGGCATTTTCGAGCGCTAGCTGATCAATATCGCTACCGATAAACGACCAACCATATTCTTTTATGCCAATGAGAGGGTATATGCAATTTGCTCCCACCCCGATGTCAAGGCATTTTACCTTTTCGTTGTAAAGAGATTTGGTACTAGCCGTGTTGGCTTTGCTGGGGAAAAGCAAGTCAGCCAGGTAGTGAATATAATCTGCTCTGCCAGGAATAGGTGGACAGAGATAACCCGCAGGGATTTCCCAATTATCAATGCCGTAATAGCGCCGCAACAATGCCTGATTTAAGGCTTTTACTGCTTTGGGGTCAAAAAAATCAACGGATCCTTCCTGAAACTTATTCAACTTGACAAACGGAGCCAAGCCTGGGAAAGTAGCTGTTAGTTGCTCAAAATCGTACCGTAACAAGTGTCGGTTGCGGGGATGCAACTTCGTTTTGACCGTAGCATGCCGGCGTTTTTTTTCAGCCATAATTAATTCGCCTTTTGGGCAAGTATTACTAAATCAGTCACTGCTGCTCCCTTTGCTTCAGCGATGGGAACATGATCAATACGATAAATGGTAAATCCATTATCCAGCAGTGCGACGGTAAGGTAGTCTTCTTGGTGATAATGCATATAAAGTTTTTCCTCACCACCAGAGCTAGGCCCCACCCAGCCCGATAAAGTATCCTCTCCTTCCATGGTGCTTAAGTAAAAAACACCATCAGCATTCAATAATTCAGCAGCGTCGCTAATCAGCTGCACGCTTTCTTCTTTGGATAAATAGGGCAAGCAAAAGCCACAGATGATGGCATCGTATTTTTCGGGTAGTTCGCTAATTCTCCGACAATCAAGCAATTTAAAAGTGGCGGTCGGATTATTAACTCGCGCAAGGTCCAGCATTTTGGGCGCTAGATCAATGCCTAGCATCTTCGCAGTGGGATGTTGATCAAGCACATGTCTAGTAATATTTCCTGGTCCACAGGCAATGTCTAAAAGGTGAGGTGCTGTAGGAATTAAAGAACAAAACAAATCTAGGGACTCGTGGTATTTCGCCAGATCCATGTACTTGGTCTGGTATTCTTCAGCGTGACGATTAAAAATAGATATTGCAGCCTCTGTTTTATCCATGGTAAGTTCAGCCTTTGTTATTAAGAAGATGTGGAGTCGACTATTTCTTTCCCTTCATCAAATTGGCACCCCATATCATGAAGATATATATTGCTGCTGAAGCATAAAGACCATAGATAAGTGCTCTTTGGAATACCTCCATTTTGTCAGGATTGACGCCTAGTCCAATTAAGAGGAAAATAAGAAACATTGTAATAAATGTCCAGATGACTGGTTTTTTAAGGTAGCGATGATAGTTGATAAATTCTTCTTTCTTAGAAATGGGAGATTTTCGTAGCCAAGCTTTAATTACGCCAATCAAGGCTCCAATTAGAAATATAAAGACGGGTTTAGAAACTTCGATTAAGAAATCTGCCATGGCTAAATGTTTTTTGCAAAAGCCAGCAAAGATGCTTCCCCCCAAGCAGGCGCCATCAATTGCATACCAAGCGGCAATTGAGTGCTTTCGTGCTTGCCACTGGGAAGGCTAATGGCCGGTAAGCCAGCCATGTTGGCCGCTACCGTATAGATATCTGAAAGGTACATGGCGACTGGATCTTCCAGACTTTCCCCCAGCGGCCAGGCCGGGGTAGGCGTAGCGGGCAGGCAGATGAAATCGTAAGTAGTAAAAATCTCATTGAGGCGATCCACCAGTAAGCGCCTCACCTTCTGGGCACGGGCGTAGTAGGCGTCGTAATACCCGGCACTAAGCACGAAGGTGCCCAGCATAATCCGGCGTTTTACCTCCTGGCCAAAACCTTCGGTCCTCGATTTTTGGTAGGTCTCCAACAGGTTTTCGGCTTCTGTGCTCCGATGCCCGTAGCGGATACCATCGTAGCGGGATAAGTTGCTGGAGGCCTCGGCAGTTGTAAGGACGTAATAAGCGGGGATAATGTAATCCAGTAAATCAAATTCTACGGCTTCCACGGTATGACCTTGCGCTCGGAGTTGGTCGAGAAATGCTTCAGCATTAGCGCGCACTTCCTCGTCTAATCCGGGATGTTCTATTGCCGGACGAATATAGGCGATCCGGGCTGGTTTACTTTTGTCAAGGCTACGGCTATAGGCGGGTACCTCGGTGGTGCTGGCCGTGCTGTCAAAATCATCCGCACCGGCCATGATTTCCAACAACAGAGCGGTATCCTCTATGCTGTGCGAAAGGGTGCCGATTTGATCGAAAGAAGAGCCATAAGCCAATAGGCCATGGCGCGAAATTCGGCCATAAGTAGGCTTGAAGCCAATCACCCCACAGAAGGCTGCGGGCTGACGCACCGATCCACCGGTATCACTGCCCAGGGCGGCCAGGCAGGTGTCCGCCTGTACGGCTACTGCTGCGGCGCCCGACGAACCTCCTGGAATACGACTGGGGTCGGCGGCATTACGCGTAGGGCCATAGATCGAAGTTTCGTTGGTGGATCCCATTGCGAATTCATCACAGTTGGTCCGACCAATAATGATGACGTCCTCTGTTAAAAGGCGCTCAATAGCAGTTGCCGAAAATAGCGAAGAAAAGCCTTCCAGTATTTTCGATCCCGCAGTTACCTGATGGTTTTCGTAACAAATAACGTCCTTAATGGAGATTACCATCCCGGCTAAGCGCCCGAGTTGTTCACCACGTTCGCGGCGTTCGTCTTGCTGTTTGGCAATGGCACGTGCTTCATCTGCCCAAACCTCTACGTAGATATTGAGGTCTTGGCTAGCCGTAATTTGCTCGAGATAGTAATCGACGACATGAACGGTCGTCAGCTCTCCATGCTGGATGGCTTGTTGAACTTCCGCGAAGGTGGTAAATTTTGGCATTGTTGATGGAGTTATTCGCCGAAGTAGGGTTTAAATTATTGAACCATATAAGTCCATTTAAAAGATGCTTATATTCGTTATATGGTTCGGCTTACAGGAGTAAGCACCTTTCGCTGATAGCAGGTTTACGTTGATTACCGCTAACAGGCTTTTATTTTTCAAGAAGGGGAGTTGTCTAATTTGGTAATAATCTCCGTTGTTGACAACTTCTCCTGCTCGCCACTTTCCATGTTTTTGAAGCTGAGTTGACCACTGGTTACTTCGTTTTCACCAATGAGGATGACGTAAGGTACATTGCGATCATTGGCGTACTTCATCTGCTTTTTGAGCTTGGTGGGCTCCGGATAAAGATCCGCGTTGATATTGGCAGCGCGCAATTGGTTGAGGCAACGGAAGGCGTAAAGGTGGCTGCCTTCGTCAAACGCAATCAAGAGTACTTTGAGTGCGGCAGCATCCTCGGCTGGGAACAAAGCCAGCTCCTCCAGTACATCATACACCCGCTCTGCACCAAAAGAAACGCCCACACCGGGCATGTTCTTCATACCAAACACGCTGGTCAAATCTGCGTAGCGACCACCACCACCAATACTCCCCATCTTTACAGTCGGGTGTGCATCAGTATCTACATTTACTTCGAAAATGCACCCCGTATAGTAGTTGAGACCACGGGCCAGGGTAATATCAAACTGTAAAGTGTTTTTAAATTCGTAGCCATCCAGGTAAGCAAAGACCTGGGTGATCTCTTCTACGCCTAGCAGGCCGGTTTCGCTGGCGGCAAGGGCGGTCTTTAGATCCGCTAATGCTTTGATGGCCAGGATTTCTTCGATCTTGGCAACGGCAGCCTCGCCGATACCTCTTTCTCCCAGTTCTTTACGAACACCTTCTATTCCAATTTTATCCAGTTTGTCAATCGCGACGGTCATGTCCACCATCTGGTCTGGAATGCCTGCAACTTCCGCAATACCGGCCAGGATTTTGCGGTTGTTGATGCGCGTGACGGTTTTGATGCCCAATTTGCCGAATACCTCGTCGTAAATCTGCACCAGTTCCGCCTCGTAGCTCAGCGAATCCGAGCCTACGACGTCGACATCACATTGGTAAAACTCTTGGTAGCGCCCTTTCTGCGGACGGTCGGCCCGCCAAACCGGCTGAATCTGGTAGCGCTTGAAGGGAAACGACAAGTCGTTCTGATACATCACCACATAACGGGCAAAAGGTACCGTAAGGTCGTACCGCAAGCCCCGCTTGGAGATCGACGGGATCAGTGCCGTTGAGTTGCGCTCCTTTAAAGCTTGCTCATCTGCCTTGTTCAGGAAATCCCCATTGTTGAGGACTTTGAACAAAAGTCGGTCGCCTTCTTCCCCGTATTTTCCCGTAAGGGTACTGAGGTTTTCCATCACCGGTGTCTCAATGGCTTGATAGCCGTATTTGACGAACACGGTTCGGATGGTATCAAAAATATAATTACGACGGTTTACCTGTTGGGGCAAAAAGTCGCGGGTTCCTTTCGGTATACTTGGCTTCATAATACTCCGGTAAACTGCTTTAAGAAGCGTACATCGTTTTCAAACATCAGACGAATATCTGTGATATTGTACAACATCATGGCTTGGCGCTCGATGCCCATACCGAAGGCAAATCCGGTATACTTTTCGGAATCAATGCCACATTCTTCCAAAACGTTGGGATCAACCATACCACAACCGAGGATTTCTACCCAGCCGGTGTACTTGCAAATATTACAGCCTTCGGCATTACAGATAAAACAGGAAACGTCCATCTCTGCGCTAGGCTCCGTAAACGGGAAATAAGAAGGCCGCAAACGAATCCGCGTGTTCTCCCCGTACATTTCGCGGGCAAAATAGAAAAGTGTCTGCTGCATGTCCGCGAAGGATACTTTCTCGTCGATGTACAAGCCCTCCACCTGGTGGAATTGGGCGTGCGAACGAGCCGAGATAGTCTCGTTGCGGTATACGCGCCCGGGAGCAATAATGCGAATGGGCGGCTGTGTACTTTTCATGGTCCGAGCCTGCACCGAAGAGGTGTGCGTCCGCAACAGTTGAGCACCAGCACCCGGCTCGTAGCCTTTCAGGTAGTAAGTGTCCTGCATATCGCGGGCAGGGTGGTCTTCGGGCGTGTTGAGCGCCGTAAAGTTGTGCCAGTCATCTTCGATTTCCGGCCCTTCCGCTACGGCAAAACCAATGCGTTCGAAGATGCTCACAATGCGGTTCATTGTGGTCGCAATCGGATGGCGGGACCCCAGTACGAGGGGTTCGCCGGGCGCAGTGAGATCAAGGTCACTGGCGGCTGATGCTTCGGCTGCTGATTCCAGGCTGGATTTTAGTTCGGCAAACTTGGCTTCTGCGGCTTGCTTGGCTTCGTTGACCAGCTGACCGTATTCTTTCTTACGCTCATTGATGACATTGCGAATTTCGCCCATCAACGGCTTCAACTGGTTCTTACTCCCCAGAAACTTAATGCGGAATTGTTCGAGGTCTTCACTCGAAGTGGGGGCAGCGTCCTTGATGGCGCTGATCATGTCGCGTACTTTATCGAATAGCTGTTCTGCCATGGTGCGTAATCGTAATTTGTCAACAAGTGTCGACTTAATTCAACAAACCTAAAGCCTTAATAATTCCGGGTTTCCGAAAAAATTAAGCTTCCTTTAGTTCGTAAGTAAAGTTTTCCATGATGACGTTGGCCAATAATTTTTGGCAAGCAGTTTCCACCATCTGGCGGGCTTCCGCTTCGCTGGCTGCGGTCAGCTTCAGGGTAACGTGTTTTCCAATACGAACATCTTCTACACCATCGAGGTGGAGGTTCTTCATATTCTTAGCCACCGTTTTTCCTTGAGGATCCAGTAATTCCTGGTGGGGCATGATATCTACTTCGGCAATGAAATTCATCTTAGGCTGCGGTTAGTGGTAAAGTGACGAACGATGTTAGTAATAATATAAATCAGCACAATGGGTGCGAGCGCCACTTCACGCCAGATCAACAAAAAGACCAGTGCTGCGGCCGCAAAGATAATCCGCAGGGCGTTGCCTTCCCAACGCAAGTGCTTAAATTTGAAACTAAACATGGGGATTTCCGCCAATAAAAGCCAGGAGAGGACTAAAATGAGGGCATACATGACGAATTTTTGTTCGATCACCTCTAAAAAGAAAGGAATTTCAGCGCAGTAGAGCATCAGTAAGCCCAAGACCAAAATGGTACAGGCTGGCGTAGCTAGACCAATAAACCCTTCTGTTTGTCGCTCGTCCAGGTTGAAACGTGCCAGGCGAAGTGCTGAAGCGCCGGTAAGAACAAAGGCAGGAAAGGCAAACCAATGAATGCCATCTTGCATAGGATTAGAGAAATCAGGATGAGCACCCAACACCAGCAGCGTGTAGAGTATTGCCCCTGGAACCAACCCAAAAGAGATGAGGTCTGCCAAACTATCGAGCTCTTTACCGACCGGCGAACTTACTTTTAGCGCCCGAGCCGCCAGGCCATCGGCAAAATCGGCCAGTGCCGCCGCCGCTAGCCATCCGGCTGTTGCGAAATACCAGCCTTGGAAAAGACTTAGCAACGCAGCACAACCACAGAGCAAATTGACCAGCGTAATAAGGTTGGGAATCTGTTTCATACGTCAAAAGTGATAAATAAAAGTTAAAATCTTACTTCCAGACAGCAACTATACAGACAAAAGCTTCTTATTTAAAGACCTAAAGCTACTCTTTTGAGGTTTTAAACGTTAGACTAAAAGCCAAACGAGCATACTATGCGCAAAATATACTTCTTACTCCTTTTTTCTATTCTGTCTTTGCCTACAGTTTGGGCACAACCCGCCAATGACGAATGTGTGGATGCCATCCCTCTGGATGATGTTACGCTGTGGTGTTCCTCGCCAGATGCATTTACCACCGTCAATGCGACCATCTCGCCGGAAGATAGCCCTACTTGTTTTCCGAATAACCAGAATGCCTTCGATGTGTGGTTCTCCTTTACGGCAGTAGCACCCATCGTCAGTATCAGTGTGATCGGAGAGACAGATGTGAATGATGGAGGAACGATCCAGGATCCTCAGTTTGCCCTCTACGGAGGGACTTGTGATAACCTTGGTGATGCTCTCGCGTGTGCATCAGATAATTCCAATGCCGACCAGGTAACCATTTTCCAAGCTGGGCTAACGATTGGCCAGACCTACTACATCCGCGTCAGTGCTCGCTTCAACCAAACAGGGACCTTTGAATTATGTGTGAATAACTTCAATGAAGTCCCTCCGCCCGATGGCGATTGTGATTCAGCCGTTATCCTTTGTGATAAATCGCCGTTTTCGGTGAGTTTTGTCGTAGGAGTAGGCGATACGCCCAACGAAATTGGTGATGTGAGTTGTGGTGGTGACACCTGTCCCTTTGATGAATCCAGTAGCACCTGGTACAAATGGACCTGTCAGGATAGTGGACCACTGGCCTTCACGCTCACGCCCCTGAACCCGGCTGATGACCTCGATTTTGTGGTCTTTGAGTTACCTAATGGGCTGGATGATTGTAGCGGAAAGGAAGACTTGAGGTGTATGGCTTCTGGTGAAAATGTGGGACAACCATTTGCCGACTGGGCACCATGTACCGGTGAAACGGGCCTCAGTCTGGCCGATCCGGATATTGGAGAAACCTGTGGTTGCCAACCCGGAAATAACAACTTTGCCCAAGCGGTAGACATGGTCGCTGGCCGCAGCTACGCACTGGTGGTCAATAATTTCAGCCAGTCGGGTGCAGGGTTTTCGATTGAATTCGATCAGAGTCCTGGCACAGGGACCTTTGTGGGGCCGCAGGCAAATTTCACCTACGAACCAGATATTGCCTGTGTTGGTGAGACGATCCTTTTTACGGATGCTTCTTCTTTTATTGGTAATATTGATAACTATACTTGGGATTTTGGCCCGGGTGCAGTACCGCGTACGGCTACCGGTGAAGGCCCGCACGGAGTGGTTTATAATAGGCCAGGTATCAGATCGGTTGTACTGGAAGTCACCTCAGAGCGTGGTTGTATTGTAACACGCATTGATCTGGCAACTGAGGTTGTTTGCTGTGATGATCATTTTACCACCGGTGCAAATGTGAGTGATGTCGACTGCCCTGACAGCACCGACGGAGCTATCGATTTTTCGGTAAGTAACCCCTACGGTCCTTATGGTTACACCTGGAGTACCGGTGCCAATAGCGAGGATGTCACTGGCTTGGCTCCCGGAACCTACACGGTAACAGTGGTCGACGAAGCTACCTGTGAGGATACGTTTTCGTTTGTTGTAGATAGCCCTCCTCCTTTTACTTTCGATACCCTGGTGGTCATGCCGACTTGTAATGGAGGCACCGATGGTGCTGTTACGCTGGTCGTAAACGGTGGGACGCCTCCTTATGAATACAATTGGCAGAACATGGGCTTCGGTCCCGCTAATACCTTAAGTAATATCAGTCAGGGAGATTACACGGTAGTTGTTCGCGATGATAATGGTTGTGAATTTACCCAGGTTTTGCCCGTAAGGGAACTTGAACTTCAGTTAGATCCTGCGGTGCAGACCATCACCCAACCCAGTTGTTTTGGGTTCAGTGATGGTTCCATCGTGATTGTGATCAATAATGGCCTACCTCCTTACGAGTACAACTTCAATGATGGCAATGGATTTACGCCGAATAATACGTTGAACAATATTCCAGCAGGAACCTACTTGGTCGATGTGCTGGATGCGAATCTCTGTAGTGGCTTTTTCGAACTGGTGGTAGAGGATTATCCACCCCTCACTTTGGATTTTGCGATTGATAACGTCAGTTGCTTCGGCGAAAGTGATGGTAGCATCGAGTCCCTCGTCACCGGTGGTTTTGGGGATTATTCCTACGCATGGAGCAACGGTGCGACAACGGCGGTGAATGGCAACCTCGTTGCCGGCACTTATAATTTGCAGGTGACAGATGAAAATAACTGTCTGATTACCGGTCAGGCAATTGTTACGCAGCCCGATAGCCTGGGGCTAGGCTTGGTAGGG
>Ga0102812_10001351_pt1 | contig 17045 bp, 10 predicted proteins | sample ColrivemetaGS713_FD_79334 | JGI IMG/M metagenome (GOLD analysis project Ga0102812, IMG submission 79334) | Estuarine microbial communities from the Columbia River estuary - Flood tide ETM metaG S.713 | ecosystem: Environmental > Aquatic > Marine > Intertidal zone > Estuary | place: USA... | reverse complement strand
TCGATAGATAGCCCCAGCGAGAGCTAATAACCAGCGCGCAAGGCCTCGGCCTGTTGCGCTGCACGCTGGCCACTGCGCAGGGCACCCTCAATGGTGCCCGGGTACAGCGCATCGGTATGTTCACCGGCAAACAGCACACGCCCAAGCGGCTGCTCCCACAATCGCCAGTACTGGCTGATCTCTCCCGGCCCATAGGCCAGATAGGCGCCACCGGCCAGCGGATCATTGCCAAAGCGGCGCATTTCGTAACCCTTGAAGGCTGCGCGTGCTCCCGGGTAGTACTTGTCCAGACGGATCAGCACCTGATCGGCCACCTGCCGGTCGTTGAATGACTTCATCATTCGCGCATTGTCACCGGATATATTTACCAGCAGATTGGCGCCGCCCTGCAGTGCTGGCTCGATCCACAGCATGCCGACACCCTGGTTACTGAAAATCTCACCGCTCAGGCGCGTATCACCCCAAAAGGGTTTACTGAACCTGAGCAGCATCTGCTCGCGCCAACCGTAGTTGATATCCTTAAGCGCCTTTTGCTGCAGTGCCGGCAGAGTCGGGTTCAGACTGATCTTCGCCAGAGCCGGTAGTGGCACGGCCAACACCAAATAGTCAGCCGTATAGCCTGCAGCACCGACCTTGACTGTTACAGCGCTGCTGCTCTGGGTAATAGCCTCCACCCGCGAATTGGTCCTGATCGTTCGCAATTGTTTGAGCATGGCCTGCGCCAGCACCTGACTGCCACCGGGCAGACGCGCAGTCCGCCGCTGCAGCGTAGGCTGACCGCGATAGACACGGGTCTGCTGGATCAGATACAGCAATGACAAGCGCGATGGCTCGTCGTAACGGGAGCGGATGCGCTGCTCGATTAGCGCACGTGCCACCGGCTGCAAATTCAACGGGTCAAGCCAGCGGGCCACGCTGAGCTGATCCAGCGCACGCAACTCGGTATTTGCCAGCGGCTGCAGGGGATCGGCCATCCGCGCCGCCAGTTCGTCGATAGCCTTTTCATACAACTCCATGGATGCTGCCACAGCAGGTTGCTGACGCTGTAGATCAGTCTGACTGAACAGTTTTCCATCGATCAGATAGGAAGGCTCGCGGACATATACCGGGGCCGCTTGCAGCGGCAGCTTGAACTGCTTCAGGTAGTGATGCAGTTGCGGTTGCAGTTCAGCGCTGCCCAGCCATTCGGCAGATGCCAAACCGGCACGGCCACCAACACCCGGCTTGGCCTCAAGCAAGGTGACCTGCCAACCCTTTTCCTGCAACTCGTAGGCCGCCGTCAACCCGGAAAGCCCACCACCCACCACGATCACCGAAGGCGGCCGATCTGCGGCAAGAGTAGCTGCGCTAGCCAACAGCAGCCACAACAGACCTAAACGCAACGTGCTGCGAAACATGTTCATCCTCCCGGAACGGCAACGGCGGCAGGATACGCCAGCCTCCCGGCACGGGCCAGAACTACCGGCCGCCTTGATCTGGTAGGCTTTCGTGATTGCCCGAGGAGATTCACGATGAGCCTGAATGACCATTGGATGCAGCGCGACCTGAACGTGCTGTGGCATCCCTGTACCCAGATGAAGGATCACGAAACCCTGCCAGTGATCCCGATAAAGCGTGGAGAGGGAGTCTGGCTGGAGGATTTCGACGGCAAGCGTTATCTGGATGCAGTCAGCTCCTGGTGGGTCAATGTCTTCGGTCACGGCAACCCGCGGATCAACCAGCGCATCAGGGATCAGCTCGACAGCCTTGAGCATGTGATGCTGGCCGGCTTCAGTCATCAGCCGGTGATCGAACTGTCCGAACGGCTCGTGCAAATCACCCCGGCGGGGCTGGACCGGGTGTTCTATGCCGACAACGGCTCCTCCGGCATTGAAGTAGCGCTGAAGATGAGCTTCCATTACTGGCTCAACCACGGTCAGCCCGAGAAGAAGCGCTTCATCACCCTTAGCAATAGCTATCACGGCGAAACCGTGGCGGCGATGTCGGTAGGTGATGTGGCACTGTTCACCGACACCTACAAAGCACTGCTGCTGGACACCATCAAGGTGCCCAGTCCGGACTGCTACCTGCGCCCCGAAGGTATGGGCTGGGAAGAGCATTCAAGCAATATGTTTGCCGCCATGGAGCAGGCTCTGGCCGAACACCACCATGAAGTAGCGGCTGTTATCGTCGAGCCGCTGATCCAGGGTGCGGGCGGCATGCGCATGTATCACCCGATCTACCTGACGCTGTTGCGTGAAGCCTGTGACCGTTATGGCGTGCACCTGATCCACGACGAAATCGCTGTCGGCTTTGGTCGCACCGGAACAATGTTTGCTTGCGAGCAGGCCGGGATCACACCGGATTTCCTGGTGCTGTCCAAGGCACTGACTGGCGGCTACCTGCCAATGGCAGCAGTGCTCACCACTAACAATGTGTATTCAGCGTTCTATGACGATTACGCAACCTTGCGTGCCTTCCTGCACTCGCACACCTACACCGGTAATCCGCTGGCTTGCTCCGCGGCTCTGGCCACGCTGGATATCTTTCGTGACGACAATGTCATCGAGGCCAACAAGATCCTCTCCAGCCGAATGGCCAGCGCTACTGCTCATCTGGCTGAGCATCCGCATGTCGCAGAAGTCAGACAGACCGGCATGGCTCTGGCCATCGAGATGGTGCAGGACAAGGCTGGAAAAATTGCCTACCCCTGGCAGGAGCGTCGCGGCCTGAAGGTCTATCAACATGCCCTGGAGCGTGGCGCACTGCTTCGTCCGCTGGGCAGCGTGGTGTACTTCCTGCCTCCTTATGTAATCACCCCGGAGCAGATCGATTTTCTGGCTGAAGTGGCCAGCGAAGGGATCGATATTGCCACTCGAAGCTCGATCAGCGTGCCTGTCAGCAATGACCTGTACCCGGGCTTCCGCGATCCGGGGTAATCCTTACAAAGACTTGGTTTGAAATACTACTACCGGTCTTTTCCAGCGCGCCCAACCGTATTAGCCTGCATTGCGGTTAAGCTTTCCGTCATCCACCACTTTTTGTAGCCAGCCCCATGCGCCTTTCCCGTTTTTTTATCGACGCCCCGCTTTCTCTTGGCAACCATGAACTGCCTGAAGCTCAGGCTCACTACATCGGCCGTGTATTACGCCTGAATGTCGGTGCTGCCGTGCAACTCTTCGATGGTAGCGGTATGGAGTTCCTCGGCGAACTTGCCGAAGTCGGTAAAAAGCAGGTGCGCGTAGTGCTTTCAGAGCAAGTAGCTGGACAACCCGACTCAACACTGCGTATCCACCTTGGCCAGGGCATGTCACGAGGTGAACGAATGGACTGGGCTATCCAGAAAGCTACCGAGCTAGGAGTCACTGAAATCACCCCGATTGTTTCCGCGAGATGTGAGGTGCGGCTCAAGGACGATCGTGCCGACAAGCGCATGGCCCACTGGCGACAAATTGCCATCAGCGCCTGCGAGCAGTCCGGACGCTCGAGCGTACCGCTGATTCATCCCCCGTTAGCGCTGACAGAGTGGCTGCAACAAGCTTCTGCAGAACTAAAACTGGTACTGCATCCGGTAGCACAGGCGCTAACAAGCCATAGCAAGCCAGCCACGCTGGCTTTCCTGATCGGTCCCGAAGGGGGCTTAAGTGAAAGTGAGGTGATGCAAGCGCAAGCGGCCGGCTTTTTTGCAGCACGACTCGGCCCAAGGGTCTTGCGCACCGAAACCGCGCCCATCGTGGCGCTGAGCATAGCGCAACAGCTGTGGGGTGATTTCTAGTCCGCCGTAGCGAATCAGATCAGACCGGCATCCGCTAACAACTGCTCTAATCCGACCAGGTCGGGAATTTTCACCGCGGTGTCATCAATCATCACCGCATCAAGCTCCAGCGGACCCAGTTCAACGTCAGCCCTGGCCAGATGCTCGTCAATCTTTACCGAGTGCGGAATGCTTTGCAGCAACAGCGCAATGAACTTGACTTCAGGGCGGCCGCCCAGGGCATTGAGTACCGCTACCCGGCAGCCGGGTCCGATATTGGCTGAACCATTCGAGGCCGCCTCAAACGACAGCAATGGCAAGCGCAGCTCACGCCAAGTGATCTGCCCGAGCAGCCAGGACGGCATGCCTTCGGCGGTCTGCGGCGCACGAAAAGGCACCAGCTCGGCTAGTGCCACGTTCGGCAACAGCAACGTGCGATCCGTCAGCGGCAATAGCAGCGCCGTGAGGCTTTCTGCACTGCTCTTGGCTGCAACGGCTTGGCTCATGCATGACTCCTTAAAACTGTTTAGCGGACAGGATCAAACCTGATTATTCGGCGCTTGCTGTCAAACGCACTGCTCGGCCAGATGATTAACCAGCGCCGTGGCAAGCTCGCGCGGGGAGCCATTGAAGCTGCTATAACCACCGTCGCGCATGCTGTCAGCCATGCTCGGGCAAGTACAGCCCTCCGCGCGCTGCGTCCATATCAATCCGCCCTGACGAATCATGTAAGCGGCAGCTGCACTGCCATCACTGCCCATACCGCTGAACGCGATGACACCACAACGACTGCCATACTGGCGACCCAGATTAAGCATCATCTGATCGATCGATGGGCTATAGGGCTCCGGCCAGCTTCGATCGCTCAGATGCATCAAGCCATCATCGGTAAATGCCAACTCGTTACTAACCGGCGCAACTATTACCTCACCATAACGCACTGCCTCAGCATCACGTGCGGTTGTTACATGCCATTGACTGTGCCGTCCGACTGCTTGCGGAAGCATGGCCTCGAAACTCGAATCGATGTGCTGCGCATAAACAAAACCAATCGGTAGACCTCCGGGCAATGCATCCAGGAACTCTTTGACTGCGCTTGGACCGCCGAGCGAAGCAGCCAGCAACCAGACCTGGTCAGCTGCACCGGATTTTAGCGGCGTATCCGCCAGCGCTGCCGGTAGCTCAACGCGATTGGGTCTCTGTGCATCTTCCAGCAAAGCATTCAGGCTAGGGCCGATTGCCTTGGCCGGATCGCCGACCAGACGCTTGAGCTTGCCAAACAGCCGACGCTCCCAGCGCGGATAGTTTTCAGAATGCCGCTCAGGCGCATGACCCTCGCCAAACAGCACCGGGGCACTGGCGCTCTCGATCAGCTCGTCAACCAGTGGCGAATCTTCCATTTGTGCCAGATCAACCAGCCACAGATCCGTATCACACGCCTGCAATACATCGCGCTCAATACGCGCAGGATCGCTATTGAGCACTACCTCATAGCCGTTACTCTGCAAAGCCTGTTGCAGCACATGACGCTGTAGCGAGGTATCGGCGATTACGGCAATACGACCAGCTGTTTTTTCAGTCATGTGCCTTGACCTTGACCAGCCGATTGATGGCTTCGAGCAATAGTGATTCCTGGTAAGGCTTGCCAAGGTATTCGTTGACGCCAATTGCCATGGCACGCTGGCGGTGCTTCTCACCAGTACGCGAGGTAATCATGATGATCGGCAGGTCCTTCATGCGCTCATCGTGACGGACCAGTGTTGCCACTTCAAAACCGTCCATCCGCGGCATTTCGACGTCGAGCAGGATAATATCCGGATGATGTTCCTGCAGCTGAGCTAGGGCATCCACACCGTCCTTGGCCGTCAGGGCATTCATGCCCGCACGTTCGAGCAGGCGTGTCGTCACCTTGCGCACGGTTACCGAATCGTCTACCACCATGACCAGTGTCGGACGAGTGTGATCAGTATCTTCTTGCAGCTGTTTCTGCAGCGCCGAACGCCTTAACTGGAACTGGTCCTGGGCATGCAGGGCACGGATTGTGGCCAGCAGATCGAGAATGACCACTACGCGGCCATCCCCCAGAATGGTGGCGCCTGAAATACCATGCACTGCAGAGAACTGCCTGCCCAGGCTCTTCACCACGATCTCGCGCGAGCCTGCCAAGCTATCTACCTGTACCGCCATTGCGTGCTCAGCCGACCTCACCAGAATCACCGGCAGTGGCAAGCTTTGCCCAACCAGCTTCGGATGCTGCCCGTTACTCAGCAAGTCGCCCAGATACTTAAGGTCATAGGTCTGACCCGCATATTCGAAACGGGCCGTTTCAGTCTGTCCTACTTCGCGTTGATAAAGTGCCTCCAGCTCAAACGGTGAGACCCGCACAATACCTTCGATGGTGTTTAGTGGAATGGCGTACAAATCTTCGCCGGACAGCACCATCAACGCCCGGTTTACCGAAACGGTAAATGGCAGACGAATCAGGAAGCGCGTACCGGTTCCCACAGTTGACTCGATACGCATCGAGCCACCAAGCTGCTTGACCTCTGAGTGCACCACGTCCATGCCGACACCGCGACCCGAGATCTGTGTGATCTTCTCGGCAGTGGAGAATCCGGCCTCGAGTATAAACTGCAGAATCTCTTGGTCCGACAGGTCAGAGTCGGCAGTCATCATGCCGCGCTCGATTGCCTTGCGACGAACAGCCTCAAGCTTGATACCGCCACCATCGTCGGACAGCGTCAGCAGGATATCGCCGCCTTCACGGCCCAGACTCAATGTAATGGTCCCGGCCTCCGGCTTGCCGGAAGCAAGGCGAGTTGTTGTGTCTTCGATACCGTGGTCTACCGCATTTCTCAGCATATGCTCCAGCGGAGCAACAATGCGCTCAAGCACGGTACGATCCATCTCGCCTTCAGCGTTGGCTACGTTGAATTCAACCTGTTTATTTAGCTCTCCAGATATTTGCCGGACAATCCGCCGCAACCTTGGTACTAGCCGGTCAAATGGCACCATGCGGGTGCGCATCAGGCCTTCCTGCAGCTCTGTATTTACCCGCGCCTGCTGGAGCAACAGGGTTTCGGCGTCGCGATTCTTGACCGCCAGTGTTTCTTTCAAATCAAGCAAGTCTGATGCTGACTCGAACAAAGCTCGGGATAATTGCTGTAGCTGGGAATGGCGATCCATCTCAAGCAAGTCAAACTCTTCATAGCCTGAACGTTCGGCTTCAGACTGATAACGACTGAGAATCTGCGCCTGGGTCTCGGTATCCAGACGACGTAACTGATCACGTACACGCTCAATTGTGGCTTCCATCTCGCCAAGCGTATAACCAACATCACTAACCTGCTGCTCAACACGGCCACGGAAAATCGAGGTCTCACCGGCCAGATTGACCAGCCCCTCCAGCAGCTCCGCTGGTACCTTGACCAGTTCCTGAGGTGCCCGACGTGCGTCAGCCTCTTCTGCCGCCTGAGCCGCGCGACGAACAAAAGGCAGAACCTCTGCCTGCTTCGCCTGTGCCGACGGACGAGTGCTGGCAGCGATGATTGGCAAGTCCAGCTTTGGCATCAATTGAGTAACGGCATGCTGTTGCCTGGTTAATTTAGACTCGACATCAACCTCGTCACTGCGGTTGATCCGCTGACGCAAGAGCTCAAGCTCCGCCTTCAGGCCATCGACAGCAGACTGCGCATCAGCAAACAACCCCTCTGGCCAAGGCTGGCCTTGCATCTGAATCTCGTTGAGATACTGCTCAAACTCATGGGCAAGATTGCCCAAGCGTGATTGACCGGCCAGGCGGGCTCCGCCTTTTAGATTGTGCAGGGTCCGCTGCATATTGATGATTGGTTCAAGATCATCACGCGCAGCTTCCCAGTGCCCGAAAGTCGCCTCTACTGTATCTAGCAGATCATCAGCCTCCTCCAGGAAAATATCGAGGATGTCACTCTCCTGACCCTCATCATCACTTCCTTGCATGACCGGTTGCAGATGCACGCTACTTGGCGCACTCAGTTGTGCTTCAGGGTCCACAAGCAAACTCTTGATAGCCTGAGCCAATATTGCGCCGGAAGGGATGGCGGTCTTATCGCGGACTGCTTCGAGCATATCCGCCAGGCTGTCATGACAGCTTTGCAACAGGCCAAACAGATCTCCACCTGCTTTCAGCTTGCCATTGCCAAGTCCTTCGTAAAGAAATTCCAACTCGTGAGCAAGATCACCAATTTCCTTGATTTCTGCCATACGCGCGCCACCCTTGAGGGTGTGCAGATCGCGTTGAAGCGACTCAAGCTCCAAGCTGTTATCAACGTTCTCAATCCATTGCTGTAGAGAGGTGGAAGCGCTTTCGATAATGTCAAAGCCTTCCTCGAGGAATATCTCCACTAACTCGGGATCAACCGCTTCTGCCGGGCTGTAGTCGGCAAGAGCCTGCGATTCAAGCTCTGACTCGGCATCCTGCTCAACTTTGTCTGATAGAGAAACGACTTCATCCTCAACCGCAAAAGCTCCAAGTTGAGGCAATGCTTCCTCCAGTGACCACTCTGCCTCGCTCAACGAAGGCATGTCGGTCACTTCTTCAACGTCAAAAATCTCTAACCCGCCTTCCCGAATATCATCATCCACGCCCTCGGAAAGCTCCAGCGTGGGTAGCTGAAGGTCCGCAACAGGTAAGTCACTCAAGTCAAACTCGCAGGACTCAGGCTCGCCGAGTAATTGCTCTTCTTCGGGCTCTTGCTCAGCAATCAACTCTTCTTCTGGCGGTGTTGACTCGTCAACTTCAGGCTGGGTAAAGCTCTGGGTAATACCACGGCCAAAATTGGCCAATGCAGTTATTAATTCGGACGGGCTTTCCAGTGGTTGCCTTGCCTGCATTTGTTCAACCATGCCGGCAAGCCTGTCATGACCTTGATGCAGCAAGCTAGCAAGGTCTGTAGACGACACATACCGGCCATCGACCAGGCCTTCATAGAGGGTTTCCATCTCATGGGCAAGATCGCCAATCGGACGAATACCCGCCATAAGGGCGCCGCCTTTGAGGGTATGCAAATCTCTCAAAAGAGCAGCAAGTGCTTGGCTGTTATCGTTGTCATCAATCCATTTCTCAAGACAATGACTGGATTCCTCTACAAGCTCGATTGCCTCCTCCAGAAAGATTTCGACCATCTCTTCATCAAGCTCTTCCCTGTCCTCCTCTAGTGTAATTGCATCCGCCTGAAGGTCATGCAGCGTCGTCACTGTTACTGTCGCAGGCTCAGGCTCAGGCTCAGGCTCAGGCTCAGGTTCAGGTTCAGAGACATCGACCGCAGGCGGCTCCTCGTCAACCTCTACGAGCCCCATCTGCTCGCTATTCTCCGGCGCAAGCAAGCTTAACGTATCTTCCGATAGCTCCTGGCTCATCAGTTCGTGAAGTGCAGCAATCTGGACAGATTGCGGTGTCACCTCCAGTCCGGCGGCTACCTGATCCATCATGCTGATCAGCGCTTCATGGGCCGCGCCAATTTCTGCAAAGAAAGCATCACTCACTGGCATGCGACCAGCTTGTACCGCGGCGTAACACTCCAGCAGGCACTGACAAAGCGAATCAATCTGCGGCAGTTCTGCCATCTGCGCGCCACGGCCAAGCGTCGTCAACTCTTGCAGCAGCGCATCCAGCTCTTGAGGCTGCGTCGGATGCTCACGCCAGTGCTTAAGCGTCGCCTCTGCATCAAGCAAGATGTCCATGCCTTGTTCGAGAAATATTCCGATCAGTTGCGGATCTCGCGCAGCACCTTCATCTTCTAACTGGCTTGCCTGAGTGCTCAGGCGCTCCTCGCACAGCACCTTTACTCGCTCAAGAAAATCTCCCGAACCCACTACAGATTCAAGCGGCGTAGTATTCAACTGATCCAGACCATGCTGGAACAGCTGTATCGCTTCGCGCAACAGCTCGACCTCAGCCAGATCTATATCAATCAAGTTGGCTTTATAGTCTTTTGCCAGCTTCTCAAGCGGCGCGGCAACTTCGGCGATAGGCAGAATGCCTGCCATGTAGGCACTACCTTTCAGCGTATGCAGCGCCCGTTGAAGATCATCGGTAACCGGCTTGGGCAACTCTCGCGCGCAGTCAGCCAAAAAGGTACTCAACGTTTCCAGGTGTGATTGTGCCTCAGTAAGAAATATCTCCAGCAACTGTGCGTCAATCAGCTCAACCGCGGCAGGCTTAATGACCTCTTTCGGCTGCGACTCGGACAACTCCACAGCTTTATTCTGGTCTTCAACTTCCAGCTCAGCCATGACAGGCTTCTGGCCAAGGGCAAGTGCGTGGGCCCGAGCCGCCAAAAGATCGACATCATCGCGCTGACGCTGAGCCTTGGCCGCGTACTCGCTCACCAACTCAGGCAGCACCGCAACTACATCTGCAATCGATCGCTGGACATCGGCATCCGGAAGAATGCTGCGATCAAGAACACGATTGAGCATATTCTCGATTGACCAGGACAACTCACCGATCACCAACGCACGTACCATGCGCCCGCTACCTTTAAGCGTGTGGAACGCTCTGCGGACTTCCGCCAGTGCTTCCTTGTTTTCCGTATCGGCAAACCACTGCGGCAAGTATTCGCTCAGCGTTTCAAGAACCTCACCAGCCTCTTCGACAAATACCTCTAAGAGGTCTTCATCTATCGATTCTTCATCTTCGGGTGGCGGCAACAAACTTTGCGGAACATTCTGCGCCGGAGGATTAATAGCTTGAACGGGATTTGCCATCACGTCAGCTACAGACAATGGCTTCTCGGCTGGAACCTGTGACTCTACAACAGCTGGCGCCGGCAGCTCGACCTCAGGCAGGTCCATGGCAGTAATGTCTTCAACGTCCCACTCAGCCAATGGCAGGCTGTCATCATCTGCCAGCATTTCATCAACAACATCATTCTCTAAGAATGTCGGAGCAGCTTCCGTTGCCAATTCTTCACCGAATGCTTGTAGCTCAATCTCTTCTGATGAATCGTCGCCGAATTCAGCTAACTCGTTCGGCAGGGACTCGAGATCATTGCCTATCTTCAAATCGACTTCGCTAGAAAAATCACTTTGCTGCTCGTCCGGTAACTCCAGCTCTACAACTTCAAGATCGCCTAACCAGTCTTCAGCTTCAGCTTCTGAAGCGCCTAGATCTTCCGCATCGACTGTTTCCTCCGACACAGCCGCTGCCAGTACATCAATCTCTTGTAGCGGATCGGTGCTGGCTGAAAGCGCTGCCTCCTGAGTGTCCGGCCAGTCAAGAATCGATGGCTTTTCCTTAAGCGGATAGCCCAGGCTATCCAGGGAATCCTCAGCCACATTGAGAATTTGCTCGCCTTGCTCTATGCGGTCTTCTGCCACACGCTCCAGATAGTATTCAACACCTGTGATAGCGTCGGCCAGGGTGTCGAGACTCTGCCAGTTCGGCACTATTTTGCGGACCAGCAACTGTTCTTCAATGTAACGCGTCGCAGCTCCTAGAAGTGCTGCAGCCCGCGGCAGCGGGATCATCGCCAAACCACCACGAACCTGAGACAACAACGCAGGGACCCGCTCCAGGTGCTGATGGTTCCACTGAGATGCAATGAATTCGACGATCGCGTCTTTGGCCTGCTCCAGACCATTGCGCGCTTCCTTAATTACCACCTGATGGATTTGTGCAACATCTGTTGACGGAATCAGGTTGTCTTCGCCTTTGCCATCCTCAGAAGGGCCGGCCATACCGATCAGAGTTGCTTCTACATAGAGCAATGCACCTGCGATATCCATCAACAATGCATCGCTGGACTCGCGCTCACCACGAGACATTTCTTGTAGCAACTCCCACTGATCAAAAACTACTTTTCGCGGCTGGGAAAAACCAAGAACGGCCAGGGTATCGCCTATTTGCTTTAGGGGTGCCAGCATTGATTGAAGGTCGGAAATCGCCTGACGATCACTCCTGACAAACAGATCAAGACTATCCTTTACGCGAACCAGCTCTTCACAGAGCGCGGTGACAACAGAGCGCATCGCATCACGATCCGGGCCCGCAAGGCTGGCCTGCTCACCCTCAACCAGTCCCTGATCGGGTAAAGCCGCATCAAGTTTGAACCGGGATTTCAGCGCAGCGATTTTTGGCGAAGACGCTTCTGCTTTAGCAATGTAAAAAAGCAGATTCTTGATAAGATCTTCCGGCGCCTCCTGGTTGACACCAACACTGCCCTGCTCAACAAAACGTTTAAGCTCGCCATCGACCTGGCGCAGTAATCCTCTGACCGAAGCACCATTGGTGACACTGCCATTTGCCAGCCCTTCTATCAAGCCGGACGCTATCTGCCAAAGCGACCCAAGCGGTGCGTCTTTGCAAAGACTTTCGAGCCGCGCAAACACCCGCGCCATATAACCGAGATTGGTCGGCAGGTCATGATTACGAATGACCCCTACTAAAGCTTGCTGCTGCATTTGCCGTAGCTTGCGCAACAGCTGCGGAAGATCCTCGGCATGCAAACTGGCAAGTACATCAGGAGGTAGTATTGCTGGACGTGACGATAAGTCCGGGGAAAAAAGACTTGTTTCAGAAAGAAGCGATTCGCCTCGTGCCGAGCGCAAGTCATTCAGCAGCGGCAGCACGACCATCGGCAGGTCACGTCGCGCTTCCTGAACACGCTCCAGATAGGCCGGCACTTGCAGAATTGCCTGCATGAGCACTTCTAGAGCCTCGTTCTGGTTGGCGACTCGGCCCTCAATCATTGCCTGGGCCAGTTGCTCCATTTCCTCGGCTAGCAGAGCAGCGCCAAAAAACTCGACCATTTGCAATGTGCCGTGCACCTGATGCAGGTAGGTCAGACAGAAGCGCATCCGCGTCAAGTCCTGCGGGTTCTCGACATACGCCTCAAGCGCCTGACGTGCCTGCTTCAGCGTTTCGGCAATTTCGCCCTTGACCCATTCCAAGGCGACATAGTCGTGCCAATCACCCATAACGACTCCGCTCATACATTCTTCCGGATAAACGCCAAAACCTGATCGTCGGCCACCGGCAGCATATCCGGATGTTGCCAATCGACCACTTCACCCACTCCAATCACCAGTAGTCCACCTGGAGCCAGGCGTTCAACCAGACGATTAAGAATTTCGCGGCGACGCCAACGCCGGAAATAAATCAACAGGTTCTGACAAAAAATAACATCTACGCCGGTAAATGGCGCTTTGGCCAACTCCAACACATTGAGTCTGGCGAAACACACTCGCGACGCCAGATCCACTTTAACCTTGTAGCGACCTGCACCAACAGGCTCGAAATAGCGCTCAAGAAACTCAGCGTCTATCTGCTCAAGCCTGCGCGCACCGTAGTCTGCATTACGCGCCTTACTCAATGCATTCAGACTGATATCCGTCCCGGTAACACCAAATAACTCGGGATGCTGACTACCTTGCAGGGCTTCAGCAGCAACAATCGCTAATGAGTACGATTCCTCTCCTGTAGAGCAACCAACGCTCCAAAGAGCCAATGGATGTCTTGAGGAAATCTCCGGAATACGCCCTCTCAAATAGCTATCGAGCATCTCGAAAGAGGGTCGATGACGGAAGAAGCGAGTTTCCTGTACGGTCAGATGATCCAGTAAATTCGACCACTCGATAGCCCCCTTCAAGCCATCGGTAACCTGTCTGTAATAGCTACTGTAATCTGCAATATTCAGTTCGCGCATGCGTGCGCTCAGGCTCGCCTGCAACAGTGCACGTCGCTGATCGCTGAGCACAAGGCCGGTTCGATCTTCCAGAAGAACCTGCCAGTCACGAAATTCCTGCACGGACATCTCAGCCAAAGGCCGCAAGGCCCAAGTACCGTCTGACTGCATGCCGCGTCCCTCGCCACCGATCATGGTCTGGCCTCTCCAACAGGGCCCCAAGCAGGGCCACTGTTAAGTAGTGTTTTGAGCCTAACCAGCTGATTCCGACAAGGTAAAACCGGACACAGAACCACGCATCTCGCTGGCCATCTTCGCCAAATTACCAATGCTCTTGGCTGTCACTGTGGTACCGGCAGAAGTCTGCGATGTAATTTCCTGAATCACGTTCATCGTGTTGGAAATATGGCCAGCCGACGATGCCTGCTGACGCGCAGCGTTGGAGATGTTCTGAATCAAGGCCGCGAGGGTTTTCGATACCTTTTCAATCTCCTCCAGGGCAACACCGGCGTCCTGCGCCAATCGGGCCCCTCGAACCACTTCTGAAGTGGTTTGTTCCATCGAGATAACCGCTTCGTTGGTATCGGTCTGAATCGTTTTAACCAGCGCCTCGATCTGCTTGGTTGCCGCCGATGAACGCTCCGCAAGACGCTGTACTTCGTCAGCTACCACGGCGAAGCCTCGACCTGCATCACCAGCCATAGAGGCCTGGATCGCGGCGTTAAGTGCAAGAATGTTGGTCTGGTCAGCAATGTCGTTAATCAGGCTAACGATGTCACCGATCTCCTGCGATGACTCACCAAGTCGTTTGATCCGCTTGGAAGTATCCTGGATCTGCTCACGGATGTTATCCATGCCGGTGATGGTGTTGTGCACCACCTCGTTACCCTTGTTGGCAATGGCTACCGAGCGCTCCGCTACCGCGGTGGACTCCGAGGCGTTTGCCGATACCTGGTCAATCGACACCGCCATCTCGTTGATCGCAGCCGATGCACCGGCGATTTCCTGAGCCTGATGCTCTGACGCTTCGGCCAGATGCATCGCCGTAGACTGGGTCTCCTGGGCAGCAGCAGATACCTGAACAGCTGTCAGGTTGATCGTTTGAACAAGATCACGCAGCTGGTCGATGGAGTAGTTGATCGAGTCCGCAATAGCACCAGTGAAGTCCTCGGTTACTGTCGCGTTTACAGTCAGGTCACCATCTGCAAGGTCGGCGATTTCATCCAGCAGGCGCAAAATTGCAGCTTGGTTCCGGTCGTTCTTTTCGGCCGTATCTGCCAGCTGCGCATTGGTACTACGGATCATTACGAAACCGATGAGAATAATCGAACCAAGGGCAAGAGCTGCAAGCAAGTAGCCCAAAAGAGTATTCAGATAGCGCCCATCGGCGAGGTTTTGAAACTGCGAAGCAAGAGCCGATGTCTCGGTCAGCATGGTTTGAGAAACGTTAAAAATGGAGCTTGCCGATTCACGAACCTGAAACAACTCAGGCGATGTTTCCAGAATCTGGTCAACAGAGCCGGAAACGAACTGGAACAGTTCAGAAATTTCCGCCAGTCGATCTTGCGCTTCAGTATTGCCTACCTGCTCGATATCCATGGCAGGGTTACCGTACTGCATCGCGTCGAGCACTCGTCCGAACAGACTCGCATCCCGACCAAACATGTCGGATGCTTGAACGGAATTGTCGTCGCCCGCGAGTACTTGGTTCACCGAACCAAGGATTCGCTCCGCAAGCAGCGCCTGTCTTTGTGCCACCGACACCTGGTTGGCTGGCGCATCGCCTTCTAGAAGAATTGCGTTGACCTCTTCATAGTCAATCTGCAATTGCGGAATAGTATCTTCCAGAGACTTAGCCAGCTCATGCAAAGATGTCACAGTCTGCTCGGCAGCCAGAATAGCGTCCGCGTCCTTGAGCATTACTTCCCATTCAGCTTGCACCTTGGCGATTTCTTCTTGCACCTCTTCAGGCGCAGGGGGCACGCCCCTGGCCGGGTCACCACTGACCACGAGGCCCCAGCCCTTCTCAAAGTCGTCTCGGGCTCCCTTAAGCACTTTGAACGCATCTGCCTTGCCGGCTGCCGCCTCGGTCGCTGCCTTGGATATCTGCTGAGAAACTACGCGAAGGTCGCCGGTCTGCGACAAGTACACCTTGTCGTAGCCTGCCTGCTGGCCGAGGTAAAAAAAGTTGGCAAACAGCAGCACGATCGATACGACCAAGATCACGAACAGTCCAGTGATCAACGTGTTGCTACGCAAACCCGCTATAAGATTGCCTGCATCAAGTTTTTTCATTATCTGGCCCCCACCCGGACCTCAAGCTTTACGTTTTTCATGCAATGCCAAAGGGCCGACAAGTCGACCCAACCGAGAAACCCTAAACTGTTACTTCGATGAAGTCTTGATGCTGCACCAGCGCATGCGGACTAAAAACCAGCCAAGGCTGCTCGCGCTGAAAAACACCATGAATAAAAGGTTGAATTTTGGCCTCAAGAGGCGGCGGTTGCTCTGAAAAGGTTTCTACCGGAAAGTGCTGCATTCCGAAAACCTCATCAACCGTTAGCCCAGCAAAAATCTCTTGATGGTCCACCAGCAGCAGTCTGCGCTGCTTGCGCACTGCAGTCAGGTCTGTTCCAAAAAAGCCGCAAAGATCCATGACTGGCAAAAGCCGCCCACGCACATTCGCGACGCCTTTGACCCAAGCTTTCACGCCTGGCAGCAAAGTGAATCGCGGCTCATGTAAAACTTCACTTACTTCGCCCATAGGGGCAACAAAGTGGCGATCGCCCATACGGAAACCAATGCCACTCCAGGTTTGCACTACTTCCTGCTGGGAAGGCAAACCTGCTGCATACGCTCGACAGCGCTGGTCAATCCCAGCCATAAGCTGGAAAGGTGTCTGCAGGTCCGACATGCGGCCTTTGCCTCTTTTATTGTAGTTTTAGTCGCAAAGCTGGCAGCTATTTTTTAACCGGCCAGTACCGTCTTCAGCGTTTTCATCAGAGTGGCTTCATCAATCGGCTTGGTAAGGTAATCCCGCGCGCCTTGACGCTTTCCCCAGACCCGATCCGTTTCCTGATCCTTGGTTGTAACAATAACCACAGGAATGTGACTGGTTTCAGCATCCTTGCTCAACTGGCGCGTTGCCTGAAAGCCATTCAGGCCCGGCATAACGATATCCATCAGCACAGCATCCGGTTTTTCTTGGCGTGCAAGCGCAACACCGTCAGCCCCATTTTCAGCCTTAAGCACCTGATGCCCGTTTTTTTCGAGCATGGCAGTCAGCTTGTACATCTCAGTAGGCGAGTCATCAACAATTAGAATACGAGCCATGGAACTCCCCATTATTTTATGTTTCTGGCATCAAGCCAGGATTCAGGATGGCTGTTCCGATGGAACGAAATCGGGAACATGCGCCTTGATTGCGCCGAGCAATTCTTCCTTGCTAAACGGCTTGGTTAAATACTGATCAGAACCGACTATGCGGCCCTTTGCTTTGTCGAACAAGCCATCCTTGGACGACAGCATGATGACCGGCGTGGACTTGAACGCACTGTTGTTTTTGATCAGCGCGCACGTCTGATAACCATCGAGCCGCGGCATCATGATGTCGACAAAGATGATTCGCGGATGACTATCGGCAATCT
>Ga0102812_10001348_pt1 | contig 17069 bp, 13 predicted proteins | sample ColrivemetaGS713_FD_79334 | JGI IMG/M metagenome (GOLD analysis project Ga0102812, IMG submission 79334) | Estuarine microbial communities from the Columbia River estuary - Flood tide ETM metaG S.713 | ecosystem: Environmental > Aquatic > Marine > Intertidal zone > Estuary | place: USA... | reverse complement strand
TTACAGGCCCCCATCGATTTTGGTTGTGTCGGGCAGGTTTTTACGCACAACCCGAATGCCTATGATGTGGATGGTGATTCCCTTCATTATTCCCTTATTATTCCTTTACAAGGCCATAATTCAAGTGTACCTGACTATTATTATCCCGATCAGATCGAGGCGGGGGTGAATAATAAATTATCAATTGATACTGAAACAGGAAATTTAACCTGGAATACTCCTCAAATTGCAGGTGAGTATAATATTGCCATCAGAATTGATGAATACAGGCAAGGTGTTTTGATCAATTCAATGATCAGGGACATGCAGATATTTATTGTGGATGACTGCCAAAATCAGCCTCCTACATTAGAACTTGAAAAGGAGATCTGTGTATTCGCCGGAGATACGGTACAACTAAAAATCAGTGTAAATGATCCAGACAGTGGACAAAAGGTTCGGTTGGAAGCCTCCGGTGCCCCTTTCATATCTACCTCAAATAAAGCTGAAATAGAAGGAGGAAATATATTTAATGAAATTGGATTTGACGCATATTTTAGTTGGATAACAAGCTGTGATGATATTTCTGATCAATCATACCAGATCGTTTTTAAAGCTATGGATAATGGCTTTAGTGATACTTCAGGTTTAGCTACTTTGAAGACTTATAAAGTGAAGGTTATAGGTCCGGCGCCGGATAGTTTGAAAATTGAACCTGCCCAGGATCATTTTAAAATATTTTGGGAATATCCTTATTTATGTTCTTTTACAACGGAGGATTATTTTTTAGGTTTTTCAATTTGGAGAAGCAAGCAAGCAAATTTCTTGGAATTGGATTCTTGTTCCTATGGTCTGGATGAAAATTTATATGAAAAAATATCTTTTCAACACAACATAAACGACGGGATCCAATATTTTTATGATGACTTTGAATTTATTCCCGGCGAAAATTATTGTTACAGGGTGATGGCTGAATTTGCCCATAAATCATTTGATGGATTTCCATATAATCATGTTTCAGGACAACCGGGAAATGAGGTTTGCCTGACTATACCTCTTAATATCCCCTACCTCACCAAAGCCAGTGTTGATTCTACCCATAACCTTACCGGTATGAATGCATTGTCATGGAAAATGACCGAACTCGATAAATTTGATACCTTGAGCTTTCCGCCACCTTATGAAATTGAAATCCTGGAATCCACAAATGGGATTGACTATTCTATAATCGGTAATCCAATCCAGTTTGAAAGTCTTTCAACAGAAATTAATGGAAACTATGTACATGCTAATTTAAATACAAGAGACCTGCAATACAGTTATCTGTTGGATTTCTATTATGGGGAAAACAGATCTTTGTTGGGAAGTTCACCGGATGCAGCTACTCCTTTCCTGACCCATGAAGAAAATGATCAAAGCATTTCATTATATTTCGATACGAATGTTCCCTGGCTCAACCATGCGTATGAGATTTACAGGAATGATTTTTCGGATCCACAATTCAAATTAATCGGCAGCACCCCTTATAATAACTGGACGGACACAAACGTGGAAAATTGGTTTGAATACTGCTATATTGTAAAAACAATTGGGTCTTATACCTTTAATCCCTCCGACACACTGATCAATTATTCACAAAAACTTTGTGCTATCCCCAAGGATGTTACTCCGCCTTGCAGCCCTGTTCTTGAAGCGATAAGCAAATGTGACACCATGGACATCTACACGCCTGAGCAAAGCTTGTATAATGAAATAAGCTGGTATTTTAATGATCCTGCCTGTTACGACATTATGGACCTTGACCATTATAAAATATTTTACGCGACTGATCAGATCTCAGATTTTACGCATATAGCAACGATACCACATGATGAGCCATTAAATTTTGTACATGTTGGTGACCTGGGATTAAATGCTTGTTATTATGTCACAGCTGTAGATTATAATGGGAATGAAAGTGATCGAAGTAATATTGTATGTTTTGAGAATTGTCCCGTTTATGAATTACCGAATGTTTTCACGCCTGATAATGATGGGGTCAATGATACCTATGTTCCACGTTTTAAAAGACATGTTTATAGCATTGATATGCATATTTACAATCAATGGGGGCAATTGGTTTTCAAAACAAATGATCCGGATATAAATTGGGATGGCACGAATCTTTCAGGCAAATATTTAGCGGATGGAGTTTACCATTACATTTGTGATGTATTTGAGGATACATTCGCTTCTAAAGAGCAAAATACTAAACAATTAACGGGTTTTATTCACCTGATAAGAGGAAATTAATCAAGATTTTTTTCCTCCTTTAAGTGTATCCTGCAATGCCTCAAGTTCGGCCCAGTTCTCTGCATCAGCCAATTTTGCTTGTTCAGCCCAGGAACCCGGATCTGCAAGTTTGAATTTGCTGCCCGCTTTAGTCAATATTTCTTTTAATTCAGGAATAGAAGCCTTTGACAGCTCAGTCCAGCTCTTGATCCCTGCTTCCTTGCATAGTTTTTCAATTTTAGGTCCTATTCCCTCAATTGCTTTCAAGTCATCTTTTTTCCATTGTTTCAATATACCCAGACGGGTCATTATTTTTTCAATTTTTGAGCTGGTATCTGCTCCTGTTTTTTTCTTTCCCCCTGCGAGGGATTTCTGCAATGTGATTAACTTTTCCCAGGCACCTTTATTTGCCAGATTTGCCTGAGCTGGCCAGCTTGTAGGATCAATTATTCTGTATTTATTCCCTTCTTTTTTCAACAGATTTTTTAAATAGTGCTCATCATATCCAGCCAATGTTTCCCAGCTATTAATACCATGCCCGTGTAAAAACTCACTCATTTTAGGTCCTATTCCTTCAATGATCTGCAAATTATCAGATTTCAATGCGAAAAATTTACTGGTTGGAATCCCAAAAGCCATCATCGGTTTTTGGCCTTTTGTATTCCCAACCGCACTATCACTTTTACAATTTTCTAAATCTTCTTTTATTCTAACAAATTCATCATATAAGTCATCTCTTTCATTGGCCGCTTCATTAAATTTCCTTTTATACTTTCCCCACAAAAACCAGCCAACCAGTAAGCCCGTTAGAAATGGAAGAATTAATACCAGTAGAATATCCAGGAAATCCAATTCAAAAAACCCAATCAAAGTAATCATATGAACATTTTTAATTAATAAGAAAAGTCACTCTTTATCAAAACCTGTTATTGCAATTAAATAAATTATTCCAAAAGTTATTAAAATTTCTGTATTTCCGGAAATTAATGCTAATAATATTTTGACTTTAAGTATACAATTCAACAATCTTTGCAAAATATTAAGTATTCCAGAAAAATGTTTCGATGTTTACCATGAAACAATACCCTTTCCTGTGGATCACTATTGCGTACATGTCAGGTGTGATCCTGAATGAGATTTTTGAAAAGAATCCGGGTGATTTTTTCAATATAGCTTATCTATTATTTTTCCTTGTATTCTTGTATTTTCTAAAAGGATCATTTTCAACGCTTTTCGCTTCTATTTTCTTGCTTACTTTATTGACAAGTTGGACGCGGAGTGGGAATATTTCAAATTATCATCGAATTAATTCCCAATCTGCCTTTACCAAAAATGACCATAAATTCATTGGAATAATTAATGCAAAAAAACTGACAGGAAATTTTATTAAAGTTGAAATGGATCTTCTTGGATCAGATTGCGATTGCGATTTTCCTCCAAAAATTTTAGCCTATCTGAAAAATGACAACAAAAATCAAATTCAGATTAAGGACACGGTTGTTTTTAAAGCAAAATTTAGTGAAATCCCGGCGAATAGCAATCCGCATAGTTTCGACTATAAAAAATTCATGGCCAAAAAATATATTACCTACCAAGCTTTCATTAGAACGGTTGATTATGATCTAATACCCTTTAAAAAAGAATGGACAGGGCTGTCATTGCTAAATGAATTGAATACTAAATTATCTCTGATCATTGATGAACATTTTACAAATAAGGAAAATGCATCCTTGTTAAAAGCCATTTCCTTAGGAAATAAAACAAGCTTATCAAAAAGCACCTTGGAGGAATTTTCGAATACAGGAAGTCGGCATATTCTTGCTGTTTCCGGAATGCATGTCGGAATCATATTGACGCTCCTGATGAAACTATTTGGATTTATCCCGGTGAACTTAATTGCTGTAAGAATATTGAGAGATCTGGGCATTCTGCTGTTAATTTGGATGTATGGCTTTTTAACCGGGGCTCAACCAGCCGTTTTAAGGGCCTGTTTTATGCTATCTGTCCTCTTCGTCGGTAAAATGATAGGAAAGAGCTCCTTCAGTCTTAATACGCTGTTTTTTACAGGATTCGTAATGCTGGTGTTGGACCCAAATCTCCTTTTTCAGATCAGCTTTATTTTTTCTTACACCGCGATGTTAAGTATATTCTTATTTTACAAATCCATATCTAAATTACTTTATATAAAAAATAGATGGCTTCGATATATTTGGCAGATCCTGGCACTTTCCATGTCCGCACAGATTCTGATGTTGCCTCTGGCCACTTTCTATTTTCATAAAATACCAATGCTTTTTCTTATTTCAGGTTTGATCACTACGCCCCTGGCGTTCCTCCTGATTATTTTTGTCGTTGTCTTTTTTGTTGATTTTTTTACTTTCAAAATAATTTTTAAACCTGTCACTGAGTTACTGGATCTCCTGAGCTCATTTTTTTTGAACAGCATAAAATATCTTGATAAGCTTACTTTTGGAACCATTGATAATGTATATATAGATTTTACGGCACTCTGTATACTACTCCTGGCTACAGTCGGGATCACTGCAGGCATTAAACATCATATAAAATACTTCATTTATATTGGGATTTGCATATCCGTGTTTTTCATTTTCAGGCAGGGATTCAATTCATTTCTGACTGCTAAAACAACTAGTTTGATCGTCTACGAAGATTCAAAATCTACATTCATTGATCTTTTTTGGAACAGAACCTGTTATTCCTGGACTTCTTCTAATTCTAGTTTTAAGGATTCCGAATTTAGTGCTAAAGGAAACAGAATATTTCATAGGGTCAGGTCAATAATCCAACTCAACAATGAAATTATTGATACTGATGCGTTTGACTATAATTCTAATACTTTTCAATTTCTTGATAATACCATTTTTATTCTATCAGATAGTGAATTTTACTTACCCGTTTTCGATACAATAGAATTATTCATCATTGATCATTATGATCTAAGATTAATCAAGCAGATCAGTGAAAAATATAAAATTAAAAAAGTAGTCGTCACTAAGCGAATTAAGGGCTTAAATCGAAAATCAATAGTAAAACTTTTCAATCAATCTATCGTTTGGGATATTTCCAGGCAAGGTGCCTTTATTTTCCCAATAAACCAACAAAAATGAAATGGATACAATTTAATAAATACGAAAAATCAGGGATCATTTTTTTCATTTCAATACTTATTGTATTTGTATATTTTGATTCCGGAAAAATGACTACCAAGCCTGAATTATTAAAATTTATTCAGGATACACAGACTGTCCGCAAGGTTGATGAGTTTTCTGTCCAAATTACGGATAACATCAAGCTAGAATCTAAACCCCATCCAAAATCCAGTGAAAAAAGGAATTTACTTAGTTTAGTCAAATTCGATCCGAATACCATTGAGAAGGAAGAGTTAGAAAAAATGGGACTCCCGGTAAAAGTGATGAATAACTTATTAAAATACAGGTCAAAAGGAGGCAAATTCTATAAACCAGAAGACGTAAAAAGGATCTATGGCTTAAATCCTGATCTTTATGAAAAATTAAGTGACTACATTCAAATTGCAAAGCAAAGGGAAGCAGAAAAGGTCCGTTATGAGTATGCAGAAAAACAAGTTGAGCAAGAGGAAAAACATGAAGTTCCAGCAATGAAAATTATGGTAAATACGGCCAGTCAAACAGACTGGAAGTCTCTGAATGGAATCGGAGAAGTCTTATCGGAACGAATTATCAAATACAGAACGGCACTTGGTGGTTTTACAAATTTGGATCAAATACAAGAAGTTTATGGAATTCAAGCTGAATTATATGCAAGTCTGCTTCCAAAATTACTTTTGGATTCTATCTCAACAGAAAAAATAGATATTAACACCATCAGCTTTAAGGAATTGATAAAGCATCCCTATGCTGATTATGAAATGACGCGTTTGATCTTAAATTACAGACAGCAGCATGGCTTAATCCGTCATCGGGAAGATCTGATGAATATTTATATGTTGGATTCAGTTAAGATGAACAGTATACTACCCTATTTGCATTTTGAAAAAGCAGAAATTCAGCAAAACTAAAGTACCTGGGACTTATTGGTATCTTTCAATGAAACTGACCAGTTCATCGATGACATCGGCAGATCCTAAAACGATTGGACTTGTCTGGTGCAGTCCCTTGACATCCAGATCAAGTATTCTCTCCAGATCGAGGTTGATAGCTTTCCCCCCAGCCTGTTCGACCACCATGGCCATCGGATTACACTCATACAATATCCTCAATTTGCCTTTAGGATTTTTTCTAGTGCTCGGATACATAAATATACCTCCTGTAAACATAGTTCTATGAACGTCAGAAACCATACTTCCGATATATCGTAATTTTCTTTTTGAGTCGGAACAATGGTCAATATACCTTCTAATATCCAGGTCAAATTGCAAATAGTATCCTTGATTAACCGAGTAATGATCACCGGTTTTAGGCATTTTTATATTTGGATGAGATAAACAAAATTCACCCAATGACGGATCAAGTGTAAAACCATTCACACCATTACCGGTTGTATACATCAAAATTGTTGAGGTGCCATATAAAATATAACCGGCGGCAACCATTTCTGATCCTTTTTGAAGAAAATCATTCAGATTACATTCATTCCCGGCATCTGAGAGTCTTCTGTATATTCCAAAAATTGTACCTACAGATACATTTACATCAATATTGGATGATCCATCCAAAGGATCCGTTACTACAACATATTTAGCATCTTTCCCCTCTTTTCCTGGCAGGGGTATGAAGTTTTCCATTTCTTCAGAAGCTATACCACAACATTCACCACTGTTCTTTAAATAGGAAATTAATTTGTCATTTGCGAACATATCCAACTTCTGAACGTCGTCTCCCGTTTTATTTACTTTTCCTTCAAGACCCAGAATATTTACAAGTCCTGCTTTATTTACTTCTCTGTTTACAATTTTACCGGCAACGCCAATATCTCGTAATAATCCTGACAGTTCTCCGGTAGCATAGGAGAAATCTTTTTGCTTATTGATGATGAATTCATCTAAAGTTGTAATTTTTTCCATTGTATAATTTTATTATTGTAAATGTATGGTGTACTTCTAACAAATTTATAAAAAAAACCTGACAATCAACGATTTAATTATATAATTTAAGCTTTCAAAAGGGGGGTTAAATGTGTAATCACTTGACTTTCAGACATAAAAAAAGGAGTTTGATTTGTTAATCAAACTCCATGGAATTAAACCGTAAAAGCGTTATTTAATTCTTAACTCAGTTTAGATGCAATTTCAACTTTTTTTTTCAAAATGACAAGTATTTTACAAAAAAATATAAAAATGACAAGCATTTTACATATTTAGAGCTTGCTTTAATGTAAATTCATAATAGTCTTGATTGTTATCAGCCGTAATAACGATGTTGTCTACACGCAATAGGAAATAATCGAAAGTATCTCCCAGCAAGGAAGGTGTTTTAGCTAGATAAACATCACCAATTTTCAAAACAGCACTGATAATAACTTTTGTGCCTGCCTCAACTGCCACCTTCAATTTTTCCTTTGTATCTATATCTTCATAAACCAGTCCTTCTGCTTTCACGTATAACTCACAACCGTTTTTTGGAGAAACTTTCTGTATCCAGTTGCTTACAGCTGGTAGATTTATATTTATACCTGCATCTTGTAGATCGCCTTCCGGCGCGCTTGAACTGACTACAGCAGGAACATGTAAATCCAGGCTGCCAAAATTCGTTCCTGAAAAATTGTATACCTTAAGACCCCCTTGTTCGTTGTCAAGACTAGTATAAACATCGGTTACAGCAACATCAGTTGCATTTGTATATCCCTGCTCATCTTCGACGTAAAAAGTATATTTGCTGATTCCTTCAGTCTGTGCCTGAATTTCAATTTCTTTTTGAAATCCGGTAGCATCTGCTCCGAGTGTCAAACTTGGGTTTGCATCCAGACCGGAAATAATTCTATCCAGGGCTATTGGAGCATCATTTTCATTAATACCGATCAATTTCAGATTATAAGTACCAGGTGTAGCATTCACTTTTACCTTAAAAACCTGACCTTTTTCAAGTGTGGTATCTTTGTATATAAATCCGGATTCCTGAACTAAATTTATGAAAGGATTTTCTATATTAACTGGGTCTGGTTCACAAGCCATGAATAAACCAGTCACAAGGAACAAGCCAAAGGCATAAAGAAAAATTTTAGTGTTTTTCATGGTTATTTTTTTTAGTTATTACAGAGTTTATAAATTGAATAAATACTCATTATTCATTCAGATAGCTAATAATTCTATCTTAAATCAATAATGTAGTCATTTTATTGTAAAGACTAGTGAATTTTTTCAACCCACAAACAAATTAAAATAATATTAAACTTTTTTATCAGGCCTTTGCGGTCGGCGAAAAGTTCATAGGAGGAAAGGGCATCACATCATTATCATCAATTTTGCCATGCTGTTTCTCAAATTTATCAATGTTATCTACCAAAGCATTCAAAAGTCTCTTTGCATGTTTGGGTGTCAGGATAATTCTTGACTTAACTTTAGCTTTTGGGACATTGGGAACCAATCGTACAAAATCGACAACGAATTCAGAATTTGAGTGAGATATTATAGCAAGATTTGCGTACGTTCCTTCAGCTACTTCTTCAGGCAGATCAATACTGATCTGATTTGCTTTATTTTTTTCTTGAGACATTTCAAGTATTTTATCTTATGTGAACAGCTAATTCATTGGCATTTTGAAGGAAAACCTGTATGTCTTCATTCATAGTTGTAGCCAGTGATAAGCCAAAATAATTAATTTCTGTTGGGAATGATTTATGCTTCCTGTCTATTAGAACGGCCGTTTCTACTTTTTTAGGTAAAATATCCATAAAAACTTTCATCGCATAAAACATGGTCCTTCCTGTATTGGCTACATCATCAACAAGAATAACCACTTTATTTACCAATTCCTTTGGGTCAATATTGATTTCCACGGGATTGGAAACAGGCGCTGCAGGATTCATTTTTATCTGTTTAAGCGTAATGCTGACATCAGATATTTTTGTCAATTGCTTCATCAGCATTTTGGCAAAACCTAAACCATTATTGTTTATCCCAACAAGTACCAACTCTGTTTCATTATAATTAGACTCCAGTATCTCATACGCGAGTCGTTTGATCTTTTGGGTTATTTGTTCTTTATCTAAAATTTTCATTTGCAGTATTCACTTGAGTCAAAAATAGCAATTATGAAATAAAATCATTACTTTTATAAGGAAAATCATCTTATTATTTTTATCTGGAATATGGATTTTTTTACAAGCCTTTATCGGTACACCAAATACACTTTGTGCCATTTTTTAATTAAAAAATCGATAATCCATCGTACTTTTCGGAGAATTACACGAGTTGATTCTAATTATACATTTTTATTGGAGTTTATTCCGGTATATTATTATTAAGCGTTCAACATATCATTATGCTTAGTCAGATCATATTTATATTACTTACTTTATCAACCATTTTCTATGCATTTATTTTATACAAAAATATAGTTTCAAATATTAATTTAGGTGGCGAACTGAAACTTGAAGGTCCCAGGAGCTGGCGATGGAAACAAGTCATTTTCATAGCGCTCGGTCAAAAGAAAATGTTCACAAACTGGACAGCTGCAATTTTTCACCTATTTATTTACGTTGCTTTTATCATAACTCAAATTGAATTAATAGAAATCTTTGCGGATGGTTTGTTTGGTTATCATAGGTTTTTTGCCCCCTACCTCGGCTTGTTTTACACAATTGTAATTTCTTCAATTGAAATTCTATCTGTTTTAGCTTTAATTGCTACGGTGGTATTTTTGTCACGAAGAAATTTATTGAAAGTGCCAAGATTTTGGAGTGCCGAAATGAAAGGCTGGCCATTCAGAGATGGTAATTTGATTCTTCTTGGGGAAATATTGTTGATTACTGCCATATTCTCAATGAATGGAGCAGATCATATTTTACAGGAGAGATTACCGGAAACCTATCATCAGGCCGGACCTTTTGCAGTTTCACAGTTTATGGGTCCTGTTTTATTCGATGGATTAAGCAATACCTGGCTAATTTTCTTCGAGCGGTTCGGATGGTGGCTACATATTATCGTTGTATATGGTTTCATAATTTATTTACCTTTCTCCAAACATTTGCATTTGATTTTTGCCTTTCCAAACACCTACTTTACACCCTACAAACAAAGGGGCGTTATGGATGATATTCCAATTATCACAAATGAAATAAAATCAATGCTGGGTTTGCAGATCGAACAAACAGATAGTGCTTTGGAAAATGAAGAAATACCAGAATTCGGAGCAAAAGACGTTACTGGCTTAAACTGGAAAAACATTCTTGATGCCTATACCTGTACGGAATGTGGAAGATGTACCAGTGCCTGCCCTCCAAATCAAACAGGTAAAAACCTCTCTCCACGAAAAATTGTAATGTCAGTGAGAGATCGTGCAGAAGAAGTAGGAAAACAAATCCGAAAAGGGAATTTGGAATTTATTGATCCCGCTTACACGGGTGATAAAACAAAATTGACCAAAGACAACTTCACAGATGGAAAAAGTCTGTTTGACTTGATTGCAAAAGATGAAATTAATGCTTGTACCAGCTGTAATGCTTGTGTTGAAGCATGTCCGGTCTTAATTGACCCACTGGACATGATTCTTCAAATGAGAAGATATGAAGTATTAACTATGGCACAAGGTCCGCAAGACTGGATTACAATGTTTACAAATCTTGAAAATGGCGGCAGCGTGTGGCAAATGCAAAACGGTCGGGAAGATTGGTCAAAATAATATAAATATAAACATCATAAAAAATGTCAGAAAAAACACAGATCAAAACAATGGCCGAATGCACTGCAGAAGGAATAAGTCCCGAAATATTATTTTGGGTTGGATGTTCCGGTAGTTATGATGCAAGAGCCATTAAGATCAGTAAAGCTTTTACCGCATTATTAGATCATGCAGGGATAAGTTATGCCATTTTAGGAGCAGAAGAAAGTTGTTGCGGCGATCCCGCAAGAAGGGCTGGCAATGAATTTATTTTTCAAATGCTGGCAATTCAAAACATCGAGGTAATGAATGCTTATGGTGTAAAACACATTGTCACCGCTTGCCCTCATGGCTATCATACTTTAAAAAATGAATACCCTACTTATGGCGGTAATTATAAAGTGCAGCACCATACACAATATCTGGATGAATTGATAAAAAGTGGTAAGCTGAAGCTCAATGACTCAGGAAAAAATGAAAAAATAACCTACCATGATTCCTGTTACCTTGGCAGAGTAAACGACGAATATGAAAGTCCAAGAGCCCTGCTCAAAGCTGTAAAAGCTGATATCAGGGAAGTTAATCGATCCGGGAAAAATGGTTTTTGCTGTGGTGCCGGAGGGGCACAAATGTTTAAAGAAGAAGAAAAAGGTACAGAACGAGTTAACACGAACCGAACGAAAGAACTCATTGATACCGGTTGTAAAACCATCACTGCCAATTGTCCACATTGTGTTACAATGCTTGAGGATGGTTTGAAGGATCATAATAAGGAAGAAGAAATCAAAGTAATGGATATTGCTGAGTATTTATCAGTTCATTTGAATGATTAATCTAATAAATAGCGCTTATTTAATTTAATATTTCCATTTTGCATAAAATATCAATACAGAAATATGCTTGGAAAGGTGAAACAATATCTGGGAATTGAAGGAATCAAGATCAGTCTTGAAATCCCTGATATCATACTTAAAAATAGCGAAGCTATCGAAGGGAATATTGTACTTACTTCAAAAAATACGCAAACAGCCAGAGCGTTCAGAATTAAGTTGATCGAAAAATACTCCAGGGGCAGGCGAAAATCCAAATTGATCAATGAATATGACGTTGGTATGATCCAGTTAAAAAAGAATGTTGTCGTTTCTGCAAATACCACTGAAAAAATCCCATTCAAATTACCATTCAAAATATCAGACTCCAGAATGGATGAGTTCGGTAATCAATTCTTTCTGCTTCGGGGTGTTATCCAATTGGCAAAATGGTCGAATGCAGTAAAATCTGAATATAGAATTGAAGCTGAAGCAGATGTAGTAGGAACAGCCCTGGATCCTAATTTTTCCAAAACGATCATCATAAAATAAAGACCACTCGGTGTCCATCATTATTTAGACAATTTACAATTTCACAGATATCAATTTCTATTTTTGACTCGTGTAAGAATATAATGTAATTTGGACCTGATTAATAAATATGAATTTTATGTCAGGGAAATATTTTGCTTTCATTCTGTTGATTTTGTTTTCTATTCTGAGCATCCAATCTTGTGAAAAGGACAACATTCCTGCTTCCGTCAATATCCGGTTAAAGCAAATTGCAAATGAAAAACCGGTTCTTCTAAACGAATGGATCTATGAATCTCCCGCCGGTCATCCTTATAAGATCCGGCGACTTCAAATGTTGCTTTCAGATTTTGAATTGCACACTACCAATGGTGAAATCATTATCTATGACATGTATCATTATTTTGAATTTAGTAAAGTGGAAGGCTATAATTTTACCCTTAAAGATATTCCTGTCAATAGCTATAATAAAATAGTATTTAATTTTGGACTTGATGAAGAAAAAAATCAGAATAATGCCTATCCAAACGACTATGACATGATCAATTTTAAATGGCCTTCCCAAATGGGAATCGGTTACCATTATATGCGTTTTGAAGTAACTGCAGACTCTCTTGGATCCGGGGTTATAAAAGATTTTAACATACATACGGGTGCTACAAACGGGAATCAGAATTACTTGACATTTGAGATCCCATTTGATGAAACCTTTATACAAAATCAAAATTTCACGATTGATCTGATCATGGACATGAATCAATGGTTCAAGGATCCTTTAATTTTTGACTGGGAACATTACGGGCAAGGAATTATGGGAAATCAGGAAGCTCAATCGGTACTAAAAAACAACGGACACAATACATTCTCGGTAGAAGGTCCTTTTCTAACAGATGAATATCACAGATAGGAATATATGATAAATCTTTCAAACTATATTTTTTTGCTATTTCCCCTCGTTTTGATCATTAGCTCATGCAGTGATCAAGGCAACTCTGATTATCACTATGATCCTCAGCCATATGAACTGAATATCCCTGAAAATTATCCTCCCATCAGAATACCGGAAAATAATCTTTTAACAGAGGAAGGTGTGTTGCTTGGCAGGCACTTATTTTACGATCCAATTATTTCCAGCAATGGCTCTTACAGTTGTTCAACTTGCCATAAATCAAATTTTAACTTCTCTGATAATGTTCAATTTTCAACCGGTTCAGATGGTCATCTTAAAAAGGTTAATACCATGCCTCTGTTCAACGTTGCATTTTATACCAGGCATGGCTGGAATGGTAAAATTGAAACGATTGAGAATGATGTCCAAATCACAATTAGTGCCTTACATGGAGACTGGTCAAAGTTGATTTCTGATTTAAGCGAGGATACTTTATATCAACGTTTATTTTTTGAAGCATTTGGCGCTGTTGAAATTAAGCCGGAACAAATCGAAAAATCAATAAGTCAGTTTGTAAGATCTTTGGTTTCCTTTAATACCAGATACGACAGCATCATAGCAGGTCTGGCTGACCCTACCCTGTCAGAAATGCGTGGGTTTGAACTTTTCTTCACAGAAGAAGGCGATTGTTTTCATTGCCATATCGATCCCTTATTTACAAACCTGGGCTTTCATAATAATGCATTGGATAGCCTTGAGAATATGGATTCTGGTTTTGAATTGGTAACAGGCATGAATATGGATAAAGGCAAATTCAAGGTCCCTACCCTTCGGAATCTTGCTTATACAGCACCCTACATGCACGACGGCCGTTTTAATAATCTAAAAGATGTAATTGATTTCTATAGTGAAGGTTTACAGTTTTCAGTTTATGCAGACAGCAATATGAAAAACCTTCACAAAGGCGGAATTCAAATTTCCAAAGAGGATAAAAATGCCCTGATTTCTTTTTTGAACACCCTTAACGATCATTCTTTAAAAAATAATGCATTACTTAAAAAACCATAAGTCAATATAATTATTTTATATATTTTGATCTATTATAGGCTAATTGAACGAATTTAGTCATAATTATTAAAGTATTTTAACCAAATTCACCCATTTCGATAATTTTATTATAAAATATTTCATTTATTTTGGATTGAAATATATTTTTGTACTTTTCTTACTAAAATCCAAAATAATGTCAAACAATAGAAAAGCAGCGCACGATGTATTTTTATCTAGGCCCCATCAGATAGAGAATCATAAACCTGAGAAAATAACATCCTATTTCAACAAGAACGTTTTTACAGCAAGCAAGATGAAAGCCTATTTATCATCAACAGCATACCTTAGTTATAAGGAATCGATTGATGACCGGAGTAAAATTAACAGATTATTGGCGGATCAGATCGCTTCAGCAATTCGTTCATGGGCAATTGAGAAAGGAGCAACGCATTATACGCATTGGTTTCAGCCACTGACTGGAGCCACTGCAGAAAAGCATGATTCATTTTTCACTTTGGATAATGAAGGAAATGCGATTGAGAAATTGAGTGGAACTGAATTGGTACAGCAGGAATCTGATGCTTCTTCCTTCCCATCCGGTGGCTTGAGAGCGACATTTGAAGCACGGGGTTATACTGCATGGGATCCGAGTTCGCCTGCCTTCATCATGGATATCGGAGGAGGTAAAACACTTTGTATTCCTACCGTTTTTATATCTTATACGGGAGAAGCGCTGGATCATAAAGCCCCACTTTTAAAATCTATTGAGATATTGGATAAGGCAGCAACAGACGTTGCAAGATATTTTGACAGATTCGTAACGAAGGTCCAACCTACTTTAGGTTGGGAGCAGGAATATTTTCTGATAGATAAAGCCATGTATTATTCAAGACCGGACCTTTTAGCGAATGGAAGAACCGTATTTGGTCGGGCACCATCCAAAGGTCAACAACTTGACGATCATTATTTCGGTTCTATTCCTGAAAGAGTGTATGCCTTTATGGTCGATCTTGAAAAAGAAAGCCATAAACTGGGAATTCCATTAAGAACCAGGCACAATGAAGTTGCACCCAGCCAATTTGAATGTGCCCCAATGTATGAAGTTGCCAATATTGCTGTTGACCATAATCAGTTATTGGTTAATTTAATGGACAGGATTGCCAGACGCCACGATATGATCGTACTAACCCATGAGAAACCATTCGCTGGAATCAATGGGTCAGGTAAACATAATAACTGGTCATTATCCACAGATACAGGAACAAATTTATTATCGCCTGGATCAACCCCCCGAAATAATCTTCAATTCCTTACTTTTTTCATAAATACGATTAAAGCTGTGTTTGACAATGCAGATTTATTGAGGGCAGGAATCGCTTCAGAAAGTAATGACTACAGATTAGGTGCCAATGAGGCGCCACCTGCTATTATTTCTGTTTTTGTTGGTACATATCTTTCAAAAGTTCTTGATGCGATTGAAAATCGAATCGGGGATAATTTTAAGGATGAAGACGAGACAGATATTAAACTGGATATTCACAAAATGATTCCGGATATATTGCTTGATAATACAGACAGGAACAGAACTTCCCCATTTGCATTTACGGGAAATAAATTTGAATTCAGAGCAGTTGGTTCAACTGCTAATTGCTCAGAGCCAATGACAATTTTGAATTCAATTGTTGCCAGTCAGCTGAATGCTTTCAAAAAGACTGTCGATGAATCCATTAAACTAGGTCATAAAAAAGATTCTGCGATATTGAAGGTATTAAGTGATTATTTGGGAAGTTCAAAAGGCATTCTTTTTGAAGGAAATAACTATTCTGAGGAGTGGGAAAAAGAAGCTGCTAAAAGAGGGCTTAAAAACATCAAAAACACACCAGAGGCTTTAGACGCATTGGTTTCTGCAAAAACGATAAATTTATTTAGCGAAGTTGGCGTAATGACAGAAAGGGAAATTCATGCAAGGCATGAAATTTACCTTGAAGAATACATAACTAAAGTTTCTATTGAATCCAAGATCATTATGGAGCTCGCAATGAATCAAATATTGCCGGCTGCTTTTAAGTATCAAAGTGAATTACTCGATATTGTTTCAAAATTTGGGGCAGCTGGTTTTGGAGCCAATAACAATAAAACCCAGGAAGAATTGATAAATCGTCTGAATGAGCACATTTCAGGAACCTACACGGGGATTAGAAAGTTGGAAGAAGCCGTTGTTAAAGCTGACAAAAAGCTTGGATTGCGTGAAAGAGCCATTGCTTATGCAAAATTAGTCAAACCAATTTTTGAAGAGATTCGAAATCACGTAGATGAACTGGAATATCTGGTAGATGACAAATACTGGCCGCTGCCAAAATACCGAGAGATCTTATTTACAAGGTAATGTAAGACACAATTATGTTTAACAGGAGTTTGCTTGACTAAAAGCAAACTCCTGTTTTTTTATCCGCAATGAAAATATTGGTCAACCAATTTCATCAACCCCTCAATGTCTCCGTCCATTTGCTCTATCATGCCATCGTCATGAAATGATTCCAATTTTGCAATGGTTTGGCTTATTACTTCAACAGGAAAAATACCATCCTTTTCATAGTCATGTCTATATTTTTTCAAGGCTTGAGCAGAATGGTGGCAAGAAATAGGTAAAACTTTGAAATCGTTCAAGGTTTTATTTGACTCAATGCCTGAAATATCATATAATAGTTCATCTGATTCTGCAAG
>Ga0102812_10001347_pt1 | contig 17076 bp, 18 predicted proteins | sample ColrivemetaGS713_FD_79334 | JGI IMG/M metagenome (GOLD analysis project Ga0102812, IMG submission 79334) | Estuarine microbial communities from the Columbia River estuary - Flood tide ETM metaG S.713 | ecosystem: Environmental > Aquatic > Marine > Intertidal zone > Estuary | place: USA... | reverse complement strand
GGGCCGGCGGATGTTCGATTATTTGCGTCAATCCGAAAAAGGCCACATCAAACGTATTACTGAAATTTTTCATGCCCTAGAGGTATCAGGTAATTGGCCAGAAATTGCGCCTTCTCAAGCGAATCTGGAACAAGAAGAACAGCTGAGAAAAAGCATTTTTACTAGCGCCCTGGAGAGCATCAAACAACAACAAAAGCTCAACACCGATGATTTAGCGGCTCTTAAAAAAGCCGCTGAGTTCGAGCGTGATGGCGGCCATTTTTATGCCGAGCAGGCCAAAAGTGCCGAGGATCCCTTTGAACAGGCCTTTTATCAACAACTGGCTATTGAAGAAGATCACCACCTTCGCTCCATCGAAGACAGTATCCAGATGCTGGAGGATCCGCAGGGCTTCTTTTCCCTGTATGAGAAAGGGACGATGGCGGGTTAAATTTTCGCGAAGAACCGTCCCTCTGCAGAGCTGACGAATACTTGCAGTGAGCCCTGAACCGGCCCCTTCAGATCTTTAGCCTAGACAAACAGGACCCCTTTCGATGGGTACAACGGATAGAGTTTCATTACCCTTCCATCAAGGCTGGGTCATGGTGATCGCCGGAGTATTCACGCTGTTTGCCTGTCTCGGGCTCGGCCGCTTTGCATTGGGAATGTTGCTCCCAGCTATGGGTACCGATCTGCAATTAAGCTATTCCGAAATGGGATTCATCAGTACTGGCAACTTCATTGGCTACCTGTTCTCCGTGGTCATCAGTGGACGTCTGAGTCAAATGCTGGGAATCAGAGCAACGATTTTTTGCGGCCTGATGCTGGTCGGCCTCTCTATGCTCCTGATAAGCCAGAGCCAACATTTTATCCCCCTGTTAATACTCTATCTGTTGACTGGCATAGGGACAGGCCTAGCCAACATCCCTGTTATGGTATTGATAGCACAGTGGTTTTATCCAAGTTACCGAGGTCGCGCGGCTGGCTGCATGATTATCGGTAATGGGATGGGTATTGTCTTCAGTGGCCTATTAATCCCCTGGCTGAACCATCAATGGGGGGATATCGGTTGGCGGATCGCGTGGTTCAGTTCTGGGAGTCTGGTGATCCTTATCGGATGGTTTGTTTATTGGGTAGTACGCAATACCCCGGCCCAAATGGGGTTGTTAGCGGTAGGTGCTGACGAGCCAGCCGGGCGTGAAGAGCCTCATATATCCTCACCCAAGATTAATCCACGGCGACTGCTCGTTCACCTTGGTAGCATCTATTTTCTTTTCGGATTCACCTATGTCATTTATGTAACGTTTATTGTCACCACGCTGATTCAGGAACACAAATTTTCCGAATCGGTGGCGGGATGGTTCTGGATCGGCGTCGGGATACTGAGCATGGTTTCGAGCCCGCTCTTCGGCATACTATCGGATCGACTCGGTCGCAAGACCGCAATGATTCTGGTCTTCACGTTACAAACCAGCGCTTACCTGTTAGCTGCGTCTGGATTGGGGCAGTCCGTGTTATTTGTGTCGATGGCGCTGTTCGGCATCTCAGCGTTTAGCCTTCCGGCTATCATTGTCGCAATCATTAGCGATCATCTGGAGCCGGCCCAAGCGGCTACAGTGTTCGGCTACGTCACACTTTTTTTCGGTGTTGGCCAGATATCCGGGCCGTCCCTGGCCGGTGTTCTGGCCGAATACAGTGGATCATTTTCTATTAGTTACCTGCTGGCAGCGGCCATGACTAGCATCGCCATTTTGCTAACGCTGCGTCTTAATAATGCGAGTCAATAGAGGGTATCGCAGCATTACTGGTTTCGCAGACATTCATCATAGCGGCTACTAGTTTATCTAACCCAGGATCTATCGTTTCCCACCCAACAGTTCAATCATCTGCTGCACACTGGTGATTTTCTCACGTGGCTTACCTTGGCTCTCGCCCTGGCTCAGCTCCTGAGCATCAAGCTGCTGCCACTCGTGAAAACGCACAAAACGAATCCCCTTGCCGGTCAGCCACTGGGCAGTGCTCTCTGGCAGAGGTTCACCACAGACAGTGCTGGAGAACTCGGCGACATCGGCAAACAGCTGTTCCAGGGTAGCCAATGAATCCTGTTTGTTGGTGCCTATCACTCCATTAGCGCCGCGCTTGGCCCAACCCACTACATAGCGTCTTGGAATAATCTGACCAGAAACCATATCCTGTAGTCGCCCATCCCGGTTGGCAATAACCCCTCGACTCGGATCCAACTGCACCCCATTGACCGGACTAACCTGATAACCGATCGAGTTAAAGACCAGCCCGGCTTGATGCAGCTCGCTAGCATCACTGACACTGAGTCCCAGTTGGCCCTGATCATCTTCAAAGAGTTCATTTTTGGCTAACAGGATCCCTTGTACGCGCCCCTGGTCACCTACAATTTCGATAGGCGAGCGACGGAACATAAACCGGATAGTTTTCTTTTTGCTGCCGGGGCTGTTGGCTGAAATCTGTTGTAAAAACTCCAGATTACGGAGCAAACGTTTATCTTCAGTCTGCTCTAGCAACTGCTGGCTGATCGCTTCAAGTTTCAATTCCGCCGGATCAACACAGGCCTGCGCCTGCTCCAGATCCGGAAATTTTCGCACCCCTACCGGAGTAAACGCAGCTTGCAATGGACCGCGTCGAGCGACAATTTCTATCTCTTCTATGCGACTATGAGTCAGCGCCTTCACGGCATAATCAGCCAAATCGGTCTGAGCCATCTCGGAGGGACTTAATGCCAAAATCCGGGCGATATCGGTGGCTACGTTACCCATACCGATAATGACAGCACGCTTGCAGTTGAGATCGATGGGGTAATCGCGGTAATCAGGATGGCCGTTATACCAGCCCACAAAGGCACTGGCCGAATGACAGCCATGCAACTGTTCGCCCGGTATACACATGGCTCTGTCACTTTGGGCGCCGATCGCAAAGATCACCAGATCGAAGCGCTGTTCAAGTTCCTCGATAAGCACATCACGTCCAAACTCGACATTGCCCCAAAAATGAAAATTTGGCAGCTGAGCGATACGCTCATAAATGTGGGTGATCGATTTTATCGACTGGTGATCCGGAGCTACACCGGCTCTGACCAAACCATAGGGGGTTGGCAGATACTCGAACATATCCACCTCAGCATGAAGACCCTCTCGTTTTAACAATCCCTCTGCTGCATAAAATCCGGAGGGGCCAGAACCAATAATCGCCGCTCGTAACGGCCGAGTTTCACTACCTATACCAACGTCAGTCATCTATTCCTCGCGGCTTAAGCCGTTGCTATATCGAGTACGCCGACGAAAATCAGCGCGGCAGAGTGCTGGATGCCACGCTAGAGGATTGACAATACAACCGCAACTGCTGCTTTAACGCCTCCTCCATCGGCAGCGATTTCTGCAGCCGCGTATCCGCCCAGACTAGGACTGATTCGGCTGTGGCAAAACACTGGCCGGCAATAAACAAACCCTGTCCCAACAACACCGAACTATTGCCCACATGCAATACCCGAGTACCGATGCGCACCGCGTTAGGATAGTGACCTGCGGCCAGATATTTCAACCTCAATTCCGCTATCACCCAGCCGATACCGGTTCCGGCGGTGCAGCCGGGCCAGCTGGATTCAAGAAAATCGACCCGCCCGCTCTCACAATAGGTAGCAAAGGAGACGTTATTGACATGGTTTAGCCGGTCTAGATCGCTAAAGCGGACGATATCATCGGTCCAATGAGGATAGATCTCTGGCTGACGCAGATCGGGAGCCCGGGTATCACTCATCAATTTTCCTCCTTGCGTTCCACTAGGGTCAGAATATCGTACACCGCGACCGGCTGTTGGTACTGATTGCGCACCTCAACATCCCAGACCACCACCCCGGTGGTCTTGATATCATCAGGTCGACGATCTTTCTTTATTTTACGTTTGCAGGTCAACCGCACCTGAATGGTGTCGCCGATCCCCACCGGCTCAATAAAACGCAGATTATCGATACCGTAATTGGCGAGCACCGGACCGGGAGCAGGGTCAACAAACATACCCGCCGCAGCCGAGATCACAAAGTAACCGTGCGCCACCCGTTTGCCGAACAACGAATCTTTGGCGGCCAACTCATCGAAGTGGGCATAAAAATGATCGCCGGAGATACAGCCGAAGTTGACCACATCGGCTTCGGTGACAGTACGCCTGTGGGTGTTCAGGCTGTCACCGACTTGTAGCTCTTCAAAGTATTTACGGAACGGGTGTTGCACATCCAGACGCTGTTCGCTGCCGGTATTAAATTCCCCGGTGATCGCGGTCAAGGTGTTGGGGTGCCCCTGGATGGCAGTACGCTGCATATAATGTTTCACCGCCCGCAGCCCACCCAGCTCCTCGCCACCTCCGGCACGACCCGGGCCACCGTGAACCAGGGTCGGCAGCGGCGAACCGTGACCGGTAGACTCTTTAGCGCAATCGGCGTTCAATACCAGCATCCGACCGTGATACGCGGCCGTACCGAGAATCACCGTTCGAGCCTCACCATTGTCGGCGGTGATCAATGATCCGGCCAGACTGCCACGCCCCAGTTTAGCGAGGCTGATCGCATCATCAATACTGTCATAAGGCATCAGCGTGGACACTGGCCCAAAGGCCTCCAGCTCATGTGACGCCAGGGTGGTCCGCGGCGTGTCACAATACAGCAGTGTCGGTGGGTAGAATGCGCCACGCTCCCTGTCAGCGCCGATCAGCTTGAAATCCTCTTGGCCGCCGTAGAGCAGTTCGCTGGACTGTTTCAGAGTCTCGACCACTGCGCGCACATCCGCCATCTGGGCACGGCTCACCAGCGGTCCCATCCGCACACCGTCTAGCGCCGGATCGCCGAGGGTAATCTTATCCAGTCTGGCTTTAAGGGCATCGGCGACCGCTTCGACACGGTTACGGGGGATCAGGGCACGGCGGATCGCAGTACATTTCTGCCCCGCATTGACGCTGATCTCTTAGATCACCTCATTGATGTAAATATCGAACTCGGCCGAGCCCGGCTCGACAGCTGAACCGAGTATGCTGCAGTTGAGCGAATCAGCTTCCATCGTGAACGGAATCGAATTAGCGACGATATTGGGATGGGTTTTCAGCATCCTTCCGGTGCGGGCTGAACCGGTAAAGGTCACCACATCCTGCTCATTAAGATGATCCAGCAGGTCGCCGGTCGAGCCGCTGATTAACTGAATAGCACCTTCGGGCAGCAGCCCGGAAGCAATAATTTCACGCACCATCACCTCGGTCAGATAGCCAGAAGCTGTGGCGGGCTTGACGATCACCGGCATCCCGGCGGCCAGGCTCGGGGCGATCTTCTCCAACATTCCCCAGCAGGGGAAGTTAAAGGCATTAATATGCACAGCAACGCCTTCCTTGGCCACCAGAATATGACGACCGCTAAAACTGCCCTGCGCCGACAACGGCTCGGTGGGGCCTTCAACGATAAAGGTTTCGATGGCCAGCTCTCGCCGTACCAAGCTGGAGTAAGTAAACAGGGTTCCGATGCCACCTTCGATATCGATCCAACTATCAACGCGAGTGGCGCCAGTCCAAGCCGACACCCGATAGAACGTCTCTTTCGCCTCCATCAAATGCTGAGCCAATGCTTTGAGACGGTTGGCACGTTCATGGAAAGTCATCACTCGTAACGCGGGGCCACCCACTTGTCGAGCGTGGTCCAGCATCTGCTTGAAATCGATACCACTACTTGACACCCAACCCACTGAATCGCCGTTAACCGCGTTACAGACCTCGACCCCTTGATCCTGAGACTCAAACCACTGGCCGTTGACGTAGCTTTGTACCTTCATTAGGGCTTTACCTTTTTCAATACTTTAGGTTTTTTTTGAAGTGTATTGATTAAAAACAGCGTTAGCGCTGGTCGAAGTCGAGCACCACCTCATCGGAAATAGGGTGCGCCTGACAGCTGAGTACAAATCCGGATTCGATCTCTCTAGCGGAGAGCCCATGGGTGATATCCATCTCCACCTCACCACTCACCAGCTTGCACTTACAGGTCGAACAGACCCCTGCTTTGCAGGAAAAAGGTAACTCCAGCCCCTGCTCGAGACCGGCATCGAGGATATTTTGGCCAACGGTTGCCAGATCAAACTGCAGCGCACGGCCATCGGCCCTGACCGTCACCTTGCTAGTTTTATCTTCGCCGAAAGCTTCGACCCGCTGCTGGGCTTTCGCCATCATCGCCTGAGCATCCTCCGAGGAGCTGGCGAACAGTTCATAATGAATCTGATTATCGCTGAGCCCCTCTATCCTGAATCCTCTCGAGACTTCCGCCATCATCGCTTCGGGACCACAAATAAAAGCTTCGTCGGTAGAACGGATATCGATCAATCGGCTTTTTTGCAGCGCATAGCCTTTTTTATTGTCGATCCGACCGTTGATTAGATCGGCACCCTGATCTTCAACGCCCAAAATATTAATCCAGTGAAACCGATCCATATTGCGATTTTTGATAAAACTTAACTGGTCTTTAAACATCACGGTATTGCTGGTTTTATTCCCATAGAGCAGTGTGACTCGACTCTGCGGTTCTATGGCCAGCACGCTCTTGATGATCGACAAAATCGGAGTGATACCGCTACCAACCGCGATACACATGTAATTTTTGGCGTTAGCAGGATCGAGTTTGCAGTTGAAGTCACCTTGTGCAGGCATCACCTCGACACTGTCTCCTACCTTGAAACTATCGTTGGCATAATTAGAGAAGCGGCCACCCTCAACACGTTTAATCGCGACCTGCAGTTTGTTATCACCCACACCAGAACAGATTGAATAGCAGCGCCGTACCTCTTTACCCTTGATGTGGGCTCTAAACGTCAAAAACTGCCCCTGAGTAAAACGAAACACCGACTGCAGCGCTTCCGGAACGCCCAGAGTGATGCAGATCGCACTATCGGTTTCAGGATGCACGTCGGTAATCGTTAACGGGTAGAAATTCGTGTCCGACATAGTGTCACCTTATATTCTTTTGAAATAATCGAAGGGTTCGCAGCACGCATTGCATCGAAAAAGCGCCTTGCATGAGGTGGAACCGAATTCACTAATAGACTGGCTATCGTGCGAACCACAGTGGGGACAACGGACCCCTGCCAACGGCATCAGACCCTCAGCGTCTGCCTCACCATCATCGGGCGGCGCGATACCGTAGTCGCGCAAACTTTGCTGCCCCTTGGCGGACATCCACTCTGTGCTCCACGCTGGCGCTAACTGGGTCTTAACCTCAACCCAAGTTATCCCTGAAGCGGCCAGCACTGACTTAATATCGGCACAGATAGTATTCATTGCCGGGCAGCCGGAATATGTCGGGGTAATGGTCACAAGCACCCTGCCCTGTTCTCGACTGACATCGCGCAGCACTCCGAGATCCCAAATGCTCAGTGCCGGAATTTCAGGATCCTTGACCGCATCGAGCAGATCCCAAATCACGCTGACTTCAGACTGTTGGCGTTGCAGTAAGCGCTGGTGCTGCTCTTTGGGCATCAATGAAATTTGATTCATATGATGGACTCCAGAATTCGCCCCCCTCACCACTGGCACCCAGGATGTGAGCGATGAACGAACTGCATTTCAGTTAATAAATGCCCCAGATTCTCAGTATGGTAACCCTCGCGCCCACCTCGAACCTTCCAACCGTCTTCAGGTACAACCAGTGTCGCCTCGATCAGAATATCACTGACTCTGGCATGCCATTGCCCCCTCAGTGCCGCAACATCGACGCCGATACTGGCATCCGCCAACTGCTGCTCGAGCGCATCCATCTCGAACATTTCGTGACTGTAACCCCAAAGCGCATCTAGCGCTGTCTGGGCACGGTTATGGCTTTCCTGGGTTCCATCACCAAGACGCAAGACCCAATCACGACTGCGACGCAGGTGATACCGGGTCTCCTTAATCGCCTTCGCCGCAATCGCCGCTAGAGTGTCATCTTTTGATTTAACCAGCTCGGCCAAAAACAGACTGGCATAGACATCGACTAGTAGCTGGCGCAACTGCGAATAGGCGAAATCTCCCTTAGGCAGTTCGTTGATCAGCAGGTTGGAAAATTCACGTTCATTGCGCATATAGGCGAAGTGATCTTCGGTTTTGTCATCGCCGGTCAATTGCGCCGCATAGCTGTAGAACATCCTAGCCCGACCGATGTAATCGAGCGCGACATTACCGTAAGCAATATCTTCCTCTAGGAAAGGGCCATAACTGACCCACTCAGAGATTCGATGACCGAGCACCAGCGCATCGTCACCTAGACGCACGGCATATTCGAGGGTGGCTTGTTTTAGTTGTTTTTGTTCACTCATCCTTAGGTCCTCGACAATCTACATATTGTTTACAGGGTCTGGCAGTTGATAGTAGGTCGCATGACGATAGGGCTTATCATCGGAAGGATCGTAAAAGCTTTCAGCATCATCTTCCTGAGAGGCGCAGATATCTGCGGATCTCACCACCCAAATACTTACCCCTTCACTGCGGCGGGTGTAACAATCACGGGCGTACTCCAGTGCCTGCTCAGGATCCTGAGCATGCAGACTACCGATATGCTTGTGATCTAATCCGCGCTTAGAGCGAACAAACACTTCAAACAGTTCCAATTTTTCAGTGGTCATAATCAGTCTCTCCAGCGGTGACTCAAGCGGTTTCCATAGTATTTTTATTGGCCATTTTTTTTAGGTTATAGGCAGTCATGGCATCTCGCACCCAAGCCCCCTCTTCATGTGCCCGGAGATGATGTTCGATGCGTTGGCGATTGCAGTGGCCATCACCGTTGATCACCGCATAAAACTCATCCCAATTGATCTCACCACTATCGTAATGGCCTCGAGACTCGTTCCACTTAAGATCTTTATCAGGATGCTCAAGGCCTAGGAACTCGATCTGCGGTACGGTTTGATCTATAAATTTCTGACGCAGGTTATCGTTAGTCTCGCGTTTAATTTTCCACTGCATCGAACGAGCAGTATGGGCGGAGTCGGTGTCATGAGGGCCGAACATCATAAGCGCCGGCCAATAGAAACGGTTTAACGAGTCCTGAGCCATCGCTTTCTGCTCCGGCGAGCCTTTCGCCAACTCAAGCATCAGCTCATAACCCTGGCGTTGATGAAAACTCTCCTCCTTGCAGATCCGAATCATGCCGCGAGCATAGGGACCATAGGAAGTGCGTTGCAGAGAGACCTGATTGCAGATCGCCGCGCCGTCTACCAGCCAGCCAATAGCGCCGACATCCCCCCAAGTTTGAGTGGGGTAGTTAAAAATTGAGGCGTACTTGGCCGTACCGGTCTGCAACGCCTCAATCATCTCGGCACGGGAGATACCCAAAGTCTCGGTCGCACTGTAGAGATACAGCCCGTGACCCGCCTCATCCTGGATCTTGGCCAACAGCACCACCTTACGGCGTAGCGAGGGAGCCCGAGTCAGCCAATTACCCTCAGGCTGCATGCCGATCACTTCTGAATGCGCATGCTGTGAGATCTGCCGGATCAGGTTTTTACGGTATCCATCCGGCATCCAGTCTTTAGGTTCAATCTTGTCGTCGGCCTCAATCTTACGCATAAAATTCTGTTCTTGAGCTGTCATAGCCGGCGGCCTCCGCTAGGTTATGGTTATAAATAGGCTCATATCTGCGGCAAAAAACCCTAGTACCCCTTCCCCCAAGAAATACTGACACCGATACAGATATGCGATAAATCACTTTAAACTGACACCAAATGATATGTCAATATAATAATAGCGTATCATTTTATAATATACCGAGCACTATCCTGAAATTCCAAGGATTTGTGCCTATAGCCTGTACCTAGGATGCGCTTTCATCGCAGTGCAGAACGGATGTAAAGCCATTCAGCTTCACCGGAGACGACGCAGATAGAGACCGCTGTTCAGCGGCGGAGTCGGACATAAATACGGATTGTGATGCGACCTGACGCAGTCGCGCCGATGGAGGTATGGACCGTAATTTGACTACGTGAGAATAAATGCCCAAAGAGGCGGAACAGGGACTGCCTGACTATTCGCTGGAGTCCGGGTTCGGTTCGGCAAGCAACGTCCCTCGGAGCTGATACGACTTGCCTCGGAAATACGTCAGAGGCTTCTGATGCTGATTATAAATAGTCACATCATAGACGCCGGTTCGGCCGCTGCGCTGGCGCTCCTCGGCAACGGCTGTCAGTGTGTCACCCACTAGCCCAGGGGCGACATAATCGATACTGCAACCACTGGCCACCGTCGAGCGGTTATAACTGTTGCAGGCGTAAGCAAACGCCGAGTCGGCCAGAGTAAATAACAGCCCACCATGGCAGCTACGATGACCATTAAGCATATCCTCGCGAACCCGCATGCTCAGAGTAGCCCGTCCCGGGCCAACGGATAACAGCTCGATACCCAACGCCTGTGTCGCCTGATCACGCTGATACATGGCTTTACTGCAAGCTTCGGCCAACTGTTGTTGATCCATATTTTTACTACCGATATCAATCTCACTCATAGCGTCTCACCTGTAGACGTGGTTCTCAGCACAACAACGTCGCTCAGCGCCTGGCGTCTCAACAACGGAGATGCGCGATAACGATCCTCACCATAGACAGCGGCAAGGCTATCCAATACACCCAGACAATAGCTGAGCCCCAAACTTCTGGCCCAACTCAGGGGTCCTTGAGGATAGTTAACCCCACTCTGCATCGCGATATCCACCGCTGCTTCGCTACACACCCTCTGATTAACCGCATCGAACCCTTCATTGGCCAACATGCAAACGGTACGCATCACGACCATACCGGGAATATCATCGATCACACTCACCCCAAAACCCGCCGCCTGAAACAGTCCGACAGCGAGCTCGATAGATCCTGCATCGGCCTGATCCGCTGGTGCCAGCGCCATCTGGGTGGCCGTGGCGTAATCCAGGGCCAGATCAAATTGAATGACATTACGCTCTCCGCTGCGCGCAGCCCTTGCGCTGGACAGCTCACCATTGCAAAGCACCAATAAGGCGCTTCCGGCACGGATCAGCGCACCGTCATTTTTCCCGCTATCCTGATCATCAGCCTGGACAGTGCACACCTCGATTCCAGCAAGTTCAAAGCGCGCAATCAAACCAGCTATAGCGTTAAGATCGCCTTCGATGCTGATTCGATCAGGCGCAGATTGAGGATCGGCCAGCTTTATGGGCAAACGCTCAGCGCCGGGGCGATAATCATAAAAACCCCGCTCAGATTTACGCCCCAGATGGCCGGCACTGACCAGTTCCTGCTGGATCAGTGAGGGCTGGAAGCGCGGATCCTGATAGTAGGCAGCGAATACCGAGCAGGTCACGGCATAATTGATGTCGTGACCTATCAGGTCCATCAATTCAAATGGTCCCATACGAAAGCCCCCTGCGCCTTTGAGCAATGCATCGATGGTGGCAATATCGGCGCCGCCCTCCTGTAGCACGCGCAACGCTTCGGCATAAAAGGGCCGCGCTACGCGATTAACGATAAACCCAGGAGTGGATCGTGCATGCACGGCCCGCTTTCCCCAGCATTCGGCTAATTGATAAATATGTTCGGCCACCTGAGGATCGGTCTCCAGACCGCTAATGACCTCTACCAGTTTCATTACAGGAGCGGGGTTGAAAAAATGCATCCCGACCAGCTGCTGAGGTCGCTGCAAACCACTGCCGATGGCGGTCAGAGAGATCGACGACGTGTTGGAGGCCAGTATCACCTGGGCTCCACAGATGCACTCCAACTCAGAAAATATCTGCTGTTTCACCTCCAGTCGTTCAACCACCGCTTCAATCACTAGCTGGGCAGGAGCCATTTGCAGCAGTGTATCGATCACCTGGATGTTCGCCAGTAACGCATCACGCTGCTCAGGAGTCATTCGCCCCTTTTCTACCTGCTGATCCAACCCACCAGCCATTCGAATCAGCGCCGTACTTGCAGCATCAGGAATCACATCGAATAGCAGCACCGAATGCCCTGATGCCGCCGCCACCTGGGCGATACCGACCCCCATGGTACCGGCGCCGATCACGCCGACGACGCTATCGGGACCGAGTGTTTCATTTTTTGCAGCGCTGTTTTGAACGGTCATGTGTTTGATGGCTCTGGAAAGTGAGAACGATTAATAACAAGGATGCTGACAGAAGTAACTTGGATCGGCTTAGCTATCCAGCGGATTCAATGTCCCTTAAAAGAGGGTTGACGCTTTTCCATAAACGCGCTGACCCCTTCACGATAGTCATCAGTGCGTCCTGCCACGGTCTGTAACTCTTTTTCCAGCTCTAACTGCTGATCCAGAGTATTTGTGGAAGAAGCGTTAATAGCCCGTTTGATCAATGCCAACCCCTGAGTCGGCTGAGTCGCCAGATTTTTTGCCATCTCTAGGGCGCTATCCTGCAAATCATCATCCTCTAGGACCTGCCAGATCATGCCCCAACGTTCGGCTTGTTCTGCAGACACCTTATCGCCGAGCAACGACAGACCCATCGCGCGCGGGCGCCCCACCGCACGAGGCAATGTCCAGGTGCCGCCGGAATCAGGAATCAGACCAATCCGGCAAAATGCCTGAATAAACGAGGCAGATCTAGCTGCCAGTACCAGATCACAAGCCAAAGCAATATTGGCACCCGCACCTGCTGCCACACCATTAACTGCACAGATAACAGGCATAGGTAATTGCTGCAGACTACGAATCAAAGGGTTGTAATTAGAGTCGATGGACTCCCCAAGATTGGGCGGCTCAGCGCCGGGAGCAACGCTCCGGTCACTCAAGTCCTGCCCTGCACAAAACCCCCTGCCGTTGCCAGTCAATAACAAACATCGGGCGTCAGTACCACGAGCCACTAGCTTTAGCGCCTGACGGACGTCCAGGTGCATTTGGGTGTTGAAGCTGTTCAGGCTTTCCGGGCGATTAAGACGCAGCACCGCAACGCCGTCGCTAATCTCGAATTGGATGGTTGCAAATTGCTGGGAATCGAAACTGCTGTTATCCGTCATCATCTTTGCTCCTGGATTCTGCTAGGACACTATCGTAGGGTCGTCAGGCTCAGTTAGTGCGAGTCGAATTAGACCGCGCTCTATTTACCCGTAAACACGGGACGGCGCTTTTCTAGAAACGCGGCAATCCCTTCATCTCTGTCTTGGGTCGCAGCCAACAGCGTAAAGGCTTTGCGCTCGTACTGCAGACCCGTTGTCAGATCGGTATCAAAGGCCTTCAATAACGCTTCGCGTGCTTGCTGCAATGCCAGCGGAGCATGCCGTGCAATCTGCCGAGCGATCTGATGAGCGCGGTCAAGGGTCATCTCGGGGATGCAGACCTCAGAGACCAACCCGGCCTGCTGCGCTCGAATGGCACTGATAGGCTCGCCACTGAGAACCATCTGCATCGCCAAAGATTTACCCACTGCCCGGATCAGCCGCTGAGTGCCGCCAGCACCGGGCATGATCCCAAGCTTGATTTCAGGCTGTCCAAACAGGGCATTTTCACCAGCAATAATGATGTCAGCCTGCATCGCTAGCTCGCAACCCGCTCCTAGGGCAAAACCGTTTACCGCCGCGACCAGCGGTTTATCAAACCGCTGAATCCGCTGCCAGAGCTCAGGGCGAGGGTTCTGGAGCACGCCCACCATGTTCAGAGAGGCCATCTCCTGGAGGTCGGCCCCTGCAGCAAAAGCTTTCACCGAACCGGTGATGACCACCACTTTCACCCTCGCATCCTTCTGCACCGATTCCAGCACCTGCGCCAACTCGCCTAGCAGGCTGTTGCTCAATGCATTGAGAACCTCTGGACGGTGCAAAGAAATAGTCAGCACACCCTCGTCCGGGCCTAAAACGTTCAGCATAGACCCTCTATTGGACCCGTTATTAGAAACCTCATCTGACGTTTTTATGGAGTGCATAGCTCGTCTCTGTCCGCGTTTATTTAGCACGATCCATGATAGGATCGATACTGAAAACTCAAGATACGACACAAAATTACAATTGTCATATTTATTTTTGTATCTAATCTGGGCATCATGCGCTGACTCAACAACAGATCCGACAAACAAGATTCAGATAACAAGGAGAGGTGTAATGCAGGTATATAGTATCGATGGTGTGACCCCGGTAGTGGATCCCAGCGCCTATGTTCACCCCACGGCAGTACTGATTGGCGATGTAGTGATCGGCCCTGAATGTTATGTCGGACCTAACGCCTCATTGCGCGGTGATTTTGGCCGATTGGTACTCAAGCGCGGTGTAAACATCCAGGACACCTGCGTGATGCACGGGTTCCCGAACACCGAAACACTGGTCGACGAGGATGGGCATATTGGTCATGGCGCCGTGCTGCATTGCTGTTATATAGGACGTAACGCGCTGGTGGGCATGAATGCAGTGGTCATGGACGGTGCCAAGATCGGCGCAGAATCGATTGTAGCAGCGGGAGCTTTTGTCAAAGCCGGTTTCAGCTGCGAACCCCGCAGCCTAGTAGTGGGATCTCCTGCTAAGGTGTTGCGACAGGTGAGCGATAAAGAGTTGGCTTGGAAAACGGCAGGAACCGATCAGTACCAACAACTAACAAAGCGCTGCATGGAGACGATGGTGCGTTGCGAGCCGTTAACTGCCGAGGAAGCCGATCGTCCTGCGCTGCCCAAGGCTGATATCAAGCCACTCTACCAAACCGAACGTTGAGACGTATTTCTGCTGCCCAAGTTCAGCTGAGTTTTCTCAGCCGAACTAGCAGTGGGGCTATCTTAGTTGGAGGTTCAGCGCAGCCCACCATAACGCTTGTAGAAGCTAGGGTCGGGCTCGGGTAGCGGACCCTCTGCGGTCTCCAGCACCGTCTGCAGATGTTGCTCAGCCGGTTCCCAGATCAGTCGGTACAGATTTCGGCATAGCTGTCGCGCGGCTCGACCCTCCCAGTCCCCAGGCAGTAATACCTCGGGCAACAGCGGGTCACTCAACAGGACTTTCCGATACTCATGTGCCAATAGGGTTCGTGCCATAAAACACTGCTGTGGGTCGAGTCGATCCTGCTGACTAAACTCCTGCCACACCGGCCTGAATTGATTTAAAAACAGTTCGTAATGTTCAGACAACTGCTCGAGGTTCCAACACTCTTTGACCAGAGAGCGCATCGCTCCGGACGTCGCCAACTCTTCAGCCAAGGTTGAAAAGATGATGGTGTCCTCCAAGACACCCAGTTCCTGCAGCGTCGTCTTAACCTCGACCATATCCGCCTGTGGGTGCAGCAAAAGCGTCGGAGCGAGGGAACCAAACCCCTGCCACTGTAACTGCTCACGGGCTTCTTTACGCTTTTCAGCCGTCACTTGCGACAACAATATTTGCACCCACTTGCCGTCCCATTCTGGATACTGAACGGCAAAGACTCGCTTAAAGGCCTGCTCGAAACGGCGCCGGCCAGAACCCGTCAGGCTGTAGTAACTGCGCCTGCCAATCTGTTCGGCACTGAGCCAGTTTTCCTTAGCCAATCGAAATACAGAGGTTCGGGTCAGCCGCTGATTCAGCCCCAGCGGTTCAAGCAGCTTAATCAAACTGCCCAGCCACACCGTCCCCCCTCTGGGCGCTATAGCATCGCCATAAACGGTGATAATCAAAGATCCCCCGCGTATAGGGCGGCGTTGACTAAAATTATCGATGAGCAGTTTGAGGGATTTGGATCTATACATAGGTGATGGCTGATGCTTCCGGAAAGATACGCTAAGTCAACCAGTGTAAAGCTGGCGACGACAGCAGGCAATGAATGAAGAGGTATAGGTCCTAAACTCAACAGCCCGCCTTAATGCTTGATCTAGCTCGATGAGCTGTATTTTCTTCCCGCCAAGACTCTCGATGATTATTTTCAATTATAATAATTTGATATCAATCTATTTCGGCATCAACAGATTATGAAACCTAACAGTAATGACAAGATAGATTACGCCTCTCTGCCCGCGTTCTTGGGTTACCAGTTACGATTAACCCAATTAGCCGTTTTTAAAGATTTTTCAGAAAGCGTTAATGATTCCAACATCACGCCCAGCCTATTTGGAGTGCTGGTTGTCATCAATGCAAACCCCGGTTTAAAGCAAACCGAACTGGCACAAGCGGTGCGCCTAGATCGTTCAACCGTAGTATCTACCCTAGACAAACTTGAACGCCGACAACTGGTAGAGCGCCAGCGAGTAGAGGGAGACCGGCGCACCAACGCGCTGCTATTAACAGACGCAGGGCGTACTCTATTACAAAAAATAACACCCCAGGTGGAAGCACATGAGAAGCGCCTCGCTGCAGGATTGACCGAGCGAGAACGCAACACCCTGATCGAACTACTCACTAAAGTTTTACCCAAGAGCCGATGACCCGCTTCATTAGATTTTGGAGTGCAAAATCGCCAGTACTCTCAGTCAGTTCCAACAAGAAGACTCTCGCTGTAATATCGGAGCGACGCTGACGCATTCAATCTACGCGTCTCTATGAGGACAGCATCAGATGACCACTATCACGCTCAATGGCGAGCCGGTTTCAATCGCTGGCACGTTACCCAAAATCGGCGATCAAGCTCCCGATTTCATTCTGGTAGATACCCAATTACAAGACACCTGCCTGAAGAAGTTCAGGGGTAAAAAGAAATTACTCAACATCGTACCCAGCCTAGATACGCCACTATGTGGCGAATCAGCCCGCATATTCAATTACCGTGCAGGTCTGCTAGAAAACGTTGCTGTACTGGTTGTCTCCGCGGATCTGCCCTTTGCTCAACAGCGTTTTTGCAGCGTTGAAGGAGTCGATCGCCTTACAACACTATCGATGTTGCGCAGCAAAGATTTTGCCCGGGATTATGGCGTATTGATTGAGACAGGGCCTCTAGCAGGACTTGCCGCACGCGCGGTGGTGATTATCGATGAAATGGATCGCATCATTTACGTCCAGCGGGTACCAGAGATTACCGCAGAGCCAGACTATGAAGCCGCTATTGCAGCATTGATGAAGAACTAACCTCAACGCCTTGATACGCCGCTAGTTCAACCCAATTACCAACCTATTGTCGAGAACGGATCATGACCGCCCGAACCACATTACTGAGCACGAAATC
>Ga0102812_10001344_pt1 | contig 17087 bp, 21 predicted proteins | sample ColrivemetaGS713_FD_79334 | JGI IMG/M metagenome (GOLD analysis project Ga0102812, IMG submission 79334) | Estuarine microbial communities from the Columbia River estuary - Flood tide ETM metaG S.713 | ecosystem: Environmental > Aquatic > Marine > Intertidal zone > Estuary | place: USA... | reverse complement strand
TCAAATTCTACTGGAACTCGGTCTGGATTATTTATGTCAAAATATTCTTCTGTGATGGACCCGCCGGGATATCGTGCCCCACTAAGTAAAAATTTTTCAACCAATTCCTTAAAGTTTTCCACGTCTTGTCTGTGAAACAGATAGTTTGTTCCAAACAACTCGTCCTTCACTACATGATCTGTGGATTTATATTCTTCAATCAGAATATTTACACTCATGGAAAAACCTAACTTGGCGTTAGAAATACCTGATTACCTTCGCTTTTGGGGGGTGCTGTTCTTTGTAGAAAATGTGTTTTTTTTTGGACCTAAGTCGACGTTTTTAGTGGTATTGTTATTGTTCTATAGCTTTTTGGACAGCAACTGTGTCCAGGGTCTGGACTTGATCAAATCCAGAAGATGACGACTGCAGCTGCAGATTGCTGACAGTAAGGCGTGGGCGCAGCGATCGTAGCGCGTATGAATGCGCCTCCAGTCCTTGAGTTTGCCGAACATGTTCTCGATCTTGTGCCGCTTTCGATAGAGCGCCCGATCATGAGGTATCTGGATTTTCCTGTTTGATTTCGACGGGATACAAGCTTCGACCTCACGATCATCCAGTGCTGCGCGCAGCCAGTCCGCATCATAACCCTTGTCTCCCAGCAGGGCCTTGGTGGGCGGCAGGGTGGACAAAAGGGCAGCTGCCCCGATGCAATCACTGTCCCGGCCTGCAGTCAGAAACAGGCTGCGAGGCCGTCCCTAACAACCCAAGACGGCGGCATTCGTCGTTAGGGGGCAAAATCCACTTGGCCTTAGAACGAAAGGCGGCCTAAATGAGTTGAGAGGCCGGAACGTAAGCGTGACTAGACCAGTGTATCTGGCCTGATGCATACGGTATTTCAAGCTACATGCCCCTTGAGGCAATGATCTCCAACAGCTACGTAGGCTAGGCTTGGTTCGTGTAGCTTCAAACCACGCCAAACACTAGAATGCTTAGAGGAACGGCTAAAGTTATGACAGATTTTTCAGGGATGGATGCTGAGTCAATGTTTGGCGCAACCGAAGCCCCCAAAGCAGTATCATGGCCTGAACAAGAAGTACTCGTTCAGAAAATACTTCTCGAGAACAGGCGCTTAAAGGTAGCTCTTCGTGTTCTTGAGGGTGAGCTCGAATTGTTGAGAAAAAGACACCCTTGATCCGTAGGCGTCGCCCGGCCCCTCCTTCCCCTCGACTGCCTGACCTGAGATTCCACGCCTCATCAGCGATTGAGCGGGAGTTTTGCGGTGGCGACTACGGCGGAGTTTCTCAGGGACCAATACATCATCGAAAGCATCAAGGAGGCTCAAGATGACACTACACTATGGTTGTGAACTTACAATAACAACCGGCCCGACATAGGCATTGGCGGCATGAATTCTACCACTGCACCCCGTTAAAAATGGGGGATTGCCCGCAAGTCTCTGCATGAGGTCAAAACTGAATCCCGACGAAAGGCTTTAGACAGATGAATATTCACAAAACTGAACTTCCGGATGTTGTGTTACTCGAGCCACGTCGGTTTGGGGATGCTCGCGGATGGTTTTGTGAGACGTGGAACGCCAAAGCCATGCGCGCCGCAGGTCTGAATTATGACTTTTTGCAGGACAACCATTCGTTTTCGGCGACCAAAGGCACGCTGAGAGGGCTGCATTATCAGCGCCCGCCACATGCGCAGGATAAGTTAGTACGCTGTTCAAAAGGAGCAATTTTGGATGTTGCTGTGGATATCCGCAAAGGCTCGCCGACCTATGCGCAGTGGGTATCGCGCGAACTCACAGCCGAGAACGGTTGCCAGTTGTTGATCCCAAAGGGATTCCTGCATGCGTTTGTAACGCTGACCACCGATTGCGAAGTGCAGTATAAATGCTCGGATTACTATGCCCCTGATTGCGATGGATCTATTCGCTGGGATGATCCGCAGATCGGTGTGGATTGGCAGCTTGCCGGGGCTGTTCCGATGCTTTCGGACAAGGATTCTGCGGCGCAATTCTTGGTGGATATGGACAACCCTTTTCAGTGGAGTGACGCATGAAGATTCTTGTTACCGGTGGTGCCGGCTTCATTGGGTCCGCAGTTGTGCGCCTAGCCGTTACACGTGGCCATCACGTCGTAAACCTTGATGCGCTAACCTATGCTGCGTGCCTCGCCAACGTGGCCGAGGTTGCACAAAGCCCGTTTTATGCGTTTGAAAAGGCCGATATTCGCGATCCCTCCGCCTTGACCCGGATTTTCGCCACGCATCAGCCCGATGCTGTGATGCATCTGGCCGCTGAAAGCCACGTGGACCGCTCCATCGATGGGCCAGCCGATTTCGTCGAGACCAATATCACCGGTACGTTTAACATGCTTGAGGCAGCGCGCACCTATTGGGCGCAGGCCGGTAAGCCTGAAGGGTTCCGGTTCCATCACATCTCGACCGACGAAGTGTTCGGGTCCTTGCCCAAAGATCCGACGCAGAAATTCACCGAAACAACACCTTACGACCCACGCTCACCCTATTCAGCGTCCAAGGCGGCATCGGATCACCTTGTGCGCGCCTGGCACGAAACTTATGGCCTGCCCGTTGTGTTGACCAATTGCTCGAACAACTATGGCCCCTACCATTTCCCTGAAAAGCTGGTCCCAGTGATTATTCTCAACGCTCTGGCGGGCAAATCGCTGCCGATTTACGGCGACGGCTCTAATGTGCGCGACTGGTTGTATGTTGAAGATCACGCTGATGCTTTGTTGTTGGCACTGGAGAATGGGAAACTTGGCCACAGTTATAACATTGGCGGAGAGAACGAGCGTAGCAATCTGGAGCTGGTGCAGACGCTCTGTGCGATCCTTGATGCCAAACAGCCCAAAATTTCTGGGTCCTATGCCGATCAAATCACCTTTGTGACCGACCGGCCAGGCCACGACGCTCGTTACGCCATAGACCCCAGCCTTATGCGTGCTGAATTGGGCTGGCGGCCCTCGGTGACGGTCGAAGAAGGACTTGAACGCACCGTGGATTGGTATCTTGCCAACGAAGCCTGGTGGCGCCCACTGCAAGCCCGACAGGGCGTTGGGCGGCGATTGGGGGTGAAGGGATGACTGAGGGCGACAGCATCTCGCAAAGCGCTTTGGCATAATGCACCCATCCGTACTTTATTCTGTGATGAAATTGATCCTTCACGCTGGCCTGTACAATTCTGATGGAAACTCGACGAAGTTGATAAAATCTGTGTTTGCGACACGTAGACAAGGGCATCATGAGGTTCTACGGCCTAGCGTCCTTATACGAGTCTCAAGGGTGCTCAGCGTACACGCCGTCCCACTGACCGGAGCGTCATATGAACCAAAAGACACACAATACACCCTCGGCATTTCCTTCAGAACACCCAGACGGGGTGCATGGGTTGCTCGTGTTTGGACAAACCGGTCAGGTCGCGTCTGAACTTCAAAGACTTGCTCCAGACGCAGTTTTCTTAGGGCGTGCGCAAGCCGATCTGAACGATCCGGATGCCTGTGCCGCCACGATCCGTGCACGCCGCCCGCTGGCGGTGATCAACGCCGCAGCCTGGACAGCGGTTGATGCCGCGGAAACCGATGAGGCCGCAGCGACCGTGGTGAATGGCGCAGCCCCCGCCGGAATGGCGCAGGCCTGCGCCAATCTGGGTATTCCCTTTGTGCATATTTCCACCGATTATGTTTTTGATGGCGACGGCAAGGCGGCATTCAAGCCCTCCGACCCGACGGCACCTTTAGGTGCCTATGGCCGCTCAAAGCTGGCTGGCGAGGTCGGTGTCCGCGCTGCCGATGGCCCGCATGCAATTTTGCGGACCTCGTGGGTGTTCTCTGCCCATGGCGCGAACTTTCTCAAGACCATGCTTCGGCTCGGAGGGCAGCGCGACACGCTTACAGTCGTTGCCGATCAAATTGGCGGACCAACTCAAGCGAGTGCTATCGCACGCGCCTGCCTCACCATCGCTGACCAGTTACGCGACGCCCCGGAAAAATCCGGCACCTATCACTTTTCCGGCGCACCGGATGTCAGTTGGGCCAATTTCGCCCGTGCAATCATGGCACAAGCTGAGTTGCCCTGCACGATCACCGACATCCCTTCGAGTGCCTATCCGACACCCGCCCGGCGCCCGGCGAATTCCCGACTTAAATGTCAGTCATTGAGCATCTTTGGACTGGAGAGACCCGACTGGCGTATCGGAGTTTCCGAGGCAATCACAGACCTGAGAGAGGCCCTATGAATATGAGAGAACCATCGCGTCGCAAAGGGATCATCCTTGCCGGAGGATCTGGAACACGGCTCTATCCGCTGACAATAGGCGTCTCGAAGCAATTGATGCCGATCTATGACAAGCCGATGATCTACTTTCCGCTCAGCGTACTCATGCTGACCGGTATCCGCGAGATTGCGATCATCACCACCGCCGAAGATCAGGCGCAATTCAAACGCGCTCTTGGCGACGGCAGCCAGTGGGGGCTCGTCTTGATCTGGATCGTGCAACCTTCGCCTGACGGGCTTGCGCAGGCCTATATTCTAGCCGAGGAATTCCTTGATGGCGCTCCGTCAGTGATGATCCTGGGCGACAATGTTTTCTATGGCCACGGCCTGACTGCGTTGCTGGCGGATGCCGCAATGCAAGAGACCGGTGCTACTGTCTTTGGCTATCGCGTTGCTGATCCCGAACGCTATGGCGTGGTGTCGTTCGACACCGAGGGCCGAGTGATCAGTATCGTTGAAAAACCCGAAAGGCCTGCGTCCCACTATGCAGTAACAGGGCTGTATTTCATGGATGCCAGCGCTTCGCAGCGCGCCCGCACAGTCAAACCATCAGCGCGTGGTGAGTTGGAAATCACCTCACTGCTCGAGACATACCTCACCGAGGAAAAATTGACAGTGCAGCAAATGGGTCGCGGCTATGCGTGGTTTGACACCGGCACCCACGGCAGCCTGCTGGACGCCGGGAATTTTGTACGGACCCTGCAAGTACGCCAAGGCACCCTCGTCGGCAGCCCCGACGAGATCGCATTTGAAAACAAATGGCTCGATCGCAAAGCTCTTACCACACGCGCAGAGCTCTTCGCCAAAAACGACTACGGGAAGGCCCTCGAAAGACTGGGCAATTCAGAATAGGGGGCAATGTGCCGCGCCGTGCAGCTGGAGAGCGCGCTTTGCAAGGTCAATGCCGATGATGGTAACTTCCGGCATGGATTTCCTCTCTTTCTGCGATGGTTTCAACACCACTGAGGCTCCGCTGAGATCTATCTCTTGGCCTGATCCCAACGGGGAAAGGGGCTATCATGCCTCAGGCGTGAGTTGCGCAGCGCCATCCCAATCATACACCCAATATTAAGTCATAGTCGGTATCTCTAAAATGGAGTATTGAAGGAGACTAAAAGTTCATGATGAATAGGATCAGTTTGGCAGAGAAGTTCGATGAAGTTATTGCCTATGTTGCGGTAGCGCGCGAGAATGATGCAAAGCCAAGCACATATTGGCTTGCAAAGCTAGAAATGGCAATCAACGAACTAAGACGGCAATCGGTTCTCAACGCGGCGTCACTTCAGCCTTGCTTTGATCCAGCCACCATCGAAAGATCTTGTTCGCAAGACAGACAACTTGTTCTTGATATAGTTCATGATAGATTGCTCCGATCCCTCTATGCTTACTCTCCGTTGGGCATTGAACCGAAAAGAGCCACTAAGGTGCTGATTGAGCTTCTAACAAGGGTAGGTGTCGGTGATGAACCCAACAGAGCTTGTGAGGCTGTATCCTTGAGGTATTGTGGAATATTTGGAATCGTCGATTGTAGCCCTGACACTGTTTACTTAGAGATCTTGGTTAGAGAATCGATCGGCCTGTACGGAGACATTCCACCAACTCCCAAAGAACAAATTGCGTCAATTAGTATGGCTTCTAAAATACTAGGATCTATCAATGAAAGATCCAGTAAAACGGCTGGTAGCTCAAACAATCAAAACCTAAGAGTAACACGCGCGGCTTAGGCCAAAGATCGGCCATGCTTAAATAAGGTCTCAATGTAGTATAAATCAACTTGAGGAAGTAATTAGTTGCTTAGCAGCACTAGTGTATAATTGTCGAAACCGGATATTAATTTCAGAAGACTGTCGCTCTATTTGAGGAGCTGAAATTTTCCAATTTTCAGTGGTTTGGCCAGAAAAATCGGCCACACAATCAAGAACTTGCTTTGGATTTTCCACAAGATCTTCATATGAAATAGTAAGACGCGGATAGCCAAGTATCTCAGAGAACATGGCAATACCGTTTGTTGAAGCCTGGGCGGCATCAATCAGATTTGTCAGTTTCTTCGCATCAAACTCTACTTGAACCTGTGAATCCACCCCAGCCTGCTTACTAGTCCATTGCTTCGTTTGACTGGCTATCTGGTATGAAACCGCTTGACCTATTAAGTCTTTGCGATGAATATGGATAATCCGAAGGCCTCCAGCATACATTCTTGGAATGCCAAAACGCTCAAGCATCACAAGTTGCCCCAGAGACGCCTTGAAGCCATAAACAAATCGTCCCTTTGAAAAGCGATTTGTCGCTTCAATAATAAAGTCTGGGAAGCTATGAACACCCCATTTTTTGGATAGATTTTGTACTATATTGAAATTCAGTTGCTCGTGGAAACCCGAAAAGTATGGCGTTCCCCGAAGGTGTTCAGCCAAAAGATTGGAGCCACTCCGGTTAAAAAAGCCAATGCAGTACAGCGGATGATCAAACACGACTGGCCCATCGTAGATAACATTCCCTTTGAAGAACTTTCGCAACGCCGTTTCATGTATACTGGGTTTGGAAACAGAAGAAATGCAGTCCATTTGGCCCCCTTATAGTTTTGATAGTTGCCTAGCAGGGCATCTCAATGTCATCACTAAGTGAAACACCTAGTTTAGGCAACAAGCCAAAGGCTGTGCCGGCCATCGAGCCAACAACACTCTGCCACGGCCTTACTAGGCTCAGGACTTGACCTGCCCCCGGTCGTCCCTCGTTCATAACGCGAGTCCTTGGGTTTGATAGTCATCGGTTTCGGGTGTGGCAAGCGCGCCGGGCGGGTTGCCGTCAAATGGCTCAAGCGCTCGGCGCGCTTCTGCGGGGGTCTTGTTGCCGAGCGATGGGTGCGGCCTGACGTTGTTACAGTCGTAACGCCAGAGGGTCAGCGTTCACTACTGGTCCGAAATCCTGCGACTACCTCTGAGTGCCTGATGCAAATGGAGATCTGCAGAAGAAGGAGATGGACAAAATGGTCGCTTGAGGTCACTGAGTTGACCCCAAGAGCTCACTAATTGGGCTCAAGGAATCGCGAGACTCGATTCATCTAGGTTTACTCGATGGTAGAAGGTTAGTGAATTGATAGATATAGAGATAATTGTGCTGTCCACCGTAACTGTTGCTACAGCGTTTGCATTGTGCCTTTCTCTTGTTGTACTCTCGCAGAGCAGATGGAAATTTTTAATTCGAAATGGCGACCTAAAGGCGGTCCAAACCGCTCACTCTAAACCAGCCTCCCGTCTTGGGGGAGTAGCGGTCATAACAGCGTTTGTAGCGGGCGCTGGTCTGACCTATGGTCACAGCGGGACGCTTTTACTGGCATTGTTGCTGTCTGCTACTCCCTTATTCCTTTCAGGAGCAGCGGAAGATCTAGGGTACAATGTTTCACCAATCGGCCGATTGGGTGCAGCACTACTCTCATGTGCACTTGCTGTTTTACTAACCAAATCTTGGATCGACGGAACGGGAGTTGGGGTTTTGAACCCGCTATTTGATTGGGTTCCGTTCGCAGTTCTGGTTACGATTTTTGGTACGGCAGCAGTTTCGCACGCTTTTAACTTAATAGATGGTTTGAACGGACTATCCGGGTTTATGTCGCTCATAGTCAATGCCGGGATAGGCGCTACAGCAGTAATTGTCGATGATCACGAGATTGCAATTTTCTGTACCCTTCTCGCCTCCGCGTCACTTGGTTTTCTGTTGATTAATTTTCCCAGTGGGAAGATATTTCTCGGGGATGCCGGTGCCTATACCTTGGGGTTTTTGCTTGCTTGGCTAGGCGTTGTCCTAGCTTCCAGAAATGAAGACGTAACACCAATTGCCATGTTTCTAATTCTGTTCTGGCCCCTCGCAGATATTATTATGTCCATATATCGACGTTATCTAAAAAAGCAGCCTGTTTTACATCCTGATAAGCTGCACTTTCACCAGATTGTTATGCGTGGACTTGAAATAGGAATATTGGGCAGAAGGCGAAGATCCATTGCTAACCCAATGGCTGCAGTATTAATGATTCCAGCGATTTCGGCACCCGCGGTGCTTGGTGTTATATTCCATGCAAGTCCAGGAGCGGCAGCTTTTAGCATGTTTCTACTATTTGTTGCATTTGTTGTCAGCTATAATATTGGGGTACGGTTTTTATCTAAGATCAGAAAAGGGAAAAAAATGGCGACGGCGACGAGTGCAATTAGCTATCGCTCCTAATTGTGCAGGTTTCCACGCCATCAACAGAGCCTCATTCAGTGAAGAAAATCTCTCGTTTCGGATCTGGCGAAATAAATTCGCTGCGTAACGTTCGATCTATTCCTTCTTGAAGTGCGAAGGGCGGCTCAAATCCAGCAAGGTCAAGTTTTGCAGATGAGAAGGCTGTTGACGAGCAAAATTTCTTTACGCGAATTGAAGACAGCGGTAACTTTTTCCCAGTAGCGCGCATTATTCCATCAGCCAAATGTCCCAAAACCCAACCAATCCAATGCGGAATACGCAACCCTACATTATCTCGATTTTTGAGTGCTTTACGTACTTGCCGAACCAAGGTGTTCATGTCCAAGTCAGGCGTATCGACATAGTTATAAACACCATATTTTTGGTTAGATTCGATACATTTTTCGAGGAATGCTACCACATTCCCGACATACGCCATAGACTTCCTATTTTCGCCCCGCCCTACCATGACAAATCTGTTTAATGCTATCTGGCTAAATAGGTTATATACGTTTCCTCTATTCCCCTCACCAAATATTACAGTTGGGCGAACAATAATTAGACTATTGTCCTCCGCAGACCTCCACGCGCGTAACTTTTCCTCGGCTTGGTACTTGGTCCGTCCGTATTCATTGAACGGATTTATTTCACCATTTTCATCCGTCCCCGGTTCAGCGAAGCCATAAACCGCGACTGAGCTTGTAAAAACAATCTTCTTGATTTTTTGTTCAAAACACACCTTGGCTAAGTTTTCGGCTCCATCAACATTAGTTGCATAGTATTCTGTTTTGTTGCGCACATCATCTCGATGGGTAGCAGCCAAGTTTACAACAATATTACCCGTGATGCTGGCGCGTAAGCTGTCTAGGTCCCGTACATCGCCGATTTTGCTTTTTTCGGGAAATTGTCTACTTCGCCTTATATCAATTATTTCAAATTCAATTTGCCGATCAGAAAGCTTTCGACAAAGATTTGTACCAATAAATCCCGAGCCACCGATCACTGTAATTTTTGAGGGTATTTGCATCTAAATCTCCCTCCCATTGAATATTTGGATGGCGCATCTCAGATGACCTATTCTCTCTATTTGCCACGAGGTTCAGAGGATCGCAACACATTTGTTAACTTTAACTTTAACTTTAACTTTAACTTTAATGTTAACTTTAACGTTAGCGGTGAAGTTAACTTTAACGTTGACATTTATTACAATTCTGGCACCATATTCCCTATGTATGTCATTACCTATGCAAACCCGAAGGGCGGTTCTGGGAAAACCACATCCGCCATGCTTCTTGCTGAACAGATTGCCCTTTCGGGCGGTCGGGTCGCTATCCTTGATCTTGACCCTAACGCCAACATTCTTGCTTGGTCCGAAGGCCGGAAGGCCGCGGGCCGACCAGTTCCCTTCGTCGTGCACGCTCGACCTCAAGCAGAAGAGACTGTCGAGCTGATTGACCACATATCTGATGAGGTCGACTACCTGATAATTGATCTGGAAGGGTCAAAGGATCAAATTGTTACCTTCGCTCTTGCGCGCACTGATCTCTGCGTCATTCCACTCGACGGCTCCCCCATGGAAGCCCGCCAAGCGGCTGCAACCGTGCGCCTTGTGCGAACCACCTCAAATATGATCCGCTCGCACATCGCCTATACGTTGCTCTTCACACGCACTAATGCAGCATTCCAAACGACCGATGAACGCGACGTTCGCCAAGAAATGGCGATAAACAGCATTCCTACATTGCCAGTACGTATAGCCAAACGTGCGCCTTACACGCGTATATTCCGCGACGGAGTGCTTCTTTCTGAGCTTCCCGAAATTGTGGGAATAGAACATAAGGATAAATCCAATTCGGTCACCGAGAAGGCTGTGAAGCAGGTGTCAGGAGCCATCGAAAATGCCCAAGATTATGCAAGAGCCGTCATCCAAGCACTGACTACGGGGATAGCACCATGAGCACATATGGGTTTGGGGGCGGAATCGATTTGCCCAAGCAGAGCAAGGCGCGACCAACAATCGACCAGAATCGTATCGTAAGGGCTGTCGAAGCGGGCAGGGGCCTCGGTTTCGTCAGCCGAGAGTCCGCAACCCGCCTTAAACCGGGCCCGAAGCGCACAGAACCGCAGGACAAGGTGTCTATTCCAGGCCCAAAGCGGGTAATAGACGATTTTAGATCATACTGCGTAGCGCGAAATATTACGCTTTGGCAAGGATTGGAAGCGTTACTCACAGAACAAAACGATTAGGGTCTTCCCCGTCGCTCAAACCACTTTCGACAGAAACCCAGAAACGCCTTATCAGGATTCTTGGGCGCATCAAGTCCCCCATCCGCCATCCATTGCCGCCACTCGCTTTCCAGGACATAAATATCCCAGCCTGGCGCTGCAATTCTGGCTTCTGCCATTGTATCTGCGGCCAGGCGGATGCTTGTGTAAGATGGAAAAGTGTCCGAGGTCTTTTCTTCGTACATCGTTCCTCGGTTGGTAAAGGTAATCATATCTTCGACAATGTGGACACCGTAGTCAGGGATATGAGCATGCTGATTGTCGTGCTCAACAATGTTTTGTATCAACCGCCTAAACTCTCGCAAAGTCGACGCCGATCCGCACTTTCTTTGAAGCACTGGTAAGCTAATCCGCCATTCTCTCTTTTGCCCACAATGCTTACGCGCCAATTCATATAGTCGACGCTCAATAGGCTTTCGTAAACGAAAGTAGTCTCGATGAAACGTCAAAACTTCCCTCGCTCGGATAGCGTTGAAAACCCAATCTGAGAGCTGGACCTCTATTTCTTGCATCCGCCCATCCCGGGTTTGCCGCACAATTCTTGCGCGATCGATGATGCTGAAAATATCGAGCTGCTCAGTTTCACCTGTTACAATGTTTGTTTCTATCTGAGTGCCTTGCAGGCGCACCAAGGCGCTGCGCAGAGCATCATACCCTCGCCCATCCGTCACACGGTTTGTCGCCTTCAGAAAATCGTATGCCTTCATGCGCAAGGTCTTGGACGGGCTCTTCCCCTCATTCACCGCAGCCATCAACTGGCTAATGCAGTAGATCAATACATCTCGATCATGAATCGTGGCCAACCCTTCAGGCGACGGTTTCACTTCAACGAAGTTCTTGCCGCTCTCATCTTCGTATCTGCGCATGCGATGATCTGGTTTGGTCGAAAGAGAAAAAATAGGATGCGCCATAGACGCCATATCGCCCTTCGGAGCCGCGTCAAAAATATCGCACACGAACAAGTCCGCCTGCTCAAGACGATCAGGAAGAAGGGGGGACTTTGTCTCTTTCGTGATTTCACACACCATTGCTTCGCTTTCGTGATTTCACACACACCCTGCTTTCTTTCGTGATTTCACACACGCAGTCAACTGGCTTCGTGATTTCACACACACCTTTACTTCACTTTCGTGACTTTACACACGTTCTTTCGTGACTTTACACACGCTCTTTCGTGAGTTTGCACACAGACCACCTCAGATTGCTAAGGTTTTTCATGTGGTTACCATACTCTACCTATGGCGTAACACATTATTTAACACATATTTAACACTACAGCATGAAGCTCAATGAACTGCAAAAATTATAGGCAAGCCGCCCCTCTACCACTGCAAACTGATTGAAGCAGCGGCTTGCTTCCCAACCAGAGAAGACGCTTAGAAAGCGCCAAGCCCTACATCTCTAGCGGCAGAACAGCTGATCGAGCAGATTTGGAAGCTGTATAGTGAGCGTGTTTCAACACAAAGAGACCCAATTTTGCGCTTTTCTAGGCCGTCCATACGAAATATTATGTTGTCATGCAGCTCGATATTTTTCCTGATCAGACGCGCCTGCGCCGCGAGGACGCGTCTAGAAACATGCGCCGCTTCTACCTGATAGTGGTTCAGCGAGACTTGTTCGGGGGTGCCTCTTTAATTCGGGAATGGGGCCGGATCGGGAGTGCAGGTCAAATCAGGATAGATCATCATCCGGATGAGGGCAGGGCAGTTGATGCACTCGCTGAATTGGTGACCGTCAAACGAAACCGAGGGTATTTGTGATCAGGAACCCACCTCCCCAACCGACAACATGAAGGCTAAGATTGTAGGAGTAAGATGTCCCCGATCCCATGCGCAATTAGAACACTCGCCGGATTGTCTTGTCGCTGACCTTGAACAAATCGGCGATCTCTGGAATCGGACGATGTTCAACATCCCGCATCCGCTTTGCCTCAGCCTTTTGGGCTGCTGAGAGGGCTGGAGGTCTGCCACCGACCCGCCCGCGTTTCCTGGCCGCCGCCAGTCCCTCTTTGGTTCGCTCCACAATCCGCTCGCGCTCAAACTGGGCAATTGACGCGAAAACATGAAAAATCAGTCGACCGGCAGGCGTTGTCGTGTCGATATCTTCCCCGAGGGACCGGAACCCAGCACCCTTAGCTTGTATCTGTTCAACAATTTCCAACAGGTCTTTTAGGCTCCGAGCTAGGCGATCATATTTGGTGACGACAACCACGTCGCCATTCCGAAGCTCATTCAGCAGTTGGTCCAGCTTAGGACGGGATCGCGCTGTTCCGGCAATTGTGTCTGCGAAGATACGTTCCGCCCCAACGGACGTAAGTGCGTCGTGCTGGCCGTCGATGTTCTGATCTTTTGTCGAAACCCTAGCATACCCCAAAATCATGGACAAAAGCCTCCCAAAACTACTCTTGTTTTGTCATGGGTTTTTGTCCACGTCAACCTATTGAAATCTGGTAGGGCAGCGGGGGGTGGTCAAAAACGACTGTTTTTGACCGCCGGCATGCAGTAGGCGGTGAGATCCCTTGAGCAAAACATGTATGATCTGTTATGATTAGTTATGAAGGGGGGCCTATCATGTCCAGACTGACCATCTCCATGCCCGATCAGATGAATGAATGGGTTGAAGCGCAGATCAACGCTGGCCGCTACGGCAACGTCAGCGAATACTTCCGCGACCTCGTGCGGCGCGACCAGGAGCGCAGGGAAGTCGCTATTGGCGAACTCCGCGCCATGCTCGACCACGCTGAGGCAAGTGGCATCAGTGACCGATCGGTAGGCGAAGTGCTACAGGCAGCACGTGAAGAAGCCCGACAAAAGGGCTTGTTGCGTGACGCAAATTAAACTCACGCTCGACGCCGAACGCGACTTGATCGACATCTACCTGTACGGCATTGAGAACTTCGGCCACGCCCAGGCGGAGCGTTACGCAGCCACCCTCAATGAGAAAATGGCTGTCGCGGCTGACAACCCAAGTTTCGGCGCAGACTACAGCTTCGTCAGGAGCGGCTTGCGGCGCCGTGAGTGCGTTTCACATGCCATATATTACCACACTAGCGCCAACGGCATTCTGGTGCTGCGCATTCTTCATGGTCGCATGGACCCCGGCCAGCATTTAATCTGACAGCTGCGCGTCATTGCCGTTTTACACGGGCTCTTCACACTTGCCGATAAATGTGCTATTTTGCACGTAGTGCGCATTTTTGGCTTTAAATTTGCAAAAAAGCACAAAGCGCACGTTTTTCAACTATAGGTATCAAAATGAACAAGCAGCCTGCGAAGGTGCTTGAGCTGGCCGAATTGCGCCAAGTGCTTAAGCATGTCCAACACATACGACACTCAACCAGAAACCGCACGATGGTGCTACTCAGCTTCAAGGCGGGGTTGCGCGCCTGCGAGATTGCTGGCCTGGCTTTCATGCCGATACCGTGGAAGGGCTGCGCGAAGCCTTCCATGAGGCGGTCGAAGATTACGTTGAGACTTGCGCCAAGATCGGCAAGGAACCGCAGAAAGCCTATTCTGGTCAGGTCATGTTCCGGGTCAGCCCCGATGTTCACCGCAAGGCCGCTTTGGCCGCCGAGCTGTCGGGCAAGAGCCTGAACCAGTGGGCCGAAGAAGTGCTCAACCGCGCCGCAGGGTAAGCGGCCATAACTTCACATCGTTTCGATTTAATCCCCTTGCAAAACAGGGGTAAGAAAGCGGTTCGGGGTGTGAAGTTAACGTTCCTATTTCTTGCCATCTTCACACCCATCAAAAATCCTCCATTTTCAGCATAGGGCCGAAGCGATCGATGAAGGACCGGTTCACCGCGTGTTCGAGGGTGTCATGTTCGTCGCAGAGGCGTTCATAGGTGCGCCAGTGCATTCCCTTGGGCTTGGCCCAGCCTGACCCTTCCAGGACGCCCCCAGGCCAGCCCATGCGGTCACGAATGCGATGTGCCCGCCGTGCCGCCCGATCCCCGGGGTCTTCCCGCTGCGAAGGGTAGGCGAGCCGGTAGCATTTGCGACATGCAAATATGCGGCCGCCATAGATCATCGCAACCCTCTGGCCGCACCCACGGGCGGGACAGAGGAACCAATGCCGTTCGCCGCCCATGTGACAAGGCGTTGTCGTCAGATGGACGGGGTAGCTTTCATCCTTCCATTCGCCGCCGCCGCTTCTGTGCCGATAGGTCAGGATCACACGCCCGACCTCAGCCCTGATGTTGACCGAAGCGACAGCCTCGCCATGCCGTAACCAGGTGAGGCGACGGTTCGCGCCGGGCGTCAGTATGCCCTCACGTTTCAGCCATCGCACATCAATCGACCGATAGCTTTCTGTTGTGTCTGCCCCGAACTGCCAGCGCCGTCCGCTACCTATTCCACCCATACCTCACCTCAGAATTTTGCCGAAATCATTTGGAAACTTGCCCGTTTTATCGGATGCGTCCTTTGCGGCTTGAATAGCTTGATTGTTTTTCAATGACACTGTGTCTGCTGCGAGGCGCTGTCTCAATGGGATAGATGCGAAAGCTGCAGTTCAAGGCGGTAAGCAATTTTGGGGCGCTTGCTATTGACCAATTGATCCCATTCCCACTTATGACATTTTTGCACTTTTGTCATGAGTGGGAGTTTTGCCCTAATCGATGTCTGCCTGTGGATAGGTCCCTGAGCCAGCAACCATGGGGCAGGTTTTGGGATTTGAACGCCGGAGCGTCACTTGCTTCGTCTGTTCATCGCACCATCCTATGCCCTCAGGGCTTTGGGTGTTGCACTTGAAACATGAGCCTAAGCTGTGCCCATTTCTGGGTCTGCGGGATGAGAAAGCTGCGCGAGGCTAGTGGGATTGATCGAACCTGCCCTTGGTCATTCATCCCGCTAACATCATGAAAATTGATACGGCTGAGGCCGATGTGATGTGCTAAGCTATGCGATATTTACTCGCTCCTATCAGCAATTTCATCGCTGTATTCGTCGCCTTCTGTTTTGATCAAAAAGTGCTGAGTCTTGCGCACGCGCTTTTTTTTGCTTATTTCTAGCCAGTAGAGAGAGTTAAATACTGTTAGAATAGAGTTACACTCTGCATTATATACGGCAACCATTTGAATCCAAACGACTATTTTTAGTGCTCGGTGTGTGAAATGACGAAGAGCGGTGTGTGAAATGACGAACGCTGGTGTGTGAAATGACGTTGCCCTTGCAAAGTTATCCACAGGCGGCGGAGTGTTATCCACAGGTAGCGCGGTGTGTGAAATGACGAATGCCACGCTGATTGACGGGTGTGTGAAATGACGAACGCCACGCTGATTGTTGGTGTGTGAAATGACGAACCTCAGGCTGATTGATAGGTGTGTGAAATGACGAACCTCAGGCTGATTGCTGGTGTGTGAAATGACGAACCTCAGGCTGATTGATAGGTGTGTGAAATGACGAACGCACGTTCCCCGCTTCTCCCTAACCGACATCCTCAGAAGGACCTATTTGTCTGTGACATCGTCAACGTTGCGCCAAAGGGTGACATGGCATCCATGGAGCATCCGGTGTTCACGTTATCGACAAAACCGGACATGAAACCTCGCCGCTACAAAAACGGCGAAAATATTATCGAAATTTCGCCGTCGCGCTACGGGTTAGCCACGGTGCACGATCGAGATGTGCTGATCTACTGCATCAGCCAGTGCATGGCGGCGCTCAATGAAGGGCGAAAGGTTAGTCGATCACTACGGTTTAAGGCGCATGACTTGCTCGTAGCAACAAACCGCCAGACCTCTGGTCAGGGCTACCAGCTCTTGAAAGACGCTCTTCGACGCCTGCAAGGCACACAAATTGAGACCAACATCCGCCAGGGTGGGAAGGAATATTTCAAAGTCTTCGGCCTGATTGAGTCAGCTGAGATCGTCCGAGAGACCCGCGAAGGCAGGATGCTCGACGTCGAGATCACTCTTTCCGATTGGGTGTTTGATGCCATCGAGAACAACCATGTTCTGACACTGAATAAGCAGTATTTCTTCCTTCGGAAGCCACTCGAACGAAGGCTTTACGAGTTGGGAAGGAAGCACTGCGGGGCGCAACAAAAGTGGGTTTGCGGCCTCGAACTTCTGCGGGATAAGTGTGGGTCGGGCTCTACGACAAAGGAATTCCGGCGACTCTTGTCGAATATCATCGAGGATGACGGCTCTCATGATCACTTGCCCGACTATAGCATGAGCATCGAGGGTGATAACGTTGTTTTTCGCCCGAAAAAGGTAGAAGCAAGCGTCGACCTATCCCTTCAGATGCTGCGGTTTAACAAGCCAGATACTTATGATGAGGCGCGCCAGATAGCGCCAGG
>Ga0102812_10001341_pt1 | contig 17091 bp, 10 predicted proteins | sample ColrivemetaGS713_FD_79334 | JGI IMG/M metagenome (GOLD analysis project Ga0102812, IMG submission 79334) | Estuarine microbial communities from the Columbia River estuary - Flood tide ETM metaG S.713 | ecosystem: Environmental > Aquatic > Marine > Intertidal zone > Estuary | place: USA... | reverse complement strand
TAAAGACATACTATCTGGCGCAGGTATTGGTGCACAAGACCCTGCTGCGGCAAGAACAACAGCGCGTGATGATGCCGCTACGTTCCTTGGGCGTGACGATAAACGCAACAAAATGAATGATTACCTTGAAGAACTCAAGGCTATGGACGTTAGTCAACAAGACCCTGAAAAGTTAAGAGACGAACGAATATCAGCGTTTTTACGTAATGCAAGTGGTGGTTCGTTTGGACAAACTATGGCTGGCGGTTCTCAAGGTATGGCAGATGAACGCTCAGCGCAAGAAAAATCATCCCGCGACCGATTATTGAGTCGTTTAAACATCGAGAAGAGTGCGATGGACATGGACATGAATATTGCCAAGTCAGCACAAGCCTCGGGTGATAGTGCCTATGCGCAAGCTATGCAGAATCAACGTACGATTGCTTCTGTTCTTTCACAAACACGTGGTCAGGAAGTTCAACTTGCAACGAAGGAAGCTCAGTTAGCGTTTGATGCTAACCAAGGCAATGTGCAAAACATCCTGAAAGGTTTAGAACTAGAGTATAACGACGCACTACGCAGAGGTATTGCCGAAGGTGATCGTGCTATGCGTGCAGGGCAGATACTAGGTAAGTTACAAGTAGATCGTGCGAAGTTCTTTGAAGAAGCGTTAGCTAACGATCCAACGTATCGTAATGCTCAGATTGCGGCTAACCAAGAAAATGCCCCTGAAGGTTCCGGTGAAGCAGTTAGAACTGCCTACAACGCCGTACAGTTAAGAGTGACGCAGATGTATGAAGCCGCAGGATTGTTAAATACTGAAGCATCTTTGATGCAGATTATTGGTGGTGGAGAGAACGCAATGCCAACTCAACCAACTATGCCTGACTTTAATATGTCTGATGCGGGTAAAGCAGCTTTAGAGCGTAACTTACAGTAGGTATTCATGGCAAATCTAGCGCAACTCGAACAAGCCCTAATAAACGCAGATCGAGCAGGTCGCACTGAAGACGCTCGGATACTAGCGGCAGAACTGCAACGTGCAATGGGCGGAGGACAAGCCGATCCATTTGCTATGCAAGAGCAAGTAAGAGAACAGCTACGTCGTTCTAGTCCTGAAGAGTCGGGGTTTATTGAGAACATCTTATCAGGCTTTGGTTCCGGTGTTGTTAACACTGGAGAGATGGCGGCGCTTGGTGGTGCCGCGTTGCTCGAAGAAGAAAACGAACTTGCCGCCCGTGAAAAGATACAATCTGCCGCTGACTACTTACGCCCTGAAGGTGGCGATCAAGACGCTTTATCCTACAAAATATCTTCTGGTTTAGGTTCTGTTGTCGGTGCACTCGGTGCCGCCGCAGGTGCTACGTATGGTGCAGGTGCTTTAGGTGCAGGTGCGGCTGTTGCTACTGGAGCAGGTTTACTTACTGCTGGTGGTATTGGTGTCGGTGCTGGTGCTGGTGAGGCAAGTGAACGTGCACGTGCCGCAGGTGCTACCGAAGAAGAGCGTAATGCCGCTACTCGACGCGGTGCCGCAATTGGTTCTCTTGAAATACTACCTCTTGGTAAAATCTTAAAAGTTCCGGGCGCAACTAAGCTCATGAACAAAATCGGCGGTAAAGCTGTCGAAGAAGGTGGTAGTAAAATACGTAGTGCATTGACTACAGGTGGGGCAGAAGCCGCACAGGAAGCCGCCGCCGCGTTCCTACAGAACATGAATGAACAGGGCTATAACCCTGAGAAAGAATTATTAGACGCAGGCATAATTGACGAAGCCATTGCAGGTGGCGGTGCAGGTGTCATTGTCCAAGGTGTAGTAGACTTTTTCGTTAAAGGACGCACTGTAAAGCGATCCGCGACCGAAACTCCGAGCGACGTAGAAGAGGTAACACTTCCAGAGGCTGACCCTATAGAGGCTGAGACGTTAGCACGTGAGGCCGAAACATCCGCGCTAGAAGCTCAAGCACTAGAAGCGGCTGACCGTGGTGATGAAGCTACCTTCGAGCAGGCCAGTGCTGAAGCTGCACAACCTGATATGTTTACACGTGAGCTACAAGAAGCGCGTGAGGCCCGCCCAGAGGCGGCACTGCGTGGGCAGTTAGAATCACAGGGTGCAGAACGAGTACCCCAGCGAGAAGGCATTAGAGACGAGTCTAAGCCGCCCCCGCCACAACCTATTCCAGTACAAGAAGATATGGTTGACCGTCTGGATAAGATGGAAATCGACGATGCCGAGATCGCTGAGATCGAAGCCATGCTACAAGCAGATGCAGTAGCAGAGACAGAACTAGATGCTATACGTGGAGAATCCCAGTTAGAATCGCTGGAGCGTCGTCGAGAAGGTGATCGCAAGAAAACAAGTGAAGATAAACGCTACAGTATTCTCCAGCAGACTATTGAAGAGACACCTACACGTAACTACAACACGCTGTCCAAGAACTTTGAGAAGCGCCTTAAAGCCGCAGGGGTTAAGAAGACCAAAGCTACCAAGGACGAAACAAAGACTATTCGCAGTGCAGTTAACGTACAGCGAGCGGAAAAACCGAAAGCGCCTGAGACCCCCGAAGTTACACCTCCACCAGAAGCTACACAACTTGAGGGTATGGAAGCGCGGATTCCAGAGCGTACAGATAAATCTGTTATCCCGTCACAGATGTCGTTCCCCGGTATGGGCCGTAAGAAGACACCACCTGTAAAGGAGACACCACCTGCTCCAAACACAATAACAAAAGAGTTTATGGATGGGCTTGGTATTGCGCCTAAAGCGCCGATCCGTAAGCGCACTGAAGGTAAAGACCTCAACGATCCTGTGGTTCGTGAGCAGTTTGTTGCGTTTGCTAACAATAAAAAAGTACCTGAACAGACTCGACTAAATGTGGCTAGGAACCTTGAAGGCGTGCCAGAAGCACAGCTTGAGTTGTTTCAACCACAATCACGTAAACGCACAGCGCCTGCGAAAGGAGGACTCGATGCAACGACTAGGACAACTCAGCCAACACCAAGTAGAGGTAGCGTTCCAATTTCTGGATCGCCTGTGGGAACCGCACGTCCCGATACTACCGCACAACCGAGTGCCGAAGTGCCTCAACCACCTAGAGGAAGAGGAGTGGCAGGTGCTAGGAGCGGCGTTAGTGACCCTGTACGAGGAAAAGGAGCACAGCAACTTACATTAGATTTGCCAGAGCCAGTCGCGCCACCAGAAAAAGAAAAGCCAAAGCGTAAAACCAAGAAGAAAGCTACGGCTAAGAAACCCATGCGTAGGGTGGTGGCAAAGAAGGAACTGGTATCTGACGCGTCCGCTGCGCAGCCTGAGAAGACTACTACACCAAAACAAGTTACCACAAAAGATTCAGCGAAGAAGAAGACAACCTCTACGACGCGCAAAGTCATGCCTGTGTTGGAAACGAGAAAGACCACCCCTGCATTGGCTCCTACAAAAGCTAAGGCAGAGAAACAACTTACTGAGCGGTTTGAGCAACAGCCCGAGCCAGTTAGACAGTTTGCAGAGCAGACTAGTCAAGAGTTTAACGAAATTGCGGGTAAAGAACGAACTACACCCGATGACAAACTAAAGATACTCACACTACTAACTAACGGCGCAGCAGCGCGTGATAAGTTAGGTAATGCTGTGATAACGTATTTAGGTAAGGTTCCCCGCCCCACTGACGGCCTATACATGGCTATCTTTGATGTGGCGAACGGCACTCCGCAATTCCGTAAGACCCCTGACATGCGCCAAAGCGAAGTCGATTTCTTCCAAGGTATGGGCAACAAGCCTGCACAACAGGTGCTTGATTGGGCTAAAACTAACCTATCGGCAGAGACAAACACGTGGATCGACGAGACCCTCGCTAAAGAAATACGCGAGATGCAGAGAATAGAAAGCACTGACTATGTTGAGATGTTCCGTCAACGTGAGGCTAAACTAGCCGCTAAAGAGATGGCAGAACAAGCGCAGATCGAAGCTGACATGCGCCAAGACTTACGTGCCAACCTCGACGAACTAGCTAATATGTTCGAGAAGAAGCTAGCACGTGGTTCTGTTATGGGACTCGACGTGCCGTTACACCCCGGTGTACGTGGACTATTACGTGCTGGCAACTTAAAGGGCGCGTTACGAGCACTGTCGGTTACAACGCCAGATAAACGTGTAGCGCAGATGGCAGGTAAACTTGCGGATGTTGTTGATTCTGTAGTTGTTACAGGGCAGGGACTAGGCATGGGAGTAGATGCGCGTAAGAAACGTGCGAAAGATCAAGGATTTGATACAGGTACTACTTACTACCACGGTACGAATGCTGACTTTACTAAGTTCTCTAAACAAGAATTAGGGGAAGCCACCGATGCAAAAGATGCACGTATGGGTTTCTTCTTTGCGTCTAACCCCGCTGTAGCAAGTACATATGCAGATACAAGTTCGGGATACAGTCAAGGCTTTGTTGGTGCGTTTAACAAGTTTACAAAAGGTAAATACGCAAAAGTCAATGAATCACTGCTTGGGCTTGTGGGAAGATCGGCTACGCCCACAGGCGGTAAAGTTATGCCTGTGTACTTACGTATGGAGAACCCATTAGTCGTAGATCATAAAGGTAAAGCATATAACGAGGCTGAGTACACCGCCATACTAGAACGTGCTTACAAAAATGGTAATGATGGTGTTGTAATTAAAGATACAAGAGACGAAGGTTTCGTTGAAGGGGGCGATCAGACTACTGACGTTTCCGTTGTGTTCGACTCTGACAATATCGAATCAATCAATGCACCTTTTGACCCGTCTGAAAAAGGACGCACAAAAGTAGAAGTTATTAAGGATTTGAAAACTGCGGCGGGTGAACCCGTTGCAGGCTTATTCGATCCAGAGACCAACACAATCAAGCTCGACTCCGAAATCGGCATGAACCCCCACGTGCTGTTGCATGAGATGACCCACGCGGCGGCGTCTGCTACGTTATCGAACAAGAACCACCCTATGACGCGCCAGCTCACGAAGTTATTTGAGGATGTTAAACCATATCTTGATACTGCGTATGGTGCCAAGGACGTAGATGAGTTCGTGTCCGAAGCAATGTCGAACCCCGAGTTCCAAGCTAAGCTAGCTAAGATAAACCCAAAGGGCGAAGAGATAAACGCTCTACAACGCTTCTTCAACAGCGTAGGAAACTTCTTACGTAAACTTGTTGGTATGCAACCTAAGAAGATCGAATCGGCGCAGACAGCCGCTGACAGGCTTGTGGATGGCATACTGGCACCTGCTCCTAAGTTCCGTAACGCAAATGAACTTGCGATGGAATCGACGGCGAAAGGTGTCAAAGAAGAGATGAAAGGTATAGATGACACGCAGAAAGAGTTGCATAAACCTTTAACTAACGTGTTCCGTGGCGAGTGGGCTGACGGTATAGCTGACATGTTTACCGTCGTGGGCGAGAAGACAGCGTTTATTTTACCGAAACTAATGGACTCACAGGCTCTTAGCGATGTAGCTAAACGAGCAGATGCTAAGTTAGGTAAACTTGCGGCAGAGTTTCACGAGTTGATGGAGCGCCAGCGTGGTTCGATGGCACGTGCTGACGACTTTGTACGTGATCAAGTAAAAGTTGTAGACAAGTGGATCGCTAGCGGCGGTACTAAAGAAAAGCAAAAGAACCTTAATGACTTAATATACAGCCAAGAGTACGGGGCTACTATATATCAGGTAGACCCAACCAAACCACGTAGCACATACAAAGGCAAGACCGATGAAAGTGGTAACAGCTTAGAAAAGGTTTGGGATGCGCAACGTAAGGACTGGGATGCACTAGGTACTGATGGGCAGAAAGCCTACCGTACTATGCGTGATATGTACCGTGATCTGTACGGAAAACTTAAAGATGCGATTAACGGGCGTATTGACGAAGCACTACGTGATAACCCTGATGCAGCAGCAGAATTGAAGAAAGAAGTATTTGCTAAGTTGTTTGACGGTAATACGTTAGATGTTTATTTCCCGCTGTTACGTGAAGGGCGCTACAAGTTAGAGTTCCAATACAAAGACAGCGCAGTCAAATCAGAGAACGATAAGTATGTGTTCCAGATGTTTGACAGTAAACGGCAACGCGACCGAGTTTTAGCCGAGTTAAAGAAAGACCCCGATGTTATCTCCAATACTGTTAAAGGTATGGATGGGGACTTCAGTTCCGCTGACTTTAACAACGCACCATCGTCCTCGTTTGTAAAACAAGTGCTTGATTCATTAAGCGCGAACAAGGTTGATGACACAGTACAATCTGAAATCATGCGTCTATTCATTGATGCGCTCCCGGAGTCATCGTTCGCTAAGTCCCTGCAAAGACGTAAGGGTACGCCCGGATATATGCAAGATGCGGTCTATGCTATGAAGAGTAAGGGCTTTGATTTAGGTAGGCAGGTAGAGAAGTTAAAGTACAACGCGCTTATCCAAAGCATGGAGGTACGTCTTAACGAATTAGAAGTTCCCGCTGATGATTTTCGTTTCAATACACTAAGCGAAGAAATTAAAGTACGAATGAACTTTGCCAAGTACGGCGCGAAGATGAAAGGTGTCGAGCGGTATGTTCGTACGTTTAACCAACTCGCGTTTGTCGGCACAATCGGCTTTAACGTAGCTTCTGCTATGGTGCAGACAGCACAGACCCCGATGTTTACCTACCCCATGCTTGGAGCACGGTATGGGTATAAGAAAGCATACAACGAAATTATGAATGCTACATCGTTTGTGACAGGCGCACGTGGTTACGGTGAGACTAAACTAGATAAGATCGCAATGGCGCATGGTTTAGATGCCTATTATGACATTACCGATAATGGTGACTTTGTTGTCAAAAAAGAAAAAGACATACCTGCGGAGCGGCTAAAAGAGTTAGAACGCATAGCCCCACTGGTGCGTATGGCATCGGAACGTGGGCACCTTAACCGATCATTTATTTTTGACGCTCTCGGACTACAAGAGGGCGGTAAGGCACGAAGAACTGACACGTTAGCACGCAAACTATCTGCGGGTATTGACTACGGCACAGGTGTATCTGCCATGTTGTTTAACCAATCAGAACGGTTTAACAGGCAGGTTACGATGGTTGCGGCGTACAACATGGCGTTGGAACGCATTTCGGCTGATAACCCCAAGATGCCTATGGCTGAGCGGCAGAACCTAGCGGCAGAAGAAGCGCTCTACGACACGCAAGAATACAACGGTGGTTCTACGCTTGAAACTGCACCACGTGTCGCACAGGAAAATATCGGACGTGTCGCCGCTATGTATAAGACTTACGGTCTGCGCATGTACTACACAATGTTCAAAACTGCGCGTGATCTACTGTCACTACAAACTGATCCAGAAGTTAGGAAGATCGCCGCTAAACAACTTGCAGGTATACACTTGTCGGCTCTGTTTTTTGCAGGGGTGCATGGAATACCGTTGTACGGCGCTGTGCAAATGTTCTGCGACTTTGTTTTATTCGACGATGACGAAGATGACTCTAACGAGATTGTTCGCGCCGCTCTTGGAGAAGGTTGGTACAAAGGCCCATTTAACCAAATACTAGATGAACTTGGGATAGGTGCTGACGTAGCGTCACGTGTACGTCTAACAGGTCTGCTTCTTCAGGAGAACAGGTACAACCCTGATCCGTCTGCTGAAGAGTTTATTGGCTACTACATCGGTGGACCTGCACTTAGTGTGGCAAAACGTACGGGGCGAGGCATTGTAGATATATACAATGGAGAGATGCAGAGGGGGGTTGAAAATCTTTTACCTGTCGGTTTCTCCAATGCGTATAAGTCTTTAGGCCGATACCAACAAGACGGAGGCATATACTCACGCCGAACAAATCCTATCTACGACGATATGACAGGTGGTGAGTTGTTTACACAGTTCCTAGGATTCGCTCCCGCAGAATACATACGTATCCAAGAAGAAAATCAAAGAGTTAAACGTATAGACCGCGCACTTTCTAAGCAACGGTCTGACTTAACTAGTAAGTATTATATCGCCGCACGGCAAGCTGATTGGGCTGAGATTGGGCGGTTAGAACGTGAAATTCAGGAGTTTAACCGCGAGCACCCAAGTTTTGAATTGACTCCTGACTCAATCAACCGCTCACTGAAACAACACATGAAAAGTTCTGAGGAGATGTATAACGGTGTGTCACTGTCCCCGGCGATGCGTAGAGCCGCAGAGGAACATCTTTACGGTGTAAGGAACGGCTTCATGCCGCCTGTGAGGTAGCATGACAGAACTATCTGAAAACACAAACCTGACAATCCCACTCAAGAATATATTGGGTATGATTGCTTTCACGGCTGTCGCTACTATGGCGTACTTCTCTATCGAAGCACGTCTCACGACACTTGAACACAACATTGATATGACGAATGTTGAAATCAAATCTAATTCCGAGTTTAGGATTTTATGGCCTAGAGGACAGCTTGGTTCGCTCCCTGCGGATGCGCGTCAGGACATGTTACTAGAAGGATTAGAACGTGACGTAGTAGAACTACGTGAAATGCAGGACAGGGTGCACGAACTGACTATACGTATCGGCACTGTAGAAGCACTATACGAAAATAGAAATTCTGAAAGCGCGAACTGAACATGGAAGTAATGGATGCCATAGGGGTAGTTTGGCCTATCGCGGCGGCATTCGTGACTCTGGTAATTGTGCTTGCGAAAATGCACAGCGATATTGAACAGATCAAAGAAAAGATCAAAGTATTGTTTGAGTTGTGGAATAACAAAAAGTAACCCCCTCCGAAGAGGGGGTCAGGGAGAACGACAGACAGTCGTGAGGGGTGGACCAATGCTGTCTATCGAACTTTATCACACTGTGCGCCAGAAACGTACCCCTAAATTTCCACCTTCAATACGTAGTCGGTGTTCTAGCTCCCAGTGTCTATCACAGAATATCTCGTTTACCTGCTTTACTGCTTCGTCAGTGTTTACGCAGGGTACAAAGATGGAAGAACCGATAGCCATGTTCCCCCAGTTAACTTCTATTGTCACGCCATCAGGCGCTAAGTCATACGTTCTCAATACCTTCATTGTCAGGGTCTACATCAAATTTCATAACTATTGTGTCAGCGGCAGGTAACTGTAGGTTCGTACCCTTAGTTAGCCGTATCTTCTTACGTCTGCCCTCACACTTCTTCATAATCTCGCTAACCAAGTGTGCGTAGTTAACCTGCAACTCACCACACCACTCTTTAAGAGGTTTTGGTTTAACAAAAAAGAGTTTCGTGTCAGTCTCATACCGTGCAACCAATCTGCCTCGTGCAATCTGTTCTGGTACTACGTGTTCGTCAAGGCCGTTACCCTGTATCCCACGGTTATCTACCGTGCTTTTTATCTGGATAATATAGCTTATGTTTTCGGCAAAGAAGTCGCCCATGATGTCAGTTACTGAACCAGTCATCTCGTTTAGTCCTCGTTTGTTTTGTGAAACAAGGTCAGTAGTTGCCCACTTAAAGACTTTTTGAACATCAAAATCATGAAGTCCAATCTTCTTGGCAATCAGTAGCCCTGATATTGTGGCAGTCATTGTATCAGACCAGTAACGGTTCTCTGAAGTTAACTGAGCCTTTTCGTCAACGCGCTTCTGAATCTGTTTTACTATGCGCTTTGTCTCTTCGACGTTGTTCATAATCCACTGTATGTGAGGTATACCTGCGTGTCCGTAGTTCTCAAATACGTTAGTCTTGAACGTGTCTTGTATCTCTTTATCCTTTACCTCGTCGAATATCCTGTCCACTCGGCACTCAAGAATACGCTGTGCTTCTGCTTTCGGCATAGCTTTACCACGGCTAACGGTCTCAATGATAGATGCGTTTGCGGTGTACTGCATTAACAGGTTCCACTCTCTACCTTGGTGCCGTTCCACGTTAGCACTGGCGGTCATACGCCCTCGCTGTTTACCAGACGTGCCTTGATAGATAAGGTCAGACATCTGGCGTGGTGTTAAGTTAGTCACCTCGTCAATACCTGTCGGTAGACTGTGCATTACCTCGGCACGGTTCATCTTGAATGCAACGCTATCGGCTTTATCCAAAACAAGTTTCTTTGGGTTGCCCCATATACCTGCCGTGGCGTACATCATCATGGTTTTACCTGTACCAGACTCGTTGTTTATGAACGCTACTGCCCCACAGTTTTCATTCAAAAATTCCATCAGAGGACTACCAAAGCCCATACCAATGGCGAATTGTTGTAATAAAAACCTATCGTCGTTCCATAGTTCCAAGTTCTCACGCCACGCTTCGTATGTACCCTTGGCCTCAAAGTGTGGAAAAAACCCCACCGTCTGATTAGCAGGTGGGTTAAATTCTATGCAGTCAGGTTTGACTTTCTGATTACCTAGAATAAACGTATCTAACTTATCATTTACCCAACCAAACTGGACGTGGGCTTCGTCTGCTGTACTGGTGGCTTGTAATTCATCTACCCAACTTAGTGTGTATGACATCAGTTCATCCATCTTCTTAATTGCAACGCCCTGAGACGATAGTTTCTTTCGGAACTCTTCGCTTGACGTGACTGAACTCATCGGCAGTGTAAACTCTTGCACCCCGTCTCGGGGAAGGTGCAGACGCATAACCAACGACTCGCCCAGCTCGGGGTCCTTGATTCGTTTAACAACGTATAAGTCGTTATGGTATATTCTCTTCTCGTCTACATCGCCGTCTTCATTGGTGGTACGTACATACACACCACCGTTTGACCCACGCACATAGGGTGGTGGGTACTTAGGTATAACATGGGTCGGCTCGTCTTCTTCGATGCTTTCCGCTACATAGTTACCTTCATCGTCAGTCTCAGCTTCACGTAACTTCTTACCGAGTACGATGGGAGACTTGATAGCACCCCATTGAGGACAATCTCTACAGATGTCAGGGTTGTACTCGTCAAAACGTGCACATGTATATGGGCCTTTTATCTGCTCCATCTTACGTTGCGTGTCTTCTGGCGTGTACTCTGGATGCCCCTTCGACATCAAGTGAATGGCTTTATCCCCATCAGTGCAGAACTTCGCAATAGATAGCCCTGCCCTCCACAATGGTTCGCTCATAGTCTCTTGGTTTCGGACTATGTATTTAAGCTGTTCACACCCTTCACCTCGTTGGGTCTTAATCAGTATGTCCTTAAACAGGTTTTCCTGATTGCCCATAAGGTTCTGCATGGTCGCGCTGAGTTCCCTAGGTATGTTTTTTGTGGGAACTGGTATCGACTCGGAACCGAGTAATCCTGAGAATGTGTCAAAATCGACGGTCTCAAACTTAGCGGTCAAGCCAAAAAAGCCCACGTCTGACGGGGGCTTGGTCTTGTAGTTATGTGTGTGAGGAACTCTTAACACACGTGCGGCGTCTGATGTGACCGCCGGATCAGCGTAGAAATTTTGCTGTGCACACAATCTTTTAAGACGCTCCGCGACAGGCAACCAATCATCCAAGCATACCGATTCTTCTAAAAACCAGTACACGTGTATGCCACGCCCCGAATTAACCATCGTTGGTTTCGGTAGTTTGTTGTGCTTACAGAAACGCCGTAGTGCCTGTATAGCCTGTTCTTGATTTAAAAATTCTTTGCTCGGACCACAATCCAGATCGAGGAAGAAAGAGTTTAGCCTCTTTACGTTATCGACTTTACGTGAACCTGCCTTATCAAACGTAGCCAGTCCGTAATAAACATCGTATCCTTCTTTATCATAATTGTGAGCGGCATCGACAACGGCATCTATTGAGTCATAGAACTTCTGTGCTTTGCGTTCGTCACTTGATCGTGCCGCAAATACACAGTAGTAGCCCCCACTACTCAGTGCCTTCGATAAAAATGTTTTTGTTTCCATTGGTCCACCCATTGCCTAAACCGCCACGGTGGGTATAACTTCTTCCACCGTGGCGTAGTTCGATTACTTTGACTATATGCTTAGTCCTCGTCATCCCAGTCATCAATAATCGAACTCAAATCACTGTCATCCGTAGGCGGTGCGGATGCAGTCTTCTTTACAACTTTGGTAGGTTCCTCAATCGGTTCCTCAACAACCTCTGCTACAACTTCTTCTTCGACTTCTGCTGTAAACGGGTTATCCTCCTTGGAGTTATACCCATCTTCAGCGCCGAATGGATTCGATTGTTTACGCTCCGCAAGTTTCAATACCTGCACTGCTTGCAATCTTAGGGAACAACCTGCCCCCATTGAACCGCTGTAAGGGATACCTTTGACTGCGACATTCACGATGCTACCGCTCGTCAATTGGAAGTCATCAGGCAGTTCATTGGTCTTGGCATCAAACTGCGCAGGCTTCTTAGTCTTGTCGCCGTTGTATGCACCCTTCAGATTAGCTTTGTGTGACCACATCCCATCATCTGTTTTCTTGAATGGGTTTTTAATCTCAGGCCAGTTCTTTTTCTTTTCTTCAGCGTAAGTTGTTTTCATGTACGACCACAAAGCCTTGGCTGTTGCGTCATCCATAATGAAGTTTACTGAATACTCAGCACCATCATCCGTTGCCCCACAGGATACAGAGCGTTGTTGCTCGTTATCATATCTATAGGTCTTATCTAGTTTAGGATACATGGCGGTTATTTTTTTGACTACGTATTGCTCAGACATAAAAGTCTCCTTAGTTTGCATTTGCGTCATAGACAAATCCGTCTACTTCCGCAAAGATTGACCCCCTTGAGGGCGTTGATATTGACATTGTTATAGCCTCTTTAGCTTCTTGGCTTTCAGCCTTTGAAACTGCAAGACTTACTTCATCTTCTGCAAGGGGGCGCACCGCCTTGAAGAATAGTTTTGGTACTACGCTACCCCGATCAAACACACATTCGGTAATTACGGATATAGCAGGGGTGTTATGAGAACTTAGGTACTGCGCGTAGGCTTGCATCGGCATCTTGCCGTCCTTCGCTTTACCGAACAACGAGGTTGCAGGTAGTTGCAGTTGGTACACTTTGGTAAAGTCGTTCTCTAGTACCACGGCTAACCGTTGTGCAAAACGACATGCACGTGACGTACCTGATCCTGACCCCTTAATATTTTGGGGGCAGTCCATACAACGGTGGGCTTGGCGGTCTTCTTGCTTCACCTCTGGTGCGGGTGCACTAGTGTCTGCTGACCAACACGTAGGACGTGTCGGGCTACTAGCATCATACTCCCCTGCGTAGTAAGAGCGAGATATTTTAGCGGCGTTCAAGATTACCACGTTCAATGCACCTTCATGCACCGTGTCTTGTTGACCGTTAACATACTCACGAAACTTACCTCCGTTGATACTGATACGGCGGCGTACTTCACCTACGTTCTGCATATGCCTCTCCTCACAAGTCCTCGTCTAAGTCTGGCTCAGCATCGTGCTCGGCGTAACCTTGCACTAACTCAACATTAGAGACAGCGGCTACACCACCAACAGCGGCAGTTGCGGCGTTGTCTTTCTTAGTCAAGGCGATTGACACATCGTCAATAGAGAAGCGGTACGTGTTACCTACTTTTATGTAGGTAGCTTTTGGGATATGTCCTTGGCGCACCCATGCTCGTATGGTCGAAACCGATACAGAGAAGTGCTTGGACAGTTCTTCGATTGGTACAAAAGGGCCAGTCATCATTTTTTCCTCACAGAAATTATATATTCAGAGTCTACGTTAAGTCCCATAGGGACAGTCTCAGGGTTTTCTTCAAGGAAAGTTTTTACATTAGTCTGGTTCAACCGCTTTTCCAGAAACTCGGGTACGTCATGCTCCATAACAAATTTGTGCATGGCTTCCCAATCACTGGTCCAATAGCGAGTTTTCACCGAACGGTAAAAAAGTCCCTCTGAAGTCTTTACGCTCTCAAGCCCCTGCTCTTTGCAGTAGTCGAGTAGCGCGGCTTTGACCTTATCCAGTTTCTGGTTAAGGTCTTCTTCTTGTTTCTTATAGTCCGACGAAAGCTGTGCCTTCTTGTCTCGGATTTTTAAGTAAACACGTGTTAGCTTTTCCGCTAACTTCTTGTCCTCACTCATTTTTAGTTCTCCTAGTCGCACGACAAAATGTGTCGGGAGGTTCACTCTACTAGCGTATAATACCCTAGTCAAGTAATTCTTTGTAAAGATCAATCATTTTTGTGTGTACGTCGATTCTGTTATCTAATAGTGTGTAAACACGTTTCTCTACGGCTGATCCCTGTAGCTGCACGACGGTACACTTGTGATCTTGTCCTGACCTGTGAACACGCGCATTAGCTTGAGCGTATGTCTCTAACGAACTGGTTGGCCCCCACCATACAACTGTGTTCGCGGCTGTTAACGTCACACCATGTGCGGCGGCTTGTGGTTGTATCACCAGTACACGTGGGTTGGGGGTGGTTTGGAATCGGTGAAATATATCAGTACGCTTCGGTGCAGATACGTCACCGCGAATGATCTCAGTGGGTATCCCATCTTTGAGTAGTTTGTTTGTGAGTATGTCGATGGTGTGCTTGAACGGCACAAAGACTAGGACTTTCTTACTACTCTCGTCTATCGCTTCACGCAGAACCTTGTATCGGTTCTTGATGTCAAACTCCAATGCTTCTCCGTTGTCGGTGTATACCGCACCAGAAGATATTTGCAGGAGTTTGCTCATGTTGATGGCGGCGTTAGGTGCAGTTACTTCCTCACCTGCTGTCTGTAAAACAAGTTTATCTTTAAGTTCCTTGTAATACTTTTTCTGCTGGCGCGTGAGTTCAACCTCTCGTTTGACGTACACCATGTCGGGTAGGTCAAGGCACTCTTCTTTTGTGAACCTGATCGCAGGTTGCAGTGCGTTGTATACTGTCTCGGTAGCTGTCTCTTTCGGCTTCCATTTGAAGTTGGTGATTTTGTACATCACCATATCGCGGAACGAACCAAAGAACCTTGGCACGGCGGCAGGGTTAACTAGCTTAGCGATACCGTACGCATCCAATGGTGACTGAGCCGCAGGTGTTCCTGTCATCATCCATAGCCAAGTCTGGTCGGTTAACAGCTTATTCAGTGTCTTCCAACGCTTGGTCTGTGCGTTCTTATAGTGGGTGGCCTCGTCCACAATGATGCAGTCGAATCCCCCATTGGCAATGTCTTCGGCAACGATCTCTACACCGTCATAGTTAATGACAACGTAATCAGAGCCTTGATTAATAATCTTTCTGCGCTTCTCTTTAGCACCGTAAGCCACGTCAACCGTGCGGTGCATGGCAAAACTAAACAAGTCATTACGCCATGCGCTATCCATGATCGACAGCGGGCAGATAACTAACACGCGGTTTACCTTACCTTGCATCATAAGAAAGTCAGATGCCCATATCGCAGATGCAGTCTTGCCTGTGCCTTGCTCGTTAAAGCAAAATGCTCGGCGGTTCATCGTAAGGAATGCGGCTGTGGTCTTCTGATGTTCGTACGGTTTGTACTGACCAGACCACTGGTACTGTCCTTCAATGGGTGATGGCACGTTTATGTTTAACTTCTTGAGGGTGTGCGCTTCGTCTACACCCCAGTTCACCACCACTTGATTATCTGATAGTTCTCGACTCTTCTCGACAACTTTAGTAACTTTGTTGGGGTTTTTTAGGCGCAACAATAGCGCCTTGTTATCTAATATCTGCACGTCATTCTCCATCGCAACGCCTTACGGCGCGGTGTTAGTGTGTCACTAACTTATTTCTTTTTGCCTTTACTCAAGGCTCCACCTGCCGAACGGTTACGCTTTCGGCTTTGTACTGTCACGCCGTCTTTGTTAGACCCCCCACGTGACAACGGTTTCTTGTGCGCTACGTCTTTGCCTTCTCTCTTGTCGGCTTTACCGTTCTTGTTAGCGTCTTTACCTGTCTTATCCATCTTCCGACGGGCACGCTGACGTTCCATACGTGCCTTAAATTCTTTACTGTCAACAGGTTTGTTCTTTTGTTTCTTGCGATCTTCTTTATTTTTGTATGGCATTAGTTACTCCCATTGTGAGGACATACGGTTACAGGACAGTGCCGCCTACACAATCCATTCGGGCGTGGGTTCCAAACATTCTTATCGGCGGCAGTCTTCATAGCATTGTACTTACCTTGCCACTTAACCCATAACTCTTGTTCGTCATACTCGTTGTAGCTTGCTTTGATAAGATCGTTACTCACCACAAACACAAGCCCACCCTTGACTTTCTTTACCTCGGGGTAGTGTAAGAATACTGCCAAGGCCATCAATTCAAGCTGACCTTTATCTGCATACCGTGCGCTCTTACCAGTCTTGTAATCAATAACCCATGCAGTTTCGCCCACCGTGTCAATGATCAACAGGTCTGCGATGCCTCGGAACCAAACGTCTTTATCATAGAAGCCACAAGGTTTAAGGTTCTCTGTGATACCCATCTTCTTCTCGCATAACTTCACACCACGCTTGGCGTTGAGTGAGTCAAGCATTGCTTGCGCGTAGTCAAACTTCTTAGGGAGAGGGGTATCACTACCAACGTAATCTTCGGCGGCTTTGTGAAACTCATTTCCGTATAGAATCGCATCGGTGGATACGAACGGATATTCTTTGAGTATCTTTTCGTGGTAAAACTGTTTGGGGCATTGTTCAAACGCTTTAATCTTGCTGAACGACCACGGTGCTACACTCATTCACAATCTCCGTAAGATTTTCCTAGTCCACTTTCACAATTGATCGGCAGACCTTCTGCCCAGTCGGGTGTCCAACGCATACATTTCTCAACGAATGCCTGTGACTCAGCTACATCTTCGTCCTTTACGCATACGACGATGGAGTCATGCACAGTTAGCACAACGCGACATCTCTTACTGATTTGTAACATTTGCTCACCAATAATGCAACGCGCTATCGCCTGACATACGTTCTCGGTCACTTTTCCACCATATATTCTGGTGCGACCACGCCGTGTCTTGTAACTATACTCAACACCACGATCAGCTTGCTCACCTGATAAGTCGTCATAACGTAACATCAAACCGGAAGGAAGCAGGATACCGCGTTCCGACCCCAAGACTTTCAGCACGCCTGACTTACCTATCTGTATGGTATCGCCGTTGGTCATATGCCTAATCATGTCCTGACAACTACGCCATAACTGATTAATTTTCCAGTTGGCATCTCGGTAAATTGTTATGACACG
>Ga0102812_10001332_pt1 | contig 17136 bp, 28 predicted proteins | sample ColrivemetaGS713_FD_79334 | JGI IMG/M metagenome (GOLD analysis project Ga0102812, IMG submission 79334) | Estuarine microbial communities from the Columbia River estuary - Flood tide ETM metaG S.713 | ecosystem: Environmental > Aquatic > Marine > Intertidal zone > Estuary | place: USA... | reverse complement strand
TCCTAGTTTTATATGCCAATCTGCTGTAAATAATATCACGCTACGAAGTCATCTCCTGGCTGCCATGCGCAACCTGTAAGTCCACCAGCTTTTAAAGCCTGTAGTGTTCTTAGTATTTCTTCAGCGTTTCTACCTGTGTCAAGTGCATTGACAGAGTAGTGTTGTATACATTGGTCTGGGTCGATAATAAAAGTAGCTCTGTAAGGAACTCCATTCCTACCATCATAAACTCCTAGGTCACTAGCAAGTTGACCACCCGCGTCACAACACAGAGGATGTTTAACATCTCTAATGATATCATTGCTTTGCTTCCAAGCTAATTTACAAAACTCATTATCAGGACTAAAGCCTAATACATCAGCTTCGCCCAGCAGTTTATCCATATCGGATATTTCTGTTGGGCAAATAAATGTAAAGTCTTTTGGATAAAAATAAACCACTGTCCACATATTTTTTTGTAGTACATCAATATTTACAAGCTCGTTGTCAATATCTACTGCCACAGTTGAAAAATCTGGGAATGTATCTCCTATTGTATAATCCATAATAACTCCTTAACTAATGCTGAATTCTGAGTCTACATCAGAAGGTGCTTCTGCACCACCTGGTTGTGTTACTCTTTGTAAAAGCTCTAACTGAGCATCTGCTGTAGGTCTAGCTAGTACATCGTCCATTGAACGAATATCTTCTATTGCCTTTTGTTCAGCCTCTGTTAAAGGTCTTGGTTTGCACTTAAGTGCTTGTAGTCTGTACTCGACATTAAATGCCATAGGTCCAGTCTTAACTCTTTGGAAACAAACATCCCACCCAGTCTCAGGGTCGGTTGGGTCGCCTAAATCTTCTGCGGCAACCATGATTTGTTCCATTAGTTTTTTCTTTAGATTGACAACTTTTACCTTGCCATCAGTTGGGTCTATAGCTTGAATAGCGTATGCCCAACCACATTTTAAATCAGGGAAGAAAGACCTTACATGGTCTGTTTCCTTGTTATTAAATGTTTCTGTGTTACGGTCGAAAGCTAGACATTCCATAGGAATATTTTTGCCATTCTCACCCTTAATCCAGTAAACATACCTTGGAAGTATGTCTCCTACTAGTCTGAAGATGTTATCTCCTTCTTTGTAAGTATACTGGTCGATTGAGGACTTTTTCGCTGCCCCCGAAGCTTGATTAAATTTTAATGCCATTTTATGTTCTCCATTTAGCGTTATCTTCAAATAGAAAGTGTACTAGACCATTCTCTACTCGAAGCAATCTGTTGCGATTTACTATGCTTTCACTGACAGGCAAATGTATCAACTCTAGTGTTGTTTGCCCAGTCTGTCTATAATTAAAATAGTTTCGGTATGAGGCTATTGCAATATATTCTGCAGCCTCTTTATTACTATAATTTCGTCTCTCTACTAGTAGTTGCCTTGGATTGACTAGAAAGCTATCTCCTACAAAACTTTTTCCAAAGTATTTATAAGTTTTATCTTTCCTACTTGCAGGTACTCTTTTATAAGTTAATAAATGAACTATAGTAAGTATTGAAGTTGAATCTCCATTGGTCTCACTATTTATCTTTTCCCAATTATATTTTATCATATATTATAACAAATTTTGAAACCCATGTCAAGACATATTTTTCGGAGGTCTTTACAGTGTTGATATTTCATAACCCTGTTTCAGGTAGTAGCCCATGCGCATACTAGCCTGCCGCTTTGCGGTCTTTCCAATTAAGTTAATGTCTACGACTATAGGTTGTTGTTTTCCTTCATAGTCTCTAATTATTCTTCCGATGAGCTGTGTAAGTAACGGCTCGTTATTTACTGGTGTTGCGAGTATCAAACAGCTTAGAATATTTAAAGAAATACCTTCTGAGAATATAGACTGTGTCCCATACAGAACATCTTTGTCCTCAAAAATCTGTGCTATTATATCTGCTCTATCTTCGTGATGGACTTTGCCCGTCACACAAACTGCGTTGCTACCAGTGAGCTCCGCGCAGTTTCTGAGGAAGTCTACTCTATCAGATACCACTAACACTTTGTGACCTTTGGCCGCGTACGATGACGCAGCCATTGCCACAGAATGTTGGTATTCTGGGTTGTATGCTAACTCATTAATTCTATTTGCCCAAGGTATACTATTTCCGTCCATGAACCTAATTGCTATCGGTAAGATATGCACTTTAGGCATCATAAAGTTTTCCTTTGGGGGTTTTAAAACATTATTTCCAAAGTAATCACGAAAAACTACATGTCTCCCATCTTTTCTTTGTAATGTTCCAGTCAGTCCAATCTTATGTTTAGCACAATTTTTATCTACTATTCTAGAAAATGTCTTACTACTAACATGATGCATTTCGTCAAGTATTAGAGTGCCAAACTCTTGTCTAATCTCTGGTATCTTTCTATACAGGCTTTGTATATTCCCGACAACGATTGGACTGTTTAATTCAAATTTACCACTACCTATAATTCCAGGTGTGATGTTAAAAACTTTCTTTACTTCATCTTCCCACTGCTTTCTTAAAGCTAAAGTGTGAGTTATGACTAGGGTTTTCTGACCTAGTTTTTCAGCTATTGCAAGACCTGTAAATGTCTTACCCCAACTTACCCAAGCGTTAATTATGCCGCCATCTCCAATCTCGTCATATACAGACTGTTGGCTTGGTCTTAATGTCAAACTAAACTTGGGGAAGTTTACTGGTTTATCCACTCTTTTATCTACTACTTCGTGGTCTGCAGGGATTAGGTCTATTCTGCCCACTGGAATTGCTACTAGTCCCTGTCTTATCATTGCCATATTTTTTATAATGAGTGGTGGGTCACTGAACTTAAACGAGGGTATGGCATACGTTAGTTCATCATCAATTTTTTTCTGTTGTGCAGGTAATACCTCTAAATATATTCTGTCACTTATAACTGCTTTCATATTTTTCTCCATGAATCCCTTTTCTTTTCTTCACTAGTATCATATAGAATCCAAGGAATACCATCTCTATACAGTAGTCCTGCCCAAGATTCAGAAGCAGCTAAAGGTCTTTCTAATGTAAAGGGAAAGGGACAACCTTTTACCCACATTACACTTGCTATATTTTTCTTTTCAACTCTTAGTATTTTATGATACTTTAGACTTGCTTTAGTTGTTTTTACTTTTCTAAAGAAACGCCCTTCAGTATCTATATAGTATTTGCCTTGATGGTCAATTAATCCTTTTATATCTTTAATCATTGATTTTAAAGGATATATACTATTCATAGGACTCTGTAGCCTTCTTAATCCAAGAGTCTCTCCCTTCATATTAGTATCATCTAATACTTGGTTTTCCACCCATAAAATACCATCTACAGACAATACTTCATCTGTATGCACAGTAAATATAGGGAATTTTATTTTATCATATATCATACTTGGATTCAAACTTACCAAAAGAGTAGTCATCACCAATATCAAAATCACAACCTACAGGAGTTCCTGGGATACTAAATCCTCTATCTTGTTGAATATACTTCTGTAGTTTTTCTGAGTATATTTCTACTTCATTTTCAGGTACTTCTGCTAAGATTGAATCATGTACTAAAGCAAATATTCTTGACTTCATGCCAGTTGTTTTAATATCTTCATTCATGTCTATTGCACCTAACAGGTTTATATCAGAAGCTACAGACTGAACTAAGAAGTTCATACCTGACCTAACCTCATGACTTTGTATTCCTTGATTGTCAGACTTAACATTTGGTAGTCGTCTCTTTCTACCTGTAGCACCATAGATAAATCCATTATCCATAATAAATTTACTAGATAGGTCTATCCACTTCTTAAGTTTGTGGAACTGTTTGAAGTAGTCATCAATAACCTCTTGAGCCTGACTCTTAGTAAAAGGTTTACCAGAATCGCCTGTGACTTGCTGTGATATTTTATTTGCCCCGGCACCATACATTATGCCAAAGGTAACAGCTTTAGCTGCCTGTCTTTGTGTCGGATAGAACTCTGCAATGTCTTCCGCTTCACAAGGTAAATTAAATACTAATTTAGCAATATTGCTGTGGAAGTTTCCGCCAGTCTTAAATATTTCCATTAGGTTTTTGTCATCAGCAAGCACAGCAGCAACATAAACTTCTGCAGTTGTTAAATCCATTGCAACAATCTTGTGTCCTGGAGCAGCTTTGATACAGCCTTTGACAATAGGATTGTCTCTAGGAATTTGTTGCATGTTCATTTTACCACTAGAAGATAAACGACCTGAGGTTGTGCCATGCAGGTTGAATCCTGTACGCAATCTACTATCTTTATCTAGCTGTGGGTATATTTTGTCTAAGTAAGTATTCTTGATTTTAGACTTTTGTCTTATACTAAGAATGTGCTTAGGTATTTCGTGTTGTTCTCCTAACTCTTTTAACACTTCGGCATCCGTGCTGTCTGCACCTGTACCAGTCTTTTTGCCTGTAGGCTTTAGCCCGACAAAATCAAATAGTAGTGACCTAAGTTGCACTGTACTATTTGGATTGAATTCTTTTTCTTTTGCTGTCTCGAAACTTTTAACTGCTGGGAACTCATATAGTTTTGCAACTGCTTCATCTATATCATTCTGCATTAAGTCTCTGCCTTTAAGGAGTCTTAGTTTATCGAAAGGCACACCATTATCTTGTATATCTGTTAACATTCTACAACCAGGTATGAGTATGTTCTCATACACACTGAATAGTTTTGCATTCTTTCTTACTGCTGGGTATAACTTTTCAAATACTAATAGAGTTACTACTGCGTCCATTGCTGCGTATACTTTCATTACATCGAAAGGTATTGAGCCCCATTGAAAATCAGCCTTAAGTATTCTGTGTTGTTTCTTGTACTGGTCTATCCAGTCATACATAGGCTTCTCATAGTCTCCATAAAGAGTATGTTCCATAGCTAATTGTTTTAGTCCATGACCCCCTGGTACTTCGTCTAGACAATAATGTAGTAACATTGTATCTTCAAAGTTGGGGAAGGTAAAGTTGAAATGGTACTCGAAGAACGCTAAGTCAAACTTTGCATTGTGAAATATTATTATCTTCTTATCGAATAACTCTTGTAACATCTGTTCTGCTTTCTCATCAACACACTCTGTGTCTATGTAAGCTCCATGGTCTTTCTCGTATGATATACTCATACCAAGCATATGACCATCTCTTGGGTATAGCCCTGTTGTCTCTGAATCTAACCCTACATATTTATTAGGGTGGTCTATGGCTGCTTGTAAGAACTCATGAAATTGTTTAGTGTCTTGAATACCATAACATTTATTTTCATCAAGTTTTACTTGTTTTAAATCTCCATTTATGTAATCAATGATGTTAGATTTACTTTTGTCCCATAGAGGTTTTGCCTCTGGCTTAAAGGATAACATAGCAGGGTTAATTACTGGTAGAAACTTATCGTCTACACACTTGCCACTATATTCTGTTATAGAATTTACACTAGTATAAAACTTAAGGGCTTCTGAACCAACTACGATAATCCACTCGTATGCATCGATATCTATTTCGATATCTACATCTGCTTTTAGTATTTTCTTTTTACTACTATCAGAGCATAGAGCATATCTGTCTATCTCAAAATTATTATCAAACCTATCCTCCCAGTTAGTTCTACTGGTTTTAGATTCTATTAATGCTATATTTGTCATGTGATTCCTTTTTTTATTATATATATTATATCAAATTCTGAACGCTGTGTCAAGAACTATATAACCTTTTCCTGACATCTGCTACCTTAATTTCAGGTAATCCACCAGGGTCAATGTTGTTTCCTAGGTTTATATTCCTAGAGGTTAATCCTACTCTTTCTGCTAACCCTTTTATTTCTTCTGCAGCTGTCTGTCCTGCATCATCTCCATCAAACATGATATCTACACCTTCTATGTTTTGCATCTTTAGTATAGCTAACTTATCTGCATCTATGTTTCTTGTACCGAAACAGCAAATAGCATTGGACAATCCTTTATCAAAAAGATTAATCATATCAAATATTCCCTCTACTAAGATAACCCTACCTTTGATAGGGTTAACTGTAGAAGGATAAAGTGGTAGCTTTGCTTGTGGAGGGTAAATTAGATACTTAGGTATCTCGGTCATTGTCATATGACGACCGTTGAAAGCTACCACTTTTCCTGTTATATCACGAATCGGAAATACAACTCTTCCGTTGAACTGCGAATCATGATGCATAAAAGCCTCAAAGTGCTTATATGTGTCTGGTTTGATTCCTCTCCAGTTGCCCACATAAGGAGCAAATCCTTTAGGAAACTCAAATCCTATACTTGCTGAGCGCGTTTCGTCTATAGATTGTTTCAACTTTTGTCTCTTAATCTCTAGGAAGTTTGCTGCAGCACCAAAATGTTTAAAGACATTACCTCTGAAGCCACAAGAAAAACAATTAAATATGCCTGTAACATTGTCAATACGCATACTAGGATTGCTATCCTCGTGGTCAGGGTTTAAGCATTTAACTAAATAGTCTCTACCTGAGACTTTAAACTCAATGCGTTGCTCTTGTAATAGCTCGTCTACTCTCATGATATTATGAGTGCTATAATTATATATAACACGCTAAGTAACCCCATTATCGGTAGAAGAACAGATACTATCTCTTCCATTATCTCTATTCCATTTTAGTTTTTCACCGATATCTTCATAATCGGTCATTTTTGTTCCATCTTCATCTTTGTCATGACTATAGTAAAGTGATTTGAATACTACTTCTTGGGTTTGAAACCAAATAGCAATAGCCTTACTTCTAAACTCTTCATCAGGCCAAAGATAAAAACAATTATGCCAATCCTCTAAAAATCTATGAACTGTTATGTCCAAGTCAAAGTCTGGATTAGACTTCTTTATTTCTGCCACTGCTCGTATTCTTTGACTACCAGCTAGTGGGTACCACATTTTCATAGAAAGATGTGGATTTAAAATACCATTCTCTTTTATACTCTCCATGAGTTTTTTATTTAATGGTACTTGCATTATGTTATCTGCAACCTGAGGTTGACTTAACATAAAGTTTGTAGTTACCTGCCTTATCTCAAAGGGTGGTACTCCTACTAATTTTGCGGACTTTTGTCCTATTCTATCACTTGCCACGCTGGTCTGCTATCCATTTGCCGAAGCTAGTAAATAAAGAGTCTTTTGTTTCTCTTTTACCTTCTGTCCATTGCTTTCCATCAGGCTTACACTCTTCAAATCTTTTTAATCCGTTATTATATGCAATCTCCATAACTCCATTATTAGCATGTATGTATTTTACTTGATTGCCCCACTCTTCCGCTTCCAACTCTTTTGCTTTTCTTTTTATTAGCTCGTTATATTGCGTCATGTATATCTTCTCCTGTAGATAAGCTATCTTTTATATCTTCTTTTTCTTTAGGATTCATAGTTGATTGAGGGCCTATCTTTAATGTTTCCCAATCCATTACACTAGTGAATCCTTCCATCTTTGCGCTTCTCATTTTTGTACAGTTAAATGTGATTGCCTCATCTTCGGGCGACCATGTTTCTAGTGTAAAGGCTGCATCTGCTGCATCGAGAATACCTTTTGCGAATCTTGCCTCACCTGTATTGTCTGTTTGGTAAGGGGCAAACACAGGTATTTCATATTCCTGTGCTATACTTTTCAGAGTCTTACTTACTTCTATCTGCTCTGTCCAGTCATATTGTCCACTCTTTGAGGGAACATTGGAGCGTTTAACTTGATTTAGATAATCAACTACTATTACTCCATAATCTGTTTGTGCTACTTTGCTTTCTAATTCTTGTCGTATTCTAGAAAGGCTAAGTACTGGGTCATACACTACATCAAGCTGTCTATCCTTGTGTAGTGGTCTTGTCTGTAATTTTGCATGGAAAGAATCAAAATCTCTTGTTTGTGTGAATTCAGGTACTAACTCGCTTCCACCCTCAAATCTTCCTGCCCACCAGTTTGCTACTCTATCCCACTCAACAGTTGTTAAGTTTCGTGTAGCTAATCGTGAAATTGGAATACGAGCGCCTAAGGCACACATTCTTTGAAGTATGGAACGACTGTCCATCTCAATAGTAAAGTAAAGAGAACTCTTTCCTTGTTCATATACATTGTTAGCAATGTTACAACAAGTAATGGATTTACCTGCACCTCTACGGCCACCAACTAGTATCAAGTCTCTAGGGGAGAACTTAAGTGTTTGGTCATAGTCATCATTAAGTCCAAGAGGTAAAAACTTCTTGAGGTCTTTTTCTGAATCAAATAGAGGGATTGTTTGCATGTTTTCTTCAGGAGCTTTTAAGTCGACTCTTTCTCCTACGTCTAAAACAATCTGTTGTATTGCTTCTACATTTTCTTCTGCTGAAGATATTGCTACAGTTTTATCAATGAATTTATCTAATTCATCTAGTATTTCTACTTGTGTGTACTCATTTTTTAAGTACTCAAGTAAAACCCAAGCGTCGATATCGACCTCAACAGCTTCGATTGCAAATACTTTTTCTTGTAGTTTTCTATCACGAATGGATAGTTTAAGGTCTTCAAAGGTTGGGAGACTACTGAAATTTTTTATGTGTGTATCTATTACCTTATGTAAGGATTGATACTCGCCAGATAGATAATTGATTCTAAGGTTTCCCCAAGATTCAAAATCTTCTTGCATAATAATCTGCTTCAACAGAGCTGAAGTTAAGTTCAAAGTCTACCCTCCCAGATAAAAAAGAGCAGAGGATAAGTCCCCTGCTCAAGATTTAAGAAATGAATTAGCTAGATGCTTTTTCTTTTCTAGCGGCTCCGTCGTAATCGGAACATGTTAAGCCACGTCTTGTCAACATAGTTTTAACTCCTCTTACAGTTTTGCCAATTTCGTCAGCAATAGCTTCTACAGTCATGCTGTCTAAGTCACCGACTTCAGCTAAAGGATCAGCTTTGCTAGAACCTTTAGTTTCTTTTTGCTTTGGAATAGCGTTAATATCGCCACTTCTTAGCAAGCTAAGAGCTTTTCCTCTGATAGAATTAACAGATTTGCCTAGGGCTTCTGCGATTTCTTCTACAAAAGACCCGCCATTTACCATAGTAGTAAATGTTGCTTCCTCTTCGGGAGAGTAAGTTCTAACAGCTTCTGGCTTCTCAGCAGGTTTTACATGGCCAGTTAATTCCATTGATAGAATTTTGCCTTGTATTGATTTAGCAGAGAACTCTCCACCTTCGAATGAAGATGCGATATCTGCATATGTGTATTGACCTGAGTTATCAGATACAAATTGTGATAAAGTAGCTTCTTGGTCTTCAGAGAATGTTCTGTTTGATACTGAAGATGCAAGTTCTACGTCGTGACCCATTTTTCTAAGCTTAGAAGAGACACTTCTTGTTGAAGTTTCTAATTCAGCGGCTGCATCAGCAACCATAGCTTGAGAGATAGGTGATGTGTTTCCAACGAAGTCCACTAATTGTTGTGTTCTTTCGTCTGTCCATTTTGGTAATGCCATTTTGGTTTCCTATATTTCTTTTAAGTTTGTTATTATTAATACGCCCTTATCTCGGGCTGCCTGTGTTTTAGCGGATTCTATACCACTTTCGTTTACTAAGATTGTGACATCTTTAGTCAAACTGCTTTTAACAAGATAGCCCATTGTTTCTAAATATTGTTTTGCGGCTGCTTTTGTTTTATAGCTTTTGAGTTTTCCTGTGATACAAACCACTCCTTTAGTTCCTGTATTAGTTACTAAAGCTTCCCTCTGTTTCCAACTGAAAGGTAGTCTGTCATATCCATTGGTAAATTCTTCGATTAACCAATCTAGTAAATTCTCTGTAGCAGCTGGTCCTAGACCTGCTTTGGAACACGTATCTTCGTTAATGTCATCAATGTGCTTAACAATGGAACATATCTTACGAGATGCTGTATTCCCAATTAGTTTTATAGAGAAAGCGGGTAAAAGCTCGACTAAGTCTACTACTTTACTACTTTCGATTTCTCTACTCAGTTTAACTGCTAACTTTTCGGATTGCAGAGCTTCAATCATTATTTCTAATGGAAGCTCATAGAGGTCATGCAAATCTAAGATTTGTAGTCTTTCTACTGTGCGAGGTCCGAGACCTTTAATTTTGAGAGTCTTAGCAAAATGCTCAATCTTTTTACTCGTCTTGCCTAGGCAATTAGAGTTGTTGCAATAAAGCTGGTCTTTTACCCACTCAAGCTGTGTCATACAAGATGGACAGGTTGTTGGCGGGATTATTTGCTTCATATATTCTCTCTTTAAATTGTATATATATTATAACAAAATTCAGTTTCCATGTCAAGATTTATTTTTTGGAAAGTCCTGAAGAATGAGGGAATCAATTTTGAAACACTCAGTGTGACCTCCAAACTTAAACATAGGAACATGTTTATCGTCCTTATATATTTCATGTAGGTACACTTCGTGTGCCCACACATTATAAAGTGTGCTGCTCCAGACCTTTTGAATACGAATATCATATCCTCTGAAACCCCTGCTACGCTTTATAATATGCCGCCAATCTTTTCCACTGGCTATTCCTACTTTGATGCACTCTCTCTCGAATGTCTTTGTGTTTACTAGTACTATTCCATAAAGCACTCCTTCTCTATCCCTTTCTTCAGGGTTATTCTCGAAGTATGTTTCGTTATATATTCCCTTACTCACGCTAGGAGCATTGGAGATATGGCTTTAATAAGTCCTGTCAATAGAATAAATACTGCTATGGCATTTAATATAATTAAAGCTCTATCTTTCCACAGAAGCCCTACCCATAGCCAACCTGCCACTCCTACTAAGGAAAAGCATAAGTCTAGAAAAGGAAATTCTTGTGTTGACCTAAAGGCAAAAGCACATATAAGAAAAGAACTTGCTGTCCATTTAACATACCATGATAGGTCTTGTTTAGGTGTGGCGCTTTTATAGATTCTTTTACTATTCTTTTGTTCTTCTTTGCTAAATATAACTTCTTTAGTCATTAGTCTGCCCTCGACAGTATTCTAGGTATAATTTCTCCACTACGGATTACTTCAACCAAACAACCTATTTCTAAATTTAGGTCTTCAATATAGCGAGTATTGTGTAGAGTTGCTCTACTGACTACTGCTCCATCTATTTCTATTGGTTCAAGAATAGCTACAGGTGCTACAACTCCTGACTTGCCCACATTCCATATAACATCAACTAATTTAGTTATAACTCCTTCATTGCGCTGCTTGAGCGCATATGCACCTCGCGGGTGCTTAGAGGTATATCCTAGAGAATCGAAGTCCTTATAGTTATCTATACGAAATACTAAGCCATCATCGGGATATGCAGTCCAGTCATTAGACAGAACTGTATCAAATCCAAATGAGTTCAGGTAAGACATATCAATAGTCCAACATTCATTCCAAGATTTCTGTACTCCATAAGCTATGAAGCGCAAATCTCTACTGTTAAACTCTTTTACATCTTTAAGGTTGAGAGCGCCCGCAGCATAATTCCGAGCGTTCTTGATAGTCTTGGGAGCAACTACTTCTCCAGTAATCTGTAGCAGTGCACCCTTAAACTCGCCTAATGAATTAGGTACAAGAGACTTCATGTTGTCTGTAATATCCAGACCACGTTTTCCATCTCCTCGAGTAAGGGCTTTGTGTAGTTGTCCCTCAACATAGAGCAATGATACTGCCGCTCCGTCTAATTTAGGGGAAACAGTAATGTCTCCTTTATAATTACCTAGCGGATTTTTATCAAGCTCATTGGAAAATATCTTTTGTAATGAATACATTTGAAACGCATGAGGAACTCTATTGTCTCTACTAGAGAAACCGACCTCGTCATACTGAGCATACGTAGCTAACTTATCAAACTGTTCATCTGACATCGTTGGTTTACCATTATAGTAATCTTCCGAGGCTTGCTGTAGTATTGCTTTTATATTTTCCATTTATATATTATATCAAAAATCACAAACAAAGTCAAGAACTAAATTTAGGAAAGGTAAATTTCATCTAAAATATCCTTGAAGTGCGTCTCAAGAATAGTCTTACTCTCTGCTAGTGATAATATTTCCACTAGTCCCTCAAACAACCCTTTAGAGTTGTTAAAGTCTAGCTTCATTGCTATCCCGTCCTTTGATGGCTTGAAGTCACCATCGAAGTCGAGATAATACTTTCTTAGATGCAGATACTCTGTATCGTAAAAAGTATTTATAGTTAATTTGACTTGTTCCGTCCCCTCTTCATTTTCAGAGATTACTTTTTCATATAACTCAGGGGCTTCATGCAACTTCATCGTTTGTTCCTTAGTATACTACTTAAAGGTTGTATACTGGTAACATTCTTAGGTTGTAATAAGCGATAACTATCAGTATCCCAACAAAACAGCAAAACTGAGTCGTTGGTTTCCTTAGCACGATTCTTCTTGCTTTGGATATACTTGTTATCGAAGTCTAGGGTACAAACATTATACTTTAATTTTCTACTGTTTGTCGACCTATATGTTATGATTGCATCGCCGCAATCTGAAACAGTTCTTAAGAACTCTTCTTTTTTCACTATAATACTCCATTACTATTAAGAAAACTCTTTCTGCCTAGTAATGGATTAGTATTAGTTGTTTATGTTGTTGATTATACCTGTGAAATAAACAGAAGCTTTACCAGTCAATTTGTCGATAATATCTGCATCAACTTCTTGTCCTGCGTCAGATAAAGCACTTGTTAGTGCTTCAGCTGCGTCAGCTTTGCTTACTCTAGCGCTTCCACCACCAGTAGACTTTGCAGTCCCAGTAGCAGGAGCTTTTTTCACATAAACGCCAGCTTTAGTAAGTATCATTCTAACTCCGTTAGGTGATTCTCCTAGTTGCTCTGCAATCTCTTTGACAATCTCCATAGATGTCTCAGGGGTTGGTTCAGCGTCGGTATAAAGTTCAACAGCTTCAGCTTTTGATTCGTCTGTCCAAGCCATTCTTCTTCTCCTTTTATGTTTGAGAGCTTCAGGCATGCCGTGGCACCAGCCTGTTAAATCTCTCATTTGGTTATAATATCTATCACTCATTAATATATATTATACAGATTTTTGAGTGCGATGTCAAGAACTATTTTTTATTAAGTATAACTTAAGCTTTTAATATAGTCCAACTTCTCTTGAGCGTTTACAGCTATTTCAATCTGCTCGTCTATTGCTCCAACGATGTCGGCATGTTCACCGATTCCTACAGGGTTATTTAAATATACTCTGATGTTAACTTCAGCAGAGGCTATAATTCCCTTGTATTTAAGCGCTAATGCTTCTCTCAATCTATCATTCATTTTTTATTCCTTATTATGGCATTTACATATGATACTACGAAGTTCCTTCTAGGCTCTTCGAAGAAGCATATTTGCCATATAAATGGGGCGATAAAAATCATTGATACTGCATATATAAATGCGTGTGTATTTTTATAATCCCTTATTAATTTGCCACCCTCTTCGTTACTAATCATTCTCATAATTATACTGTAAGTTCTACTCACAGCCATAAACCATGTTGTTAGCCACATAGAAATGACTACTGTCCATATTTCCATTTTGCACTCCTTATGCTCCTAGATATTTATATCATACTTATTTAAGTGTCTTAAACTACCTAAATCATAAGAGGCGAAGTGAGCGTGAAAGCCCCCTTCTTTTATATTCCCAAAATATGGGCTATCAAAATTTGTCAGTTCTATAACATATACATGGTATACATTACAGTTATGTCTTTTATCAAAACTTCCTTTAATTATTCTAGCAGGAAGGTCGTATCTGGCACACCATACTTTTTCATCAGGCGAAAATTCTTCTGATACACATTCATCTGGTAAGTATCCTATTTTAGCACCTAATCCCTGTTGGGTCGTGGGTCTTTTTTGTGGCACTCCAACTCTGTCTAACAAATTACGAACAAATGTTGTAGAACGATATAAAGCTTGAGCTATGCCAGATACGGGTTGCTCGTCTAAATACATTTCTATCGCTTGTTTGACTTCATAGTCGGTAGCCTTTCTACCCCTGTTTTGTGCTTTTCTTACTGCTCTGAATTTAAGTGTATCTTTAAAATCTTCGATAATACTATTTAATCTAGTAGTATTATAACTGATGTTAAGCATAGAGCATGCTTCTTTTTTTGTAATCGGTTTATCTTGCTCCAAGTACTCCAGTACTCTAACAAGATTCTTTTCGTCTAGCTTTTCATGATTTCTTTTTCTAACTGTTCTCATGCTTACTCCCTAATAAAATTATTGCATAATGCATTATTTTCATTAAGTCTAAATCATTCTTGCCTTTCTTTTTCCCATAGCGTTTTGCATACTTAATAATATTACCTATGCAAAATCCTTCACCATGGCCAGAGTCTATAATAAACTCTGTAGCTTGTATTTTATCAGTACTATAATGCTGTGCATATGTATTATCTATATACAATTTCAGCGTTTCTAGTACTTCATCTTCATTGAACTTATACTCTTTGTAATCAACTTTTTTAAAGCTTTTTTCTTTACTAAATAATCCCATTTATGAACTTTCCCAAAACTCATCAGCAAGTTGGTCTAGCATTTCGCTAGGGTATACGGACTCGCCTTCTACTTTATACTCACCATGCCAGTCGAAGTCTTCAACTGTGGTATCAATACTAGGGTACATTTCATTGAATGACTCTATTAATTCTTCTCCATCGGTTTCATAGATGTCTCCTTCTACAGACTCCCAATCGTCGTATTTTTCTGTCTCAAAGTATTGTTTACCCATAAAGTTTCTAAACTCATCTTCATATGTCATGGTAGCACTTACATTATCATCATACTTATTAGCAAAGTATTCTAATATATTTGATACTAACTCTACTGGTTGTCTCCATGCTGCGTATCCGCTAATGTAGCCGTCTTGTACTTCTTCGAGGTGGCACCATTTAGCACCAACTTCTCTACAATACCAATCATAGGAGTTTTGTAAATAACCATCTTTATCAAATGACTTATCTACACTACCCATAAAAGGTTGATTTTCTATTTCAGCATAATCCTCATAATCATAAGGATTGCCATCATAATCATTTCTAGTACCTTTTACCATTTTAACTGATGAGTTAAATTCTTCATCAGTTAATCCTTCTATACTTATATTAAAATATACATGATTTGCCATTAGATATCTCCCTCTGCTCTTACTTCTGAGCGTACTACTTCAAAACCATTTGGGTATCTTTTCTCTAGTTTTTTGATGTTTTCTTCCATTACTTCATGTGGTGTAAATCCTAAAGCTGTGCAGCCTTGTACCCAATACCAAAGAACATCTCCTAGTTCTCTTTTCATGTGGAATATTTCATCTTCTGTAAACTGTGTGTCTGCTTGGAATATTTTTTTCTTTACTACTTCTGCGAACTCTCCACTCTCAGCCATCATACCGATAACTGATGTTAGTAGTCTTGCTACTTGCATTTCTTCTGTTCTATCTTCGCCCTGTACACTTGTGTTGCCTTGTAGCTTATCCATTCTGTGTATCATTTTGTCTGTGTTTTTGCTTGTTTGTGAGGTTGTTATATCTACGAACCTTGCGTAGTCGTTAAATTTTTGTTGGTCTGTCATGTTCTGTCCTTAATGTGTCTGATTGTTGTTCTTATACCACTTAGCTAACCAAGTGTCTACCTGTAATTGTGTCCAATGCGCAGGGAAATATACTGATAATCTAGGGCTGTCTTGTAATACGATTCTCATAATCTGCGTAGTCCTCACTCCACCAATGTGGTTTATCTCTGAATTTCCAGCTGGCAAAGGTAGCTTTATCTAGGTGGTAGTAGTCGCGGTATGATTGAATTGGATTGTCATAATCTTTCAAGTCATCTGGCATAGCTAGTCCGAACTGTGTAAAGCCTACTCTTTGCATATTTACTGGCTCTGGTAATTTATTTACTACTTCATGTATGGACTTATGTTCTTTGCCATACCTGTACCTATACTCGTCGTTCAACGCATTGCCGTAGCAGTGTGTCCATTCGTGGTTGTCTAATGAAGAGCGCGCCCATATCGTGCAGGGGTGATTATACATCATAGGTAAATATGGTGTAATAGGTCTCTCTGCTGGGGGTAAATGTTTGATTTTTGCTTTTTCAGCATTAAGCACATCTCGTTCTTCCTTGTTTAAGGCTCTAGGTATGAAACCCAAGAACTTGTCAATCCATATGCTAGTGCATAGGATTTGAGCCACTTCTAGTGGCATCTTAACGATGTGCTTATCTACATGATACTCGGCACACTTATCTAAATTTTTGTCTAAGTAAAATAAATTCATACATATATTATACAAAAATTTAAGGGCGATGTCAAGTATTATTTTGAGTTAATCTTATCTTTTGCTGTTCCAGCATATAGTCCAAACCAGGCTGCACCTGCTCCTACTACTACCGAAATTAATCCTGATTGCTCAAATGTTGGTTCTGGAAGTTCCATGAACCAAATTGTACACTTGTACAAAAGTATAATATACACTGATAAAAATGCTCTAGGGAAAATTCTCCAAGCATCTATCATGTTTGATAGCCATATCCACTTCTGCCAAGGATTGTCAGGCTCTTTCTCGTTCTCTAGCTCCATTATTTTTGCTTTGAGTTCTCCGATTTCGCCTACCATTGACATAAATTTGTTAAGGTCTATTTCAACCTCATTACGACTCATGTCTCCACTAAATTGGTCTTGATTTGCCATTCTAGTTCCTCTATTCTTGAAGTTAAGTCTTTCACCTCTTCTTCAAGCTGTGCCCTCTCTTTAGGACTTTTTGTTGCTTTTTGGTTTACCAATACAACTTTCAAAGCTACTTTAGCATTATTTAATCTAATTTGTAGCATCACGCAACCATTTATACTCGTCACTTTCCAAATCTATTGGAGATACGGATGTAGCATGTACATGGTTTGTGTTTTCTTTAAATTTACCTTCGCTGACGGCTTCTAATATCCAATCAGCAGGGTCTTGTTTTGTTAGGGGTTGTGTAAAAATAATTTCTACTTTATATCCTTGTTGACTCATTCTTCTTTGTTTCCTATCGTTACTCGCATGCATGGCTTTAACCCACCCATCGCTATTATCTTGCCACCTTTTACTATTTACCACAGTATTCGCAAGTCCCTTGAAGGCCTAGTAATCTTCTTTCT
>Ga0102812_10001331_pt1 | contig 17142 bp, 16 predicted proteins | sample ColrivemetaGS713_FD_79334 | JGI IMG/M metagenome (GOLD analysis project Ga0102812, IMG submission 79334) | Estuarine microbial communities from the Columbia River estuary - Flood tide ETM metaG S.713 | ecosystem: Environmental > Aquatic > Marine > Intertidal zone > Estuary | place: USA... | reverse complement strand
TCTCTATCATAGACGTCCTTATTAAAACTAAAAACTTCTTCTTCATAGAACTTAGAGTCTTTTACCTCATCAAATTTATAATTATTGTAAAGTGTTGTTCTTTTTCCATAAACTCCTCTTGATTTTTCTTTTTTATTTAAAGCAAAATCAGACATCATATAATCTCTTGTAACAAGGAATAAAGAATCGTTTAAAACTTCAAATTCTTGCTCGATATATATCTCTTTAACCCAGTTAATATTTGCACTTTTTGTTGCTTGAAGATTAATTTCTTTGATAGCGTATGTCGAGTCGTTAACCCAAAAATCTCCTTTAAATGTTAATTCGTTTTTACGACGCGGATAGTATATAATGTTATAACACCATTTGTTATCTATATAGGCACTATCTGAAAGCACATAATTATAGGTGCTTATTCCTGTTCTAGAAAGTGGACTAACAAAACTTTTATCAAAAAACTTGAGGTAATTATCGTAAACATTATAATCTGAATACAAATCATTAACAAAATCTATAACAATTTGATTATCATTGAAACCCGAGTTTTTATTTCCTTCAATTACTTCTTTTTCTTTGCTTATAAGATTATCACCATAAACACTTGAAACGGCTTCATTAATAAAGATTGGCAAATAGGTCTTTCCTGTTACACTTGATGTATCTACTTGTTCAAAAACAAATTCCATACCTCGAAAAAGTTTACTTTTTATTAAAGCACTATCTATTGTGTTAATGTCAAATTCAACCTTTTCATACTTATCATATTTATATTGGTTAAAATTCTTTAATCCATTTTTTCTTTTATGGCTCCATATTTTTCTAAGAATTTCAATAGCTGGATTATTTTTTTTAGGTTGTTTCCCAGAAATTAAGAGAACAGCATCTAATTGTGCTGCTTCTTCAGAAAGAATGATTTTTAAATCGTAAGTTACTTTTTTATCTAAAGTAATTTGTTGGTTTTTATAGCCTATAAATGATATTATAAGTGTACTCCAATCCTGATCTGATTCTAAATAAAATCTGCCATTTTCATTAGTTGAAGTGCCTTCAGAAGAATCTTTAAAAAATACATTTACAAATGAAACGGGATCGTTATTTTCATCAAAAACATGACCACTTACTTTAGTTTGAGCAACTAAATTTAGTGTAAACAAAATTGAAAATAGAAATATTAGTTTAAACTTCATAATATCAAAAAACTTCATCAACAATCATGCTAATGAAGTTTATATAACGTTAAATATGTTTTTTTATTTATACATCACCTTTTTAACAGCATCGATTACATCGTTACTATTAGGTAGCCATTCTGCCAATAAAACTGGTGAGTAAGGTGCTGGTGTGTCTGCAGTGTTAATTCTAGCAACAGGAGCATCTAAATAATCAAAGGCTTTTGCTTGAACTTGGTATGTAATTTCTGTTGAAACATTTCCAAATGGCCATGCTTCTTCAAGAATTACAAGTCTGTTTGTTTTCTTGACAGACGTTATTATTGCATCAATATCTAAAGGTCTTACAGTACGTAAGTCGATAATTTCACAAGAAATTCCTTCTTTTTCTAATTCGTCTGCAGCCTTATATGCTTCTTTAATAATTTTTCCAAAAGAAACAATTGTTACATCAGTACCTTGTCGTTTAATATCTGCTACTCCAATTGGTAAAACATATTCTCCATCTGGAACTTCTCCTTTATCACCATACATTTGTTCACTTTCCATGAAAATAACTGGGTCATCATCTCTAATGGCAGCTTTAAGTAATCCTTTGGCATCATATGGATTTGAAGGAACAATTACTTTTAATCCAGGACAGTTTGCATACCAACTTTCAAAGGCTTGGGAGTGCGTTGCTCCTAACTGACCAGCAGAACCCGTTGGTCCTCTAAAAACAATTGGACATTTAAATTGTCCTCCAGACATTTGTCTAATTTTTGCAGCATTGTTAATAATTTGATCGATTCCAACAAGAGAAAAGTTAAAAGTCATAAACTCAACAATTGGTCTATTTCCTGTCATTGTAGATCCTACTGCAATTCCAGAAAAACCTAACTCTGCTATAGGTGTGTCTAAAACACGCTTAGGTCCAAACTCATCTAACATTCCTTTTGAAGCTTTATAAGCTCCATTATATTCTGCAACTTCCTCTCCCATTAGGTATACGCTCTCATCTCTACGCATTTCTTCGCTCATCGCCTCACAAACTGCTTCTCTAAACTGAATTGTTTTCATTTACTGTTTTTATTAGAACCGCAAAAATAATAATAATTGAAGACTATAAACAATTATAGAATGTAAATTTTTATTATGCATGCATAGGAAATAATTAGAATTTTAGCTAACTTCGTAACTTCAAAAAAATATACTCAAATAAACTATTAATTAAATATGAAAATATTAGTATGTATTAGTCATGTTCCAGACACTACATCAAAAATTAATTTCGCAGATAGCGACACTAAATTTGATAAAAATGGTGTACAGTTTGTTATAAATCCTTATGATGAATTTGGCCTAACAAGAGCTATGTGGTTTAAAGAAAAACAAGGTGCTCATGTTGACGTTGTTAACGTTGGTGGCCAAGAAACAGAACCGACATTAAGAAAAGCATTAGCAATAGGTGCAGATGGTGCTATTAGAGTAAATACTGAAGCTACAGATAGCTATAGTGTGGCAAAACAACTGGCAAAAGTTGTTACCGATGGAAATTATGATCTTGTAATTGCAGGGCGTGAATCTATTGATTACAATGGAGGAATGGTTCCTGGTATGGTAGCTGCATTAGCTAATATGCATTTTGTAAATGCTTGTATAGGATTAGAAATTGATGGTTCTAATGCTACAGCAATTAGAGAAATTGATGGTGGAAAAGAAACTGTTAGTACTGTTTTACCTTTAGTAATTGGATGTCAAAAAGGTTTAGTTGAAGAAAGTGATTTACGTATTCCAAACATGAGAGGTATCATGATGGCTAGAAAAAAACCATTAACAGTTGTTGAACCGATTGAGGTAACCGCTAAAACAAGCTCAGTTAAGTTTGAGAAACCAGCTCCTAGAGGTGCAGTAAAGTTAGTTTCGCCTGATAATCTAGATGAATTAGTAAACTTACTTCACAACGAAGCAAAAGTGATTTAGCAAGTTAAATCATCCTGAATTTATTTCAGGTTCATTTAAAGTTGTGAAAATATTAATAAGATTTCCACATTCGTGGAAATAAAAAAAAGGAATAAATATGTCAGTATTAGTATATACAGAATCAGAGAATGGAAAATTAAAAAAAGCAGCTTTAGAAGTTGCTTCTTATGCCTTTGCTGTTGCCTCACAATTAGGAACAACAGTTACTGCTGTAACATTTAATGCAAATGATGCTTCAGTATTAGGAAAACATGGTGTAAGCAAAGTGTTAAATGTTTCCAATATTTCGCAATTCGATGCGAAATTATATGCAGAAGCATTAAAACAAGCAAGTGAAAAAGAAGGTGCTAAAGTTGTTATATTAAGCGCTTCTACAGATAGTAAATATTTAGCGCCTTTCTTATCTATTGGATTAGATGCTGCTTATGCTTCCAATGTAGTTGAAGCGCCTTCAAGTGTTTCTCCTTTTACAGTAAAAAGAACTGGATTTACTAATAAAGCTTTTAACTATACTGAATTAAATTCAGATATAAAGATAGTAGGCGTATCTACTAATGCATTTGGTTTAGTTGAAAATGAGACAAGTTTAACTACAGAAGAATATACACCAATCCTTAGCGAATCTAATGTAAACATCCAATCTGTTGATAAAGCAACAGACAAAGTTTCAATTGCAGATGCAGATATAGTAGTTTCTGGAGGTCGAGGTTTAAAAGGTCCTGAAAATTGGGGAATGATTGAAGAATTAGCTGAAGTTTTAGGAGCAGCAACAGCATGTTCTAAACCTGTTTCAGATTTAGGATGGAGACCTCATAGTGAACATGTTGGACAAACAGGAAAACCAGTTGCTTCAAACTTATATATTGCTGTAGGGATTTCTGGAGCAATTCAACATTTAGCTGGAATTAATGCTTCAAAAGTTAAAGTTGTAATTAACACAGATCCTGAAGCACCTTTTTTTAAAGCAGCAGATTATGGTATTGTTGGAGATGCATTTGAAGTTGTTCCTGCTCTAATAGAAAAATTAAAAAAATTTAAAGCTCAAAACGCATAATTTTTATAAATTGTATTTATTAAAGCACTGTTTAAATTAAATACTATCTAAATTCTGTTAAATGTATTTTGGTAAAGTCCTAATTTAAACGGTTCTTTGTGTATAATTTATTATGAGTTTAGTAAGACTTAATATCAAAGGCATATCTTATAGCCAAACTCAAAATGGCGCATACGCACTCATATTGAGTGAAGTAGATGGAGATCGTAAATTACCAATAGTAATTGGTGCATTTGAAGCACAATCAATTGCCATTGCTCTAGAAAAAGAAATTAAACCTCCACGACCTCTTACCCACGATTTATTTAAAAATTTTTCAGATAGATTTGATATCGTTGTAAAACAAGTTATAATACACAAGCTTGTAGATGGTGTTTTTTATTCAAGTTTAATTTGCGAACGCGATAAAATTGAGGAAATTATTGATGCTAGAACTAGCGACGCAATTGCTTTAGCTTTACGTTTCGATGCTCCAATTTTTACTTATAAAAACATCCTTGATAAAGCTGGAATATATTTAAAAGTAAATCCGGATGATGAAGATAATATATTATTAGAAGAATTAGTTGTAGAAGAACTAGAATCATTTACTGATGAAGAATCTAGTTTTTCTGATAAGTCTTTAGAAGAACTTCACAATATTTTAGATCAGGCTGTTGCAAATGAAGATTATGAAACAGCTGCGAAAATTAGAGATGAAATTTCTAAACGGTAAACCACACCAATTATGAAAAAATTTATTTTAGCTGTATCAGCTATTTTTTTTGGAATAACTTCAACATATGCTCAAGATGTAGAAAGTATAATTCCTAGCCAAGGATTTTCTTTAAGCAGTTTACTTAGAGGAGCTCTAGGTATGCTAGTTTTACTTGTTATTTCTTACTTATTAAGTAAAAATAGAAAAGCAATAAATTGGAAAACAATTGGTTTTGGTCTTTCTGCACAATTAATCTTAGCAATAGGAGTATTAAAAGTTCCTATTATTCAATCTGCTTTTGAGTTTGTTGGAAAAATATTTGTTAAAATATTAGACTTTACTAGAGCAGGAAGTGAATTTTTACTTGGCGGAATGATGGACGTTGAAAGTTTTGGTTTTATTTTCCTTTTTCAAGTGCTTCCAACAATTATTTTCTTTTCAGCATTAACATCCCTATTGTTTTATTTAGGTGTTATTCAATTTGTAGTTAAAGGAATGGCTTGGGTTCTAACAAAATTAATGGGTATATCAGGAGCCGAAAGTTTAAGTGTTGCAGGTAATATTTTCTTAGGACAAACAGAAGCTCCTTTAATGATAAAAGCCTATTTAGAAAAAATGACAAAGTCTGAAATTCTATTAGTAATGGTCGGCGGAATGGCTACTGTTGCAGGTGGCGTTTTAGCTGCATATATAGGATTTTTAGGAGGAGAAAATCCAGAATTAAGAATCTTTTATGCGAAACATCTTCTTACCGCATCTGTAATGGCAGCTCCTGGAGCAATCGTTATTTCTAAATTATTATATCCTCAAGTTGAAAAAATTAATACCGAAATTGAAGTAACTCAAGATAATATTGGTTCTAATATTCTTGATGCAATTGCAAATGGAACAACAGAAGGATTAAAACTTGCAGCTAATGTAGGAGCAATGTTATTAGTGTTTATTGCATTTATTGCAATGTTTAATTATGGTTTTGACAAGCTTGGAAGTGTATCAGGATTAAATTCTTGGATTGTAAGTAACACTCCATACCAAAGTTTATCATTAGAATTTATGCTTGGATATGTTTTTGCTCCTTTAATGTGGTTAATTGGTGTTGCTAAAGAAGACATGGCGTTAATGGGGCAGTTACTTGGAATAAAACTTGCTGCCAGTGAATTTGTAGGATACATTCAACTAGCAGAACTAAAAGATATTGCTAGTGTTACTCATTTTAAATTCGAAAAATCTATAATTATGGCAACATACATGTTATGCGGCTTTGCCAATTTTGCATCTATAGGAATACAAATTGGAGGTATTGGATCTCTTGCTCCTGGGCAACGTAAAACATTATCTGAGTTTGGAATGCGCGCATTAATTGGAGGTACAATAGCCTCTCTATTATCTGCTACAATAGCAGGAATGATTATTGGCTAATAGTTAATAACTTTTTTAAATAATATCAAGCTTCAAACTATTCTGTCTGAAGCTTTTTTTTACTTTTAAAAACTTGAAACAACAAAATTTATGAAGCAATATTTAGACCTAGTAAAACACGTTTTAGATAATGGAAATGAAAAAGGTGACCGAACTGGAACAGGAACAAAGAGTGTTTTTGGTTATCAAATGCGGTTCGATTTAAGTGAAGGGTTTCCTATGGTAACCACTAAAAAATTACATCTTAAATCTATTGTTTACGAATTACTTTGGTTCTTAAAAGGCGATACTAATATTAAATATCTTCAAGAAAATGGCGTACGAATCTGGAATGAATGGGCAGATGAAAATGGTAATTTAGGACCTGTTTATGGTCATCAGTGGCGTAATTGGAATACTGATGAGATAGATCAAATACAAGAAATAATTGAGACCTTAAAATCTAACCCAAATAGTAGAAGAATGCTTGTCTCTGCTTGGAATCCTTCTGTATTACCAGATACTTCTAAGTCTTTTAGCGAAAATGTTGCTAATGGTAAAGCAGCATTACCTCCTTGTCATGCATTTTTTCAGTTTTATGTGGCTAATGGAAAATTGTCATGTCAACTCTACCAAAGAAGCGCAGATATCTTTTTAGGTGTTCCTTTTAACATCGCTTCTTATGCTCTATTTACAATGATGATGGCTCAAGTTTGTGGTTATGAAGCTGGAGAATTTATTCACACATTTGGTGATGCACATATCTATAGTAATCACTTCGAACAATTAGAATTACAACTGTCTAGAGAGATGAGACCTTTGCCAAAAATTATTATTAACCCTAATGTGAAAAGTATATTTGATTTTAAGTTTGAAGATTTCACACTAGAAGGTTACAATCCTCATCCACATATTAAAGGTGCAGTAGCAATTTAATATATGTTTAAATTATTGGTAATTGTTTGCTTTGCATTTTAAAGTAATCTTGGATTTACTCAAGATTCAATCCTAAGACCATCTACAGATTCTGAGAATGACTTAACCATTCTTAACTTAGATGAAGCACCTGTTTATCCAAGTTGTAAACGTAAAAAAACTGAAGAGAAACGCAAAAAGTGTATGAGTGATAAAGTTTCTCGATTTATTTCTAAAAAATACGATGTTGATGTTTTTGAAGACTTAAATTTTCCAGACGGAAAATATACGGTTACTGTTATTTTTAATATAGACACACAAGGAAAAGTTTCGCAAGCTAAAGCAAGGGGTCCTCATCACTTACTCGAAAAAGAAGCAGTACGCGTTATAAATAGTTTACCCATAGTAATTCCAGGTAAAATAAATGGGAAACCAGTAATTATTCCTTATGCCATTCCTATATATTTAAGCACTAAAGAAACAAATGATAAAAGAGAATAATAATTCCTGTTTATTTTTAGCCATAAAAAAAGGCTTCCTATAGGAAGCCTTTACACCCAAATAACAACCAATTAATTATAGGTTTAGAACACCATTTTCAGCACCTGCATATTCATTCCATGTATATGCATCTGCTTGGTCATCGTTTACGTAAGAACCGTCAACGACATATCTAAACTCATAAGAATTGTCTTTTTCTAAATCAATGGTCCCTTTAAAAGTTCCATTCTTTAATTTTCTTAAGCTAGCATTTTTAGGATTCCAATCGTTGAAATCTCCTACTACTGCTACTTTCTTTGCCTCTTCTGCAGGAACTGTAAACGTCACCTTACAAACTGGCTTACTTTTTAAAAATTGTTTTTTAATTGCCATAATACTATGTCTTTAATACGTATCAAATGTATATAACAAAAATGCTTCAAAAAATACATTTTGCTATATAGTTTAAATTTTTATGACATCTTTAAAATTTGTATTTAAAAAATTTATACATCAGAAAAAACAAATACTTTTTTTATGGTATTCGTAGTATTTTCACAGTTAAAAAAAGATCGTTTTAGAACGATAACGTTTTCGGAAACCCCTTGTTTTATGGGTTTTAGCCCAAAAACGTCAATTTTTATAATAACCTTAAAAAAACGTAACTTTACAGGACTAATTTTTAGATATGTTTGGAAAGAAAAAAAAGGCTCCACAAATAGATAAAGAACAGCTAGAATTAATTAAAAATGCTCAAAAACGTATTAGACAAAAAAAACGTTTATACTATCATTTTGTTTTGTTTTTAATTGGTGCAGCATTTATTATTATTCTTAATTTAGGATTAGGGCTAGGTGAAGATGTGAAAGTTTTTAACCAAAATTGGTTTGTAATCGCTATACTAGGTTGGTCATTCTTATTTGTATATCATTTTATATCTGTTTTTGTAACTTATAAATTTATGGGAAGTGAATGGGAAAAACAACAAATAGAAAAACTCACTGCAAAACAACATGAACGTATAGATCAACTTAAAGCTAGTATTCTTAAAGAAGAACATTTGATTGCACAAAGTGAAGTACATAAACAACAAAAAGAATCTAATCAAAATAGTAAAGTACAGCAGTCTAAATCTGAATTAACAATTATTGTTGCGGTTGGTGAGAATAATGCAATTGGTAAAGACAATAAATTAATCTGGCATTTAAAAGATGATTTAAAACGTTTCAAGAAATTAACATCTGGACATCATATAATTATGGGAAGAAAAACTTTTGAAAGTTTCCCAAAACCTTTACCAAACAGAACTCATATAGTCATTACTAGACAAGAAGATTATAAAGTCCCTGAAGATATTATTAAAGTTAATTCACTCGCAACTGCTATAGAAGTTGCAAAAGGTGATTCTCAACCGTTTATTATTGGAGGAGGAGAAGTTTACAAACAAGCATTATTATTTGCTACTAAAATTGAAATCACAAGAGTACATCACAATTTTGAAGCAGACACATTTTTTCCGAAGATAGATGAATCTATTTGGAAAGAAACCGATAATGTTTTTCATAGTAAAGACGCAGAACATGACTATGAATTTTCCTTTTTGACATACATTAGAAAATGATAAAAGACATTCAGCTGCGTGTTCCCTTAAAAGAAGAAAACATTCCTAATATTCTTTTAAAGAAATCGGCAGAATTTTTAAATATTTCAAGAGATACAATTACTGGAATTAAAGTCCTTAGAAAATCTATAGATGCTCGTAAGCGGAATATAATTTTCAATTATAAAGTCGCTGTTTATATTAAAGAAGATTTACCAATAACATCGGAATATATTTTTAATTATAAAGAGGTGTCTAATGCAAAACCCATCCATATAATAGGATTTGGGCCTGCCGGCATGTACGCTTCCTTGCGCTGTTTAGAATTGGGTTATAAACCTATAGTATTAGAACGTGGTAAAAATGTACAGGAGAGACGTCGCGATCTAAAAGCTATAAACCGAGATCATTTTGTTAACGAAGATTCCAATTATTGCTTTGGTGAAGGTGGAGCAGGAACTTATAGCGATGGAAAATTATATACACGTAGTTTAAAACGAGGTGACGTTAGAAAAATATTTGAAAATCTAGTCTTTCATGGCGCAACAGACCAAATATTAGTAGATGCTCACCCACATATAGGGACTAATAAATTACCCAAAGTAGTACAAAATATTCGTGAAACCATTTTAAAACATGGTGGTGAAATTCATTTTAAAAGTCGTGTAATCGATTTTATAATTAAGGACGATAAAATACAAGCCATCAAACTGCAAAATGGAGATGAAATGGCTGTAAATAGAGTTATTTTAGCAACAGGACATTCGGCTAGAGATATATTCTACCTACTTCAAAAAAAGAAAATTGCTTTAAAAGCAAAATCATTTGCAATGGGAGTTAGAATAGAGCATCCACAACATATAATAGATTCTATTCAATACCATTGTTCTGGCGAACGTCACGAATTATTACCTCCTGCAGCCTATAGCTTGGTTGAACAAATAAGAGACAGAGGCGTTTATTCTTTTTGCATGTGTCCTGGCGGTTTTATAGTTCCTGCTGCTACAGCAAATGGAGAAGTCGTTGTAAATGGCATGTCACCTTCTAAACGAAATAATGAATTTGCCAACTCAGGAATTGTAGTTGAAATAAATGCTGATAAAGATTTAAAAAAATATGAGCAATTTGGGCCTTTAAAAGGATTAGAATATCAAAAAGATCTGGAACGCTTAGCTTTTACTTCTGGAGGTAGAACACAATCAGCTCCAGCCCAACGACTAACCGATTTTGTTGACGGGAATTTATCTGCAGATCTTAATCCAACATCCTATCAACCAGGATTGAAATCGGCACCATTACATTCATTATTACCAAAATTAATTGGTGGACGCTTACGAACAGGATTTAAAGTTTTTGGTGAAAAAATGAAAGGTTATTATACAGCAGAAGCAAATGTTATTGGAGTTGAATCCAGAACCTCATCTCCTGTAAATATTCCAAGAAATGAAAGGTTAGAGCACCCAGAAATATCAAACCTATTCCCTTGTGGTGAAGGCGGTGGTTATGCTGGAGGAATTGTTTCTGCAGCTATGGATGGAGAACGATGTGCAGAATCGGCTATTAAAGGATTATAATTTTAATATTATTCCTATTTTTGCAACACTAAAAAATTAAAACAACATGAACGCATATATTTTTCCAGGTCAAGGTGCTCAGTTTTCTGGAATGGGACTTGATCTTTACGAAAACTCACCTTTAGCTCAAGAACTTTTTGAACAAGCAAACGAAATTCTAGGCTTTTCTATAACAGACATTATGTTTGAAGGATCTGCAGAAGATTTAAAACAAACTAATGTTACACAACCTGCAATTTTTTTGCATTCAGTTATTCTTGCTAAAACTTTAGGTGATTCTTTTAAACCAGATATGGTAGCTGGACACTCATTAGGAGAATTTTCTGCTTTAGTAGCTAATGGAGGCTTAAATTTTGAAGATGGCCTAAAGTTAGTTTTTCAACGTGCTCAAGCAATGCAAAAAGCATGTGAACTTAAACCAAGTACTATGGCTGCAGTTCTAGGATTAGATGATGCTGTAGTAGAAAAAATATGTGCATCTACAAAAGGTATAGTCGTTCCTGCAAACTATAATTGCCCTGGACAGTTAGTTATATCAGGAGAAGTTGATGCTATTAATGCCGCTTGTGAAACCTTAAAAAACGAAGGTGCAAGACGCGCTTTAGTATTACCTGTTGGTGGTGCTTTTCATTCTCCTTTAATGGAACCTGCTAGAGAAGAATTGGCTGCTGCAATTGAAAGCACAACTTTTAGTAAACCTAATTGTCCTATTTATCAAAATGTAACAGCAAAAGCAGTAATTAATGATTCTGAGATAAAAGCAAACTTAATCTCTCAACTTACAGCTCCTGTTCGTTGGACACAATCTGTACAGCAAATGATTACTGATGGCGCAACACAATTTATTGAAGTTGGTCCAGGAAAAGTATTACAAGGCTTAGTTAAAAAAATTAATAGAGAAGCTCAAACAGCTTCGGCAACTTTTGAAATTTAATAATATATGAAATTTTCAAAACGCACTCTTTTTATAGTAATACTTGTAATAGTAAATATTGCACTTGATCAAATATCAAAATTTTGGATTAGAGCTAATGTTGAACCTTTTTCTAAATCTGAAATTATAGGACAATATTTCACATTACATAATGTAGAAAATAAGGGTGCATTTCTAGGTTTAGGAAGTGATTTTAATCCAACAGTAAAAGTTATCCTTTTGTTAGTATTACCAGTTCTTGTTTTAGGCTTTGTTCTTTACCAAGTTTTTACAGATAAGAGCATGGACAAGTTTTCATTAGTTGGTTTTTGTTGTATTATTGGAGGAGGATTTGCTAATGTTTATGATAGATTTTTATATGGTCAAGTAACCGATTTTCTTCATATAGATTTAGGAGGCAGTCTAAGAACAGGAATATTTAATCTAGCAGATCTTTCTGTAACCTCAGGTATGATAATGCTTCTAATAGGAGCTTTGTTAAAATGGAGAAACTCTAAAAAACAATTTAAAAAGCCTTGATTAAATCAAGGCTTTTATTTTAATTCTTGTAAATCTTACCCTCTTTCATCACAAAAGAAACTGATTCCATAGTTTTTATGTTTTTTGTAGGATCTTCATCTGTAGCTACAATATCTGCAATATATCCAACAGCAATTTGCCCTAGTTTACGTTCCATTTTTAAAATCTTAGCATTTGTAATTGTAGCAGATTGAATAGCTTCAATCTCAGACATTCCAGCTTCAACCATATATCCAAATTCTCTACCATTTATTCCATGAGGAAAAACACCTGCGTCGGTACCAAAAGCAATTTTTACGCCTTTCTTATATGCTTTGGCAAATGTGCCTTGAATTTTTGGACCAATCTCAAGTGCTTTTGGTACAATGACTTCTGGATAATACCCTTTAATTTTAGCTTTATCAGCCACTTCTCTACCTGCTGTTATGGTTGGAACAAGATAAGTGCCATGTTCTTTCATAAGTTCCATTGTAGATTCACTCATTAGTGTTCCATGTTCAATAGTTGTAACGCCTCCTAGTATAGCTCTTCTCATACCTTCGTCTCCATGAGCATGAGCAGCAACAATCATATCGTAATCTTTTGCGGTATCACATATTGCTTTTACTTCTTCGATTGTAAATTGAGGATTCTGTCCATTTTTCGCAACACTTAAAACTCCTCCAGTTGCTGTAATTTTTATATTATCAGCTCCATTTTTATAACGTTGTCTTACCGCTTTTTTAGCATCATCTACGCTATTTACTACACCTTCATTGGGACCTGGATTCCCCATTAAATCATGCTTAACTCCATTTGTAGGATCTGCATGACCTCCAGTAGTTGCTATAGATTTTCCTGAAGTGAAGATTCTTGGTCCTACTACTTCTCCTTTCGCTATAGCATCTCTTAACGAGATGTTCACTCCTGAACCTCCTAAATCTCTAACAGTTGTAAATCCTGCCATTAATGTAGCTTTAGCATATTTTAAAGATGAAAAAGCTACATCTGCATCATTCATAGTAAATCGTTCAAGATATGCTCTTGGATTTGATTCTTTCTCGATATGAACATGCATATCTATTAAGCCAGGCATAACCGTTTTAGATTTTAAATCTATAAGAGTGTCTTCTGGATTGTTAGGTTGTAGATAACCTTCTAAAATGGATTCAATAGTATCACCAGAAACTACAATAGTTTTTTCTGTAAGAACCTTTGCATTCTTAGTGTCTATTAATTTACTACAATGTAAATATGTTTTTTGTGCAACAACATTAAGCGATACTAATAATGTCGCAATACATAAGATTTTTTTCATAAATAACTAAGTTAGAAATATTTTAATTCTCCAATTTAGTTATTTTTTCTGATAATTTTCTCCCATTTCCAAGCAGAAAGCATGGCGTCATCTAAAGTTAAATGAGCTTTCCATCCTAAAACTTCGTTAGCTTTTACAGTATCTGCGTAGGCAGAAATAACATCTCCTTCTCTTCTTTCTACTGTTTTATAGTTTAGTTTTTCTCCTGAAACACGCTCGAAAGATTTAATAACATCCATAACAGAGCTGCCTTTTCCAGTTCCTAAATTAAAAGTCTCATAGTTTGATTCATTTTTAGATTCCAGTAATCGCTTTAATGCAATTACATGTGCTTGAGCTAAATCTACAACATGAATATAATCTCTAACACATGTACCATCTTCAGTAGGATAATCATCTCCAAAAACAGATAGTTGTTCTCTTATACCTATAGCTGTTTGTGTAATAAAAGGGACTAAGTTTTGAGGAACTCCAATTGGTAATTCTCCAATTATAGCAGTTTCATGAGCTCCAATAGGGTTAAAATAACGTAAAGCAATTGCTTTTAAATTAGTATTAATATTACAAACATCCTGAATTATTTCTTCACCGATTTGCTTAGTGTTTCCATAAGGAGATTCAGCTTTTTTAACTGGAGCGTGCTCTGTAATTGGTAATTCATCTGCTTGACCATAAACTGTACATGAAGAACTAAAAATAAAATTAGCAGTTTCTAACTTCTCGAGTTCTTTAAGCATATAAACTAAAGTTGAGATGTTATTCTCATAATATTTTAAAGGTAGCTGGACACTTTCTCCAACAGCTTTACTAGCCGCAAAATGAATTACACCTTTTAAATCACTATGTTTTTTAAAAAAGGTTTCAACTTTATTCTTTTCTTTTAAATCAATTTCCTCAAATAAAGGTTTTACTCCTGTTATTGAAGTAATTCTATCTAAAATTTCAATTGAAGAGTTAGATAAATCATCAATTATTACAACCTCAAAACCTTCTTTTTGAAGTTCTACAACTGTATGAGATCCAATAAAACCTAATCCTCCGGTTACAAGTATTTTATCCATTTATAAAGTTTATTAATGTAGATGTAATAAATTCAATTTGCTCATCATCTAATTCGGTATGCATTGGTAAAGAAATCACTTCCTTTATTAATTGATTTGTGACTTTAAAATCTTCTTCATTATATCTCTCATCTGCATAAGCTTTCTGACTATGTAAAGGGACTGGATAATAAACACCACAAGGAATTCCTTGTTCATTTAAATGTGCTGCTAATGCGTCTCTATCTGTGTCTTTTACTTTTAATGTATATTGATGATAAACATGACAATCACATTCTTCACATATACTATCACATGTCTTTTTATAAACTGGAGTAATAATGTTTTCCTGCCCTTTAAATGCTGCATTGTATTTTCTTGCTGCATTTTGTCTCGCTTTATTATAGCTATCTAAATGTGGTAATTTTGTATTTAAAATTACAGCTTGAATTGAATCTAATCTAGAATTTACACCAACTACATCGTGGTAATAACGTCTGTACATACCATGATTTACAATTCCTCGTATTGTGTGTGCTAAATCGTCATCATTAGTAAAAATAGCACCTCCATCTCCATAACACCCTAGGTTTTTTGAGGGGAAAAATGAAGTAGATGCAACATGTCCAATAGTTCCTGCTTTCATTTTTGAACCATCCTTAGATGTATAATTAGATCCAATCGCCTGTGCATTATCTTCAATAACAAATAAATTATGTTCTTTAGCTATAGCCAATATAGCATCCATATCAGCACATTGACCAAATAAATGTACTGGCACAATAGCTTTTGTTTTTGGAGTTATTGCCTTTTTAACAGCATTTACATCTATATTAAAAGTATCAGGTTCCACATCTACTAAAACAGGTGTTAATCCTAATAAAGCAATGACTTCTACCGTTGCTGCAAAAGTAAAATCTGCTGTAATAACTTCATCTCCTGGTTTTAAACCTAATCCCATCATGGCAATTTGCAAAGCATCTGTACCATTTGCACATGGTATAACATGCTTAACTCCAAGATAGTCTTCTAAGTTTTTTTGAAATTCATGAACCTTTGGTCCATTAATATATGCAGTTGAATCTAATACTTCAAGAACTGAAGTATTAACTACTTCTTTAATTGTCTCATATTGACCTTTAAGGTCAACCATTTGAATTTTTTTCATGGTTTAATTTTGAATTTCGGTAAGCGCAAAATTACAAAAATCATATCTGCAAGCCAATGTTTTTAATATAAAGAATGTATTTTAGCGTTAAAGAAATTAGATTGTTAACGATATATAACATACTTAGCTATTTTGTTGGTTTTATCCTAAAAATCCTTGCTTATTTTAATAAAAAAATTAGAAAAGGAGTAAATGGAAGGAAGAGAACTTTTACGTTTTTACAATCACATATTAAACCTGAAGACAAAACAATTTGGTTTCATTGTGCTTCATTAGGCGAATACGAACAAGGCTTACCCGTTTTTGAAGACATAAAAAAACTCTATCCAAATCATAAAATTATACTTACTTTTTTTTCACCTTCTGGATACGAAATAAGAAAGTCTTCTCCAATTGCAGATGTAGTTACGTATCTTCCTCTAGACACAAAATATAATGCAAAAAGGTTTTTAAAAATAGTAAAACCAGAATTGGTAATTTTTGTTAAATATGAAATTTGGCCAAACTATCTAAACATTATTAAGAAACAAGGAATTAGAACGCTTTTAATATCTGCTCTATTCAGAAGTAATCAAGTTTTCTTTAAATCGTATGGGAAATGGATACAAAAAACAATGACTGCATTTGAGCATATATTTGTTCAAAATGAAAATTCAAAACAATTACTTAACAGTTTTGGTTTTAATAATGTAACACTTTCTGGAGACACTAGATTTGATCGTGTTTCTAATCAATTAAACATTGATAATACATTAGATTTTATTGAAGACTTTAAAGGTGATAATATCTGTATAGTCGCTGGTAGTACTTGGCCAGAAGGAGAAAAAGTATTATCCAATTATATAAATTCAACAACATACAGTACGTTAAAATATATTATCGCTCCTCATAATATAAAACCTAAACAAATAGAGTCTTTAAAGAAGACTATCTCTAAAAAAGTAGTATTATTTTCTGAAAAAGAAAATTGTAAATTAATAGATTTTGATGTATTAATTATTGATACAATAGGATTGCTTTCTAAAATTTACAGCTATGCAGAAATTGCCTATGTTGGTGGAGCTATTGGGAAAACAGGATTACACAACACTCTAGAACCTGCAACATTTGGAGTGCCAATTATTATAGGTCATAATTTCAAGAAATTCCCTGAAGCAATAGAAATGGAAAAAAACGGTGGCTTATTTTCAATTAATAGTGATTCTGATTTTAATTCTATTCTTAATAAATTAGTTGAAAACAAATCTTTTAGAAATGAAAGTGGCGCATCTAATAAAAATTATATTAATAAAAATCAAGGTGCAGTAGTCCAAATAACTAGTTATTTACGTAAAT
>Ga0102812_10001322_pt1 | contig 17194 bp, 13 predicted proteins | sample ColrivemetaGS713_FD_79334 | JGI IMG/M metagenome (GOLD analysis project Ga0102812, IMG submission 79334) | Estuarine microbial communities from the Columbia River estuary - Flood tide ETM metaG S.713 | ecosystem: Environmental > Aquatic > Marine > Intertidal zone > Estuary | place: USA... | reverse complement strand
ATGAATGCTTTACTCAACCTCGGCAAATATCTCTTTGCTGTACCTTTCCTCATTTTTGGGGTTTTCCACTTCATGTCTGCTGAGCAGATGGGAGGCATGGTGCCTATTCCTGGCGGAGCTATCTGGGTATACCTTACAGGCATAGGTATGATAGCTGCTGCCGTGTCTATTTTAATTGGAAAAATGGATAAGCTGGCGACCTTCCTACTTGGAGTTATGCTTTTGGTTTTTGTCTTTACCCTTCATCTTAAGGGTGCTATGGATGGTGACCAATCCTCAACGGCTAACCTATTGAAGGATTTGATGATCGCAGGAGCTTCCTGGATGTACGCGGGCCATATGGCCAAAGATGATGCTGTGATTGGATAATTGAGCAACCAACCAACTTAATAAAAAAGAAAACCTCCGTACTTGGCAAAGTGCGGAGGTTTTTTCGTGTACTATTTGAAGTTGGAGTTCTATTAGGAGGCAGGATAAAAAAAACCGAACACTAGGGGAAGTGTCCGGTTTTGGTACCCTAAAACTCAGATGCTCCGTCATTACGGAGTATCTAAAAAACCGTGTAATTTTTTAGAACGCTAAAGTCCTATTTTCATGTGAATCTGATTTCCTTATCCTTAATAACAATTCAAAGATAGGGGAGTAATAAGCACAATGCCAGATGATGTATTGATAAAACGTTGGTACTTAAATTTTGGTTATTAATTATTTTTTGTTTATTGATAATTGATTTTCAGTTATTTGCGATTATTTATTTATTCCATTTATAATAATAATTTATATGTCTTAGGAGTGGTGAAATAATAAATTCGCAAAGTGGAGCCTGCACGTGGGCCAGAAATCCTGTCTTTACCAGGCAGCGCGGACAGCCCGATACCGAGGAATAAAGACTGGGCTCTTCCTCCGTCTGGAGCAGAGTTGATTGGTTCTACAATTTTCTCAAGGAACTACCTCCAAAGGTCAAATTAACTTTGCTATCTTAGTAATCAGTAGCAATCTCGCTACTAGCACCATCAAAATGTGTCCCTTTGGAGGGACCGATCCACAGGATCGAGGGAGGAAACCCCAAGCCGCAAGGGCATTCCTCCTCCGTCCTTCGGACACCTCCTCCGAAGGAGGACATTTGCGTTCCCCTTGATTTAGTACGAAATTTAGCGCATTTAGAACCAATCAACCCTCCGTCTGGAGAGCTTAGTGAATAAAACTTGCGGGGTATTTCTTTTTGGACTATCTTTGGTTGACTGATCGTTTAATCAAAAAAAATATGTCTCCACGTACTACTGCACAATTTGATGAAATCAGGCAGCGAAGCCGACAGCGTATCATGGCTGCCGCTTTAGAGCTTTTTGGTACTCGGGGTTATGCAAGTACGTCCATCAATCAAATTGCCAAGGCTGCAGAGATATCCAAAGGGCTGATGTACAATTACTTTGAAAGCAAGCAGGATTTACTCCAACAGATCGTACTTGCCAATATGGAAGAAGGAGAGCAGTGGTGGCAAGAGATTCAAAAGATGGAGCTTTCCGCCTTTGAAAAAATAGAGAAGGTGACGGAAAAATCGCTCCAGATTGTCCAGGATGATGAGCATCACTGGCGATTGTTAACTTCCCTGATGTTTCAGCCCCATGTTATGGAAGGCATGGAAGCCCTGTTGAAACAAAAGGTAACTAAGCTGCAGCCGCAGGCTACCGCACTGTTTGAGGAACTAGGCGTACCCTTTCCTGAAAAGGAAGCATTGCTTTACGCGGCCTCCCTGGATGGAATGTTCTTACAGTACCTCAGCCTGGGGCCTCATTATCCACTCAAAGAAATTGCGGATCATTTGCTTGATCGCTATCGGAAATACCATCACCAACTACCTGACTAACCAATGAAAAAATTACTAAGATTAACCTCTTTACTGGCGGTTTGCTTCTTCAGCATGAACTTTGTCAATGCCCAAGACGCAGCTGAAATCATCCGCAGAGCTGAAGATAAACTAAGAGGAGCCTCCAGTTACAGCGAAATGAAAATGACGGTCGTGCGCCCGGATTGGTCGCGAGAAGTAGCGCTAAAAAGCTGGAGTGTAGGCACTGAAAAATCACTGATTCTGATCACTGGCCCCGCACGTGACAAAGGCGTTGCTTTTCTAAAGCGCGATCAGGAAATCTGGAACTGGCAGCCCACCATTGATCGAACCATCAAGATGCCACCAAGTATGATGATGCAGAGCTGGATGGGTTCTGATTTTACCAATGATGACCTGGTTCGAGAGTCCTCTATCCTCCAGGATTATAATCACAGCATCCTGGGCGAGGAAATGATGGGTGACCGGAAATGCTGGAAAATTGAACTACAGCCCAAAGCCGACGCAGCAGTCGTGTGGGGTAAGATTATCATGTGGATTGACAAAGCCGATTATTTGCAGCTGAAAACGACCTTTTACGATGAAGACGGCTACCTGGTGAATACCATGCAGGGAAAAGCCATCAAGCTGCTTGGTGGGAAGTTACTGCCTTCGATCTTGGAGGTGATTCCGGCGGAGGAAGAAGGGCATAAGACCATTCTGGAATACATCTCCCTGGACTTTGAGGTGAACCTCAAAGATGACTTTTTTTCGGTGCAAAATATGAAACGGGTACGCTAACGAAACCATTAAGCTCATGCTCTTTACCATGGCTTGGCGCAATATCTGGCGCAACAAAAGGCGGACATTTATCACCTTGGCTTCCGTAGCTTTTGCGGTCTTTTTTGCATCATTTATGCAAAGCATCCAAAAAGGTGCCTGGGACCACATGCTGGACAATGTCGTCAATTTCTACTACGGCTACGCCCAGGTGCAGAAGGCGGGGTATTGGGAAGAACAATCACTGGATCAGGCCCTGATCTGGACGCCGGAATTGGAACAAAAGCTCCTGCAAACAGAAGGTGTCCAACAGGTAGCTCCTCGCCTGGAGAGTTTTGCCTTGGCGGCAGGAGCGGACCTTACCACGGGTGTTCTGGTGGTGGGCGTTTCGCCGGAAGCAGAGAATCAACTCACCAAGCTGTCGGAGCACATTACTGAAGGGCGCTACTGGCCAGCGGAGGCGCATGGAGCATTGGTCGCTACCGGGGTCATGGAGCGCATCGGTATGAGCCTGGGAGACTCGATCATTCTTCTTAGTCAAGGGTACCATGGGGTCAATGCCGCGGGCAAGTACCCCATCGTGGGGATCTTGAAATTTGGCTCCCCTGATCTGAACAAGCGCATGGTGTATCTGCCCCGCCAGGAAGCCGAACAGTATTTCGGCGCAGAGGGTATGGCGACAACCCTGGCGCTGGATATTGACCGTAAGGAAGAAGTCCCCGGTGTGATTCGCCAACTAAATACCACCCTGGATACTTCCCAGTTTGCCATTTTGGGATGGGAGGAAATGATCCCGGATTTGGTCGACGCCAAAGAGTTGGACGCAGCTGGCAATAACCTGGTGCTCATCGTGCTGTACCTGATTATCTCCTTCGGAATCTTCGGTACCATCCTGATGATGACCCGCGAGCGCAGCTACGAATTTGGGGTCCTTACCGGAATCGGGATGCACCGCTGGCAGTTGGGAATAACGGTATGGTTGGAAATTATGTTACTGGGCTTGCTGGGTACAATTGCGGGTATATTATTGGCTCTACCATTGGTCTATTACCTGAAGCTGAACCCCATCGACCTGAGTGTGATGGGAGAAGCAGCAGTAGAGACGTACGAGAAATTCGGGATGGAACCCATCCTGCCAGCCCTGCTTGATCCGGCAATATTTTTCTGGCAAGCCGTGATCGTTTTTTTCATTACTACTATTCTGGCCCTCTACCCCTGGTGGAAAATTAGCAACCTACAACCTATTGCCGCCATGCGGGAAGGGTAGAAAAATAATAATTATGCTTACGACCATAGCCTGGCGAAATATCTGGCGTTCCCGAACCCGCTCTTTGGTGGTGATCGGGGCCATCGTGCTTGGGATTTGGGCACTGGTCTTTATGATCAGTTTCACCGTAGGGATGGTGCAGTCTTACGTAGATGATGCCATCGCTACAAGCATCGGCCACCTGCAAGTACATCAGGATAGTTTTCGCGAAGAGCCCAAACTAGCGTACTATTTTGATCTTGACCCGTCGACCTTTCAGGAATTGTCGGCATTGGAGGGGGTCAGAGGAGTGGCTCCCCGAACTTTGGTCAACGCCATGGTGGGGTCCACCCGCAATACGCGCGGCGTTCAAATCCGGGGCATTGATCCCGAGGCGGAGCGCCTGGTGACAGAACTGGACCAGCGACTCGTGTCTGGAGACTACTTTTCGGAAGAAGGGCGTAATCCTATCTTGCTGAGTTCCGCCCTAGCGGCAAAACTGAAGGTGAAAGTCAGGTCTAAAGTCGTGCTCACCTTTCAGGACCTTAACCATGACATTACGGCTGGTGCCTTCCGGGTTGTTGGCCTTTATGATACGGGCAATAAGCCTTTTGATGAAGGAAATGTTTTTGTACGTCGTGCTGATATCAATCGCCTGCTAGGCGAGGACGCGATGACGCACGAGTTGTCTTTTTTTCTGGATGATCCCCAGCGGCTAGCCGAGATCCAAGGAGAAACAAAAACTATCCTGCCTGAACTGCTGGTGGAAGATTACCGCGAAGTAGCCCCTGATTTGCAATTGTACGAGGGCCAAATACAGACCTCCGCAACCATCTTCATGACTATTATCATGCTGGCTTTGCTTTTCGGTATCGTCAATACGATGCTAATGGCAGTGCTGGAGCGTTACCGCGAATTGGGGATGCTGATGGCAGTAGGGATGAACAAGGGCCGGGTGTTCGGGATGATCGTTCTGGAGACTTTTTTCCTGGCCTTACTTGCAATCATCCCAGGCCTCTTACTAGGGTGGGGGACGGTTGTCATCTTGGCAAAAAGAGGCATTGACCTATCGGTCTTCGGGAATGGTTTGTCTCAGTTTGGGATGTCGCACATGGTTTACCCTCAGTTACAGTCGGGCTTTTATGTGCAACTGGCCGTCATCGTTGCCGGTACGGCCCTGCTTGGTGCGTTATATCCTGCCTGGCGAGCCATCCGCCTGCGGCCGGTAGAAGCGATTAGAAAAATATAAGATTATGTCAATCATCAAAACCCAAGGGGTTACCAAAGTTTACAATCCAGAGCGGGTGCCGGTGCACGCCTTGCGTGGCGTGGATTTGTCTATCGAAGCCGGAGAATTTACCGCCATTGTCGGGCCTTCTGGTTCTGGTAAGACGACCTTGCTCAATATCATCGGCGGCCTGGATCGCCCTTCTGCGGGTACTGTAGAGGTGGGCGGAACCGCCATTAATGACCTGTCGGATAATCAGTTGATTGATTTCCGGAAGGATCATATTGGGTTTGTTTTTCAGGCCTACAACCTTATTCCGGTGCTAACGGCGGAGGAAAATGTAGCCTTTGTGATGCTATTGCAAAAACGCCCTGCCGAGGAACGAAAACAGCGTACGGAAGAACTCCTGGAAGCAGTGGGCCTGACCGACCAAACGAATAAACGGCCCGCCGAAATGTCGGGAGGGCAGCAGCAGCGAGTAGCCGTAGCCCGGGCCTTAGCTCCCAAGCCAACGTTTATCCTGGCCGATGAGCCAACTGCTAACCTCGACTCGGCATCGACTACGAACCTGCTGGATATTATGGCCCGCTTGAACAAGGAGGAGGGCATCACCTTCGTCTTCAGCACCCACGATCAGCGCGTCATCGACCGCGCCCGCCGGGTGGTGACCCTGGAGGATGGAGCAATTGTTAGTGACGAAAGGCGATAATATGCAAGTCTTGATAAATAGACTGATCCTTATTGTTGGAATAATCCTGATGGGTAATACTTTGGGATTAGGCCAAGAGGAAGTCGTCGTTGCCAGCACTACGAATTTGCCAGGAAGGACAATGGAGCGCGATTCGGCGGTTTTGGAGAGGGTGGGAGATAGTGCTGCCTCGAAGCCAGAAGTTAGTTCCTGGTCGTTCTCTGGCTACGTGAAGCAGCTGCAAAGTTTCAATTTTTTCAATGCCTCCTTCCCGGCACCGCCCAGCTTTCAGGGAACGGATACTATGTTGCTGGATAATTTTTTTCACCATCGTCTGAATATCGAGTGGGCCAAAGGAGAACACTGGCGCGTAAAAGCAGGCCTGAGGACGCGCTTGTTTTACGGCGACGTCGTCAAATCCAACCCCCAATACGGCGAACAAATCTCCGCAGGCAGCAATGACTGGCTCGACTTAGACGTCCTTTGGCTCGACAATAGCAGCCTCATTGGCCATACCGTCCTAGACCGTTTTTACGGAGAATACACCAAGGAAAGTTGGGAAATAAGACTGGGCCGGCAGCGCGTAAACTGGGGCATCAGCACCGTCTGGAACCCCAATGATATCTTCAATGCCTACTCCTTTACCGATTTCGATTACGAAGAACGTCCCGGAGCCGATGCGGTGCGCGTGCGGTATTATACCGGCTATACCGGCAGTCTGGAACTGGCCGCCCGGGCTGGCGATCGTTTGGAGGAAAGCATTTTGGCCGGGCGCTGGGTGGTCAATACCGGCGGCTACGATCTGCAATTTATCGGCGGCTATGCGCAAAACCATTGGGTACTCGGTACGGGCTGGGCGGGCAACCTCAAAAATGCCGGATTCAAAGGAGAAGCCAGCTGGTTTTACGCCCCCGAAACCGACAAGAGCAGCTTGGCCGTAACCGCCAACATTGATTACGCTTTCGAAAAAGGATTGTACCTCAACGCCGGTGGCCTCTACAACAGCGAGGGCCAAAAGGAGGGAGGTATCCTCCAATTATTTACCTTCGAACTATCGGCCCGCAACCTCTATCCTTACCGTTGGGCTAGCTTTGTGAGCCTTTCTTACCCCATCTCTCCGCTGGTGAATGCGGGGCTCACGACCATCTACAGTCCGGTCGCCAGTCATGCGCTCTTCCTCAACCCTACTGTAGCGGTATCCATCGCCGGTAACTGGAGTCTCGATGCGGTGGGCCAGCTGGTTTTTGACCAGGAAGCAGAAGGGTATCGCAGTCCTTTGCAGGCGGTTTTCTTGCGGGTGAAGTGGTCGTATTGAGGGGGGATTTTTGTTACTATTTTTAAAATCTGCATTATACTTGATATAGGTAACGCTTCGCTTTTCTTATAAAACATATTGAACGCTATGCTTTCTCCACAACTAAAAGTCGGTATATGCTTTTGCGTATTCCTATTCGCCACGCTGGTGGCCAATAGCCAAACAACCCTCTTTTTACAAGACACCATGAGGCTGAAGGGCAAAATTACTTATCACGGTTCAGCACCAAGTCTGGATGCCTCGGATTTTAAATTCAATCTGGATACCTTCTCTTCTGGGCAGATCACGGATATCCATCGCTTGGAAATTCACAGCCTATTACGGGGGGAAGTGGTGGAGAAGATGGCTTATCCCCCCATTTACTATGCGCATTTGCGTCACCAAAACCATGATTACCTGATTGTGGATAATGATGGAGATGCTGTTTTTCAGCACCGCGATATTTTTCAGTTGCCTCGTCTTGATAGCGTGGTGCTACGATTCCATCCCTTTACAAACCAGGGAAGAGACGCTGACATGGTAGCTATTCCCGTGAAGGTAAAGGGGGATGGAAAGAACATCTATTTAAGTCCCTACCAGCTTTATACCGGTTCCTTTCAAGTGGAGGATACCACCTATGAAGTAACGGTATGGCCTTTTTTGCCGGGAGTGAAGATCAAAGTTAACGGGGAAGGAGATTTTAGTTTGCTCAGCTCGGCAAGCAACTATTACAAAGAGCACGAAATATTTGTTTTAGCGGGCCGTAAGTTTAAGTTTTCAGGGTTTGATTATCTTCAAAAAACAATTCAGTTGGAAGAGCTGGCTGCCGAAGAACCGCTTTATGGTTATAAAAAAGGCACCCTTTTTCAGGAATGGGCCGTAGAGGATAATGCCAGCATCAACTGGGATAGCCTCGGGATCGACCGAACGATTCCTCACCTGATCTACTTTGGAGCAAAGTGGTGCGGGCCCTGCCAGGAGGAGATCCCAAAACTTCAAAGCCTCTACCCACTTTTGCAGCGCAATGGCATGGACATGATCAGCGTCACCGCTCAGCACCGCGAGTCGGATGCAGAAATTGCCACCTACCTTACCGAGCGGGGAATTCCAGGAATCTCCGTAGTGGAAAGTTTGGATGGGGCCAATACGTTGATTCGGCATTTAGAGATTTGCAGGTATCCCACTTATGTCTTCATCGCGCCTGTTACGGGCGAGATTTTATACCGGTCAGATAATGAAGAAATGGAGCTTCACGAGTTTTTGTATGAGTATTTGAAATGAAGACTGGTTGTGAGCTGTTAGGCGAGAAGGACTTAATCCGGTATTCAGTCGTCAAGGAAGACTTGACAACTGTAGATGATGGAAAACTAAGAGCTTGTTCGGAAATTTTGCGAACTGATTTTCAACGATTTATGGTTCTGGCTAAGGAACTAAAATTGAATTTAGCGGGCTAAATGAAATTTTCGTACCGACGACAGGTTCGTAAATCCTTGAAAATAAGGAAGCACGAATAATTTTCAGTCAAATATTTTGGCCAATTATTTTTTACCAAATGAAATTTTTGAACAAGCTCTAAGATGCGCCTATTACTTTTTTTGTGGGTTTTAGTGCTTTGGAGTTTTAGTGTCTAAAAAAAAATCCAAAAGTCCCAGATTTTGGGACTTTCTCCCTGCATATTGGCTCCATGAGAAACTTAACCAACCTACTCCTGGGGCTGCTCCTCTTAAGTTGTGGAGCCTGCCAACCGACGACACCCTCGCCATCCGTGACGAGCATTGAGATCGCTTATGATCTCGAAGACAACCTTTATTTTTGGGCCGATAATTGGCATCCTGGCGGAATGCCCTTGTTGGGCTGCCCTCCTGATTTTTCGGTTGATTTTGATTGGGCAGCTCCACTGCTAAAGCTCCGTTATTGCGCCGCTTTGGGTAGCCTGCAGGCGGAAACCATTGTTATCGATAACGTCAATTGCCTAGCATTGGCAACAATACCCGCTGAGCCACTTCCTGATCATGGCTTCCTGGAGTGGGAGATCCCACTAGACGCTGATTTTATGCATTGCTTACGCGAAGAAAACGACTGGATCAATCTCCGCTTTGATTTCGTCTACGAATGATAGCTTGATTTTCTTTGTCTCCAACGCGCTAAAACTTTGAGCCTTATTGGGGGCATCTACACAATTCCATTAATTTTGAGTGGATTTGCGATGGACGATCAATAACGGTCAGATTTCCAAGGAGAGATTTTGACAGTTATTGATCGCCCGTCGCTCAACATCATCAAATCAACATCAGGGACATGCAAAAGCTTACAACTATGCTTTTGTTGCTAATGACGGTATGCCTAACGCTCAATGGCCTCACCGCACAAAATCTAGCAGCAACGACTACACCGCTTAGCGAAGTGGAACAATTACAACTTCCTAGACTGGACAACAAGGAATTACTACAAGCGGAACAAGCGCGTCGTGCGCCTGGTTTGGCACCTCGCTTTGCCGAGACCATCGAGGTCGATGTGTCGCCCAATACCCACGGCACTTGGGAAGTTACCAATGGCACTGCCATCTGGCGGTTGCGGGTACCCTCACCGGGAGCCAAGTCCATCAATTTTGGTTTCGATCAATACCGGATGCCTCAGGGAGGGCAGTTGATGCTTTACACGCCGGACGGTGCGCTGGTACAAGGCCCGTTTACCCCGGCTGATAACGAGGAGCACGAAGAACTTTGGACGCCAGTCATCCCTGGTGATGAGCTGGTCATCGAGGTAAGCTTGCCTGCCGCTCGCCAGCACGAACTACGGCTCCACCTGAAATCCGTCAACCACGATTTCCTTGGCTTTGGAGATGTTGCTTCCAGCATCCTCTCCGGTTCTTGTAACCTGGATGTGGTCTGTGATGCTGGTGATGGCTGGGGCATAGTTGACCAGTACCGGGATATTATCCAATCCGTTGCCGTGATCGGTTTAGGAGGGGGGACTTTCTGTACGGGATTTTTGGTAAGCAATGCTCGCCAGGATTGCACACCTTTCTTCATGACGGCCAACCACTGTGGTATTAACAACGGCAATGCCGCTAGCTTGGTGGTGTATTGGAACTTCATCAACAGCGTATGCCGCCAGCCAGGTACGGCTGCCAGCGGTGGTAATGGCGATGGTACCCTTGCTGATTTCAATAGCGGATCCATTTTCCGAGCTGGTTATGGAGCTTCAGACATGACGCTTGTGGAATTGGATGACCCCGTTTCTGAAACCGCCAATGCGTGGTTTGCCGGTTGGGATGCTCGCGAAGTGCTACCTCAGGATACCATTATTGGCATTCACCATCCGAGTACCGACGAAAAGCGGATCAGCTTTGAATTTGATGGCGTCTACAGGGGCAATTGGGGCGCTGGTTCAACACCTGTTCCTGACGGAACCCACCTCATTATCGAAGATTGGGACATCGGAACGACGGAGGGAGGTTCTTCCGGCTCGCCCATTTTCAATAGCAACAAGCAGGTCATCGGCCAGTTGCACGGTGGTGCGGCCTCTTGTAATAATGATTCCTACGATAGTTACGGTTGGTTCTTTTCTTCTTGGGAAGGAGGTGGATCACCCAATACTCGCTTGCGAGACTGGCTGGACCCCGATAATACCGGCGTGCTGGAAATCCCAGGACGTGCGCAGCTCCAGTGTAGTTTCTTTGCCGGAGCTACGCCTGCGGTCCAAACGCTTTGTGCACCGTCTATCGCCACCTATGATATCAGCGTAAGTGAGAATTTTGTGGGTCCTGTGGATTTAACCCTGGTTAATTTACCAATGGGCCTGACGGCTGTTTTTGACCAAACCACCGTGAACCCGGGAGAAGGTACTCAAATGACCATTACCGGTACGGAGAATCTTACGGAAGGCGTTTACTCTTTTCTCCTCAACGGTACCGATGGGACTAACGAGAGCAATCAAAGCCTTACCCTGACCATTCTTGTAGGAGCACCTGCCGCGACAACCTTACTGAGCCCGGTAGACCTGGCTACTGATCAGTTTACCGGCTTGCTGCTTACTTGGGCACAACAGCCACTTTCGGAGAACTACAATGTAGAAATTGCCACGGATCCTGGTTTTACCAATATCATCGGTATGGGGATGAACCTTACCGCAACGTCTTTCCAGACGCCTAACCTGGAGGTTTTGACGACTTACTACTGGCGCGTACGTTCCGTCAACCTCTGTGGAGAGGGAGAATGGTCAGCGGCTTTTCAATTTACAACAGCAGCAGTCAATTGTGGGATCAGCACAGCTTCTACCGAAGGAGTTACCATTGGCCCGAACGCTGGAACGATCACGACCTCTACGTTGATGATTAACCAACCGGGCGAAATCCTGAACGTGAGCCTCACCAATCTTAGCAGCAATCATACCTGGATGGGGGATCTTAATGCTACGCTTACCTCGCCAGCAGGGACGGTCATCAACCTATTCAATCGACCAACCTGTAATCAGGGAGGTATTCTGGCCAGTTTTTCTGATGATGCTGCCGCTACCGCTGGCGATTTTGAAGGAACCTGCAACGGCGGTGGCGTAGCCATTCAAGGCGAATTTCAACCCGCTCAACCCTTCAGTACTTTTGCCGGAGAAGAAGCAATTGGCCTCTGGACACTGACAATTATTGACAACGCTAACCAAGATGGCGGAAACTTGTTTGGGTGGAACCTGGAAATCTGCACTTTTGAACCTTCAGAAATCGTACTGATTTCTTCCGCAGAAGAGTTAAGTACTTGTGTTGGTGAATTCGCCGTTGTGGACTTAACCATCGGGAACGGTTTTGAAGGTCCTGTAACCCTTAGCGCAAGCAATCTTCCCGCTGGAGCAATTGCTGAATTCGAAACGAATCCTGCGATGCCGGGGAGCACGATTACCGTTACTTTCAACAATCTGACGAGTAATGGTGACTTCAATATTATTCTGGAAGGCACCGACGGTACCAATGAGGCTAGCCAAGGCCTTACACTCATCGTTCTTGACGGCGCACCTGCCGGGCCAGCTTTACTGAGCCCCGCAGACATGGCCATTGACGAGTTGACGAGCGTGTCGCTTTCCTGGATGGCACAGCCAATGACGGAGGGTTACGACGTAGAAATTGCGACCGATCCTGATTTTACCAATATCATAGGTTCGGGAACAGACTTGACGGAAACGTCTTTCCTTACCCCTGATCTAGCGCCCTTGACCATTTATTACTGGCGGGTACGTTCCTCTAATCTATGTGGAGAAGGAGCATGGTCAGCGGCTTTTCAATTTAGAACGTTAGCGGTCATGTGCGCGATCAATAGCGCTTCTACCGAGGGGATTACGATTGGGCCTGCAAATGGTACGATCACCACCTCAACGTTGATGATCAATCAACCGGGCGAAATCCTAAGTGTGAGCCTTACCAACCTCAGTAGCAATCATACCTATTTGGGGGATATCAACGCAACTCTGACTTCCCCTTCAGGGACGGTGATCAACTTGTTTAACCGACCTTCTTGTAACCAGGGGGGCATCCTGGCTAGTTTTTCTGATGACGCTACGGTTACGGCCGCTGAGTTTCAGGCAACCTGTAACGTCACCGGCAATGCAATTGAGGGCGAGTTTCAACCCGCACAGCCCTTCAGTACTTTTGCCGGAGAAGAAGCAACCGGCCTCTGGACCCTGACGATTGTTGACAATGCTGACGTAGACGGCGGAGCCTTATTTGGCTGGAATCTTGAAATCTGTACTTTGGCACCTTCGGAAGTCGTACTAATCCCTTCCACGGAGGAAGTAAGTGCTTGTAATGGATCTTTTGCCGTAGTAGAACTAACGATTGGTACTGGTTTCAACGGCCCTGTAATGCTTAGCGCTAGTAACCTGCCGGGTGGAGCAACTGCTGATTTTGAAACAAACCCTGTCATCCCAGGTAGCACGATCACGGTTACCTTCAATAACCTGACCAGCAACGGTAACTTCAATATCAGTCTGGAAGGTACGGATGGTACGGAAAGCGCCATTGCCATGTTGGATTTGGAAGTACTGGGTACACCCGGAATTCCTGTGCTGAATGCACCTACTAACGGTGCTGCAGACGTTAACCTGTCAACCTTGTTACAATGGACACCATTGGCAAGCGCCACGGATTACCTGATGACTTTGTCTACCAACCCAGATTTGAGTAATCCAGTACTGGTGTTTCCTGCATTAAATCCTTCCGTAGCCACGGGAGTATTGATGTACAATACCACTTACTACTGGCAAGTGGTGGGCAATAATGATTGTGGTGCGGGAAATCCTAGCCCTATCTTTAGTTTTACCACTAGCCCTGATATTACGGTTAGTGCCAATCAGTCAACACTGAACAGTTGTTTGACCGACCTAACAACGGCAGTCTTTACTCTTGGAGAAGGCCTTGGCGACCAACCGATGGTCAGCGTGAGTGCTACACCCGCTGCTGATTTTAGTGGGTTCTCGCCCAGTTTTGCTCCGGGTACTCGAGCGTTGAGCCTGGTCTGGAACAACTTCCTGGGTATCACACCAGGAACTTACGTCTTGTCTGTAACTATTACTGGCGAAGGATACAGCAATGTTGGTCAGGTAACCATCAATGTAGAAACTGCGCCAGCGTTGTCTACTTTACAGTTGCCTGCGAATACTTCGGAACTCCCTGGTGGTACGCCGGTCGACTTCTCCTGGACAGCAGTAGGAAGTGCTGACAGCTACCAGCTGGAAATCGCTACCGATGACACCTTCACGGATGTGATTCTTAATGAAACGGTGATTGGTACGAGCTATTCCACCAGCTTAGCGGTTGGTCAGTACTACTGGCGAGTAGCCGTTATTAATGATTGTGGAGAATCCATTTCTGGCTTCTTCGTTTTCACGGTAATGGAAAGCAATGCGGTACTGGAACTGGCAGGAACACGCCTGGATATTTGGCCTAACCCAACTACGGGGCCGGTACAAATTTCACTCACCGGAGAACTCAGTGAGGACCTCTTTGTTGATGTACTAAGTGTTCACGGACAACAGCTACGTAAGGTGCGATTCTCGGGACGTACGGGAGTCCAACAACTGGATCTTAGTGATTTACCAGCCGGAGCCTACTTGTTGCGTCTGAAGAGTGGCGCTGCACAAAAAACAGTGAGGATACTGGTTCAGTAGTCCCTAACTGTTTTTAAGATACAAAAGAACAGTTTACTGTTTTCTGCTCACTGCCTTATTGCCATTTTAGTTTTTCTAAAATAAGCATCTCCCAAGGCAGTGAGCTTTTTTTTTGCGTAATACTTACGATATTGCCGGTCGAAATTGCAATTAGCAAGTTAATCCAGGACCTATGCCTAGCCGTATCGTTTTGTTGTTTCTCCTAAGCTTATTTGTGAACGGGTTGCTTGTTGCCCAGACGGCGTTACAAGCGCGGATTAATCAATGGGTGGCCGACGAGTACTTTACGCACGCCAGCGTAGGTATCGCCGTTGCGGATGCTACTACCGGGGAGTTATTAGCAGCATACGGTAGTGAAAAAAGCCTCATTCCTGCCTCCAACTTGAAACTACTGACGACGGCTTCCGCCCTCAAAATACTAGGCCAAGACTACCGCTTTGAAACCCAATTGGCCTACGATGGATACATCGACGCGCAGGGCGTTCTGAGTGGTAATCTGTACCTTATTGGCAGTGGTGACCCTACGCTAGGATCACCGGAAATGGAAGGTACTCCTGGCTTAGAAGCGATATTCGAGCGTTTTCGGATGGCGGTACAGCAGGCGGGCATTCGGCAGGTTACTGGGCGAGTAATTACTGATGAACGGGCCTTTAGTTCAGCTGCTAGCGGCAGTCATTGGCAATGGCTGGATATGGGGAATTACTACGGTTGTGGAGCTTTCGGACTGAATTTACACGATAACTTGTACTACCTACGCTTTCAGCAAGTGGGACAACTTGATGCAATCCCCCCCGTTGTCGCTACCCAGCCTTATGTGCCAGGATTACAATTCGTCAACGAAATAAAAAGTGCAGCACGCGGCTCGGGCGACAATGCCTATATCTACGGTGCTCCTTATACTTATCAGCGTCACCTGCGCGGGACCATTCCGGTGGGGAGTGGCGTGTTTACTATCAAGGGTGCTATTCCCGATCCCCCCTTGTTTGCCGCTCAGCAGTTGCGTAATGCTTTAGAGGAGGTAGGGATTCTGTGCTTACGACCACCAGCCACTATGCGCAGTTTAGGTGCCGATGCACCGGCGCTGGGAAGTCCTAAACCGCTGTACACGCATCAAAGCCCACCCTTGAGGAAAATCGTGGATCGTACCAATATGGAGAGCGTAAATCTATACGCCGAAGCCTTGTTGCGAGCCATCGGCCGCAAGGTCAAAGGGGAGGGGAGTGCGGAGGCTGGCTTAGCTGCCATCTATGATTATTGGGAAGGCCGCGGACTTGATCTGGCGGGCGTACAACTTTATGATGGTTCAGGAATGGCGCCGCGGAATGTGGTACCACCCGCTTTCTTTTGCGATCTGCTCAGTGCCATGTATCAGGATCAGAATGTTCGGCAAGCATTTTGGGAGAGTCTTCCCTTGGCTGGCCGCTCGGGAAGTTTGAAAAATAGTCTTAAAGGGACCCTCGCGGAAGGTAAATTACGCGCCAAAAGTGGTTCTCTGGAGCGTGTAAGGGCCTATTCCGGTTACGTAACCAATCGCGAAGGGAAGGTGCTTGCCTTTAGTGTACTGCTTAATAACTATGAAGGTGATGGAGGCGATGCCCGCCGGGAATTGCTGGAAATCATGGCTCGCTTAGCGGAATAATCCTATCTAAATGAACGAAAGAAACAAAGGTTTAATCACGGTACTTCTGGCTGCGCTGGTCTGGAGTAGTGCCGGGCTTTTTATCAAGTGGTTGCCGCAGGAAGCCTTTACCATTCTTTGTGTACGGGCTTTGTATACGATGTTGGTCTTTTTTGCGGTCTACCGCCTCAAGGTGTTTACCTTCAACTGGCTTACCCTCTGGAACAGCCTGTTTTATGCGGGGCTGCTCATTTGCTTCGTTTCAGCCACCAAGCTGACGACGGCGGCCAATGCTATTTTTCTCCAGTATACTGGGGTTGCTTACGTATTGCTGTTGGAGCCCTTGCTGTTCAAGCAGAAATACCAGCCGATCAATATCATTACTATGGTCTTGTGCTTTCTGGGCATGAGTCTCTTTTTCATGGACGGTCTGGATGTGTCCGGCGGCTGGGGCCTGATACTCGCAGCCCTTTCGGGGGTGGCTTACGCAGGCTTTATGCTAGGGCAGCGGGCCAACCCTCACGAGTACCACGTATCGGCGGTCTTCTGGGGGAATTTCATCGTGGTGCTAGTGGGGCTTCCCAGTTTTTTGGCAGCCGGAACCTTTACGGGATCTGAACACCTTATGCTGGCCTATCTGGGATTGATTCAAATGGGGCTAGGTTATTTGTTATTCACCTACGGTTTGAAACGAACAACCGCCACGGAGGCTAGTCTAATAACCATGCTGGAACCGCTGTTTAACCCCGTATGGGTAGCCATAGGTTTTGGGGAACGCCCCAGTGCGATGGCAATAATTGGTGGACTGATTATCGTTGCGGCGCTCCTACTTCGCATCCTGGTGCTAAAGCGCGTGAAACGGGTGAGGCGAATAATGAAATAAAAGGAGATTGCCTCTTGCTGAGGGCTAAATAAAACGCTCCGTCCGGTAGTCCGAACGGAGCGTCAAGTCGCACATATTACCTTTTGTAATCTTATCATACGACCGCAAAAGCAGACTGAAATTTTAGTTTGAGTATTACCTTTTTGGCATCACAAAGCTGAGCTTAAAAAAGGGCATTACCAATAGGCGGAACTTTTATTTTAGTTAATTATTCCTTAATTATTTTAGTAATGTTTCGAGCATCCCAAGTACCTCTCGCTGGGTAGAGAGGGTCTTGTCCCGGGCGTACCATTTCTGGGTGTCGATCTTGGCCTGCTCCGACATAGCTGTGCGCTCTTCGGAGTTGGTTATCGCTAGGGTAGCTGCTTTGGCTTCCATCACCTGGTGCTGTAAAATCTCGGGCCGGGGCCCCCAGTGGCCAAGGACCTCGTTGCTTTCCTTGTCGATGACAATGGTAACGGGGATGGCCCTGGCACCATT
>Ga0102812_10001312_pt1 | contig 17251 bp, 14 predicted proteins | sample ColrivemetaGS713_FD_79334 | JGI IMG/M metagenome (GOLD analysis project Ga0102812, IMG submission 79334) | Estuarine microbial communities from the Columbia River estuary - Flood tide ETM metaG S.713 | ecosystem: Environmental > Aquatic > Marine > Intertidal zone > Estuary | place: USA... | reverse complement strand
TTGGCGATGATCTTGGCGACCACTTCCGGGGTAATCGGTTCGATATAGGTTGCGTCTGCCAGACCCGGATCGGTCATGATCGTCGCCGGGTTGGAGTTGACCAGAATGACCCGGTAACCTTCTTCCTTCAGCGCCTTGCAGGCCTGCGCGCCTGAGTAGTCGAATTCGCATGCTTGCCCGATGACGATGGGGCCTGCACCAATGATCATGATGGATTTGATATCGGTTCTTTTTGGCATGATCCGAGCCCCCAGCGAAGTTCCAAATTGTCTGCGTTATAGGCAAGCGCAGGCCGGGTGCAAGCAATGAATGCCACAAACCCGGTGCAAGCCTTGCCCGCGCATAAAAAAGGGCGGGTAGAAGCGAGGGTTATTGATCAAGCCAAAGCGCTTTGCACTAACAAGGAGGATGCGAATTTGAATCCTCGAACAGACCGGAAGCCGATGAGTGTCGTCATGGTGTGAGTGCTGCTTGCGGTTTTCATACGCCCGGCGCTCAAGACGGCAATGGAGCGTTGCCGCTTCCGGTCAGTCGAGTGTCAGAAACGCGCGCACCGCAGCCTCGAATTCGCGCGGTTTTTCCGCGTGTAGCCAATGGCCCGCACCGGGGATTTTGGCAAAACGCGCCGCGGGAAACATTGCTTTGATGATCGGGCGATGCTGCGGAGTAACGTAATCTGATGCAGCCCCGGACAGAAACAGGGTGGATCCTTCGAAACGGGACGCAGGTTCGGGAAAGCCCATGATCTGCGTCATGTTGTCTGCAAGCGCGTCCAGATTCATCTTCCAGCGTTTGCCAGGCACATCCAGCGATTGCGTAAAGAAACTGCACAAGGCCGGCTCGACGCCTTGATCCGCCAATTGAGCCTCGGCATCAGACCGGCGATTGACCCGGCTCAGATCAACCAGACGCATGGCAGTAATATAGCGCATCTGGCTGTGACTGTAGGCGATCGGTGCAATATCCGCGACGATCAACTTTTGCACGAGATCCGGATGCGTCAGCGCCAGTATCATCGCGGCCTTTCCACCCATGGAATGCCCGATCACATGCGCAGGTGCTCCTGTATGCCTGATAATCTCAGCCAGATCTGCGGCCATATCCGGGTAACTGTGGCTTTCAGACTGGAGGCTGTCGGCATGATTTCGCATGTCCACCGCGATGACGTACGCACGGTCGGACAACCGCTTTGCAATCACACCCCAGTTGCGCCCGGACCCGAAAAGACCGTGAGCAATCAAAACATGCGGGGCGCCTGGGTCCCCATAAGTCGAATAACGTAGCATGTGTACAGGCCTAGCGGATCACTCCGCCGTTGCCCAGAGACATTGCGTCTTCCCGCAGCACGGGGTTAGGCTGAGAACATGAACTCAGCTCCTGACATCAATATACGTGCAGAGGCCTTGCGCGCGCAGTTTCACAAGAAGCTGGGCGTCAAGGCAAGGACGCTTGAACAGGCGTTGCGCAAGACTGGGCGGCGGCTGCCGCGAAACATTCGAACCCAAGCTGCATTCATTGTTGACGCCGTTGAATTGCAGAGCAATCCCAAGCTGGCCCGCCGCCTTGATCCTGCCGCGATGGAAGCGGCTTATGTCGCTGTGTCCAAGTATTTATCTGCAATCGACACTGCGCAAATACGCCGTGACATGATTATCAGATGGCTGGCATTGATCGCCGCTCAACTGCTGATGGTTGTTGCGGCGTTGGTGGTCTGGCTTTGGTGGCGCGGTTACGTCTGACGCTTGACGATGTCGGTCATACGGGCTGCCAATGGACCGCAGTCAAACCGCGGTCCATTGGCAGGTGTATTCACAGATTGGGATACAGCGGGAACTTCGCGCAGAGTGTCGCCACTTCGGCTTTGACCTTTTCCTCCACGGCGCCATTTCCCTCTTCGCCGTTTGCTGCGAGACCATCAACCACTTCGATGATCCAGTCCGCGATTTGCCGGAATTCTGCTTCACCGAAACCACGCGTGGTTCCTGCGGGAGATCCAAGACGTATGCCGGAAGTAATTGTCGGTTTTTCCGGATCAAAAGGAACGCCGTTCTTGTTGCACGTGATATGCGCGCGGCCCAATGCCTTTTCCGTGGCGTTCCCCTTTACGCCTTTGGGGCGCAAGTCAACAAGAAGCACATGCGTGTCGGTGCCGTGCGTGACCGTGTCCAGACCACCTTTGATCAACTGATCGCTGAGCGCCTGAGCATTCTTGATCACCTGCTTCATGTAGGTTTTGAATTCTGGCTGCAGTGCCTCGCCAAAGGCCACGGCCTTGGCCGCAATAACATGCATCAGAGGTCCACCCTGAATGCCTGGGAAAATGGCGGAGTTGAATTTTTTCGCCAGCGCTTCATCGTTGGTCAGGATCATGCCGCCGCGCGGGCCGCGCAGTGTCTTGTGGGTGGTGGTGGTGGCTACATGTGCATGCGGGAATGGCGAGGGGTGCTCGCCTGCTGCGACAAGACCCGCAAAATGCGCCATGTCGACATGAAGGTATGCGCCGACCATGTCGGCAATCTCGCGCATGCGTTTGAAGTCGATCTGGCGCGGAATGGCTGATCCCCCGGCAATGATCAGCTTGGGATTGTGCTCTTTGGCCAAGGCTTCGACCTGATCGTAATCCAGCAGATTGTCTTGCTTGCGCACGCCATACTGGATGGCATTGAACCATTTGCCCGACTGGTTCGGCGCCGCCCCGTGGGTCAGGTGACCGCCTGCATCAAGGCTCATGCCAAGTATGGTATCACCGGGTTTCAGCAGGGCCTGGAAAACGCCCTGGTTTGCTTGGCTGCCCGAGTTTGGCTGCACATTCGCAAAACCACAGTCAAAAAGCTTGCAGGCTCGCTCAATTGCAAGGTTTTCGGCAACGTCAACATATTGACAACCACCGTAGTAGCGCTTGCCCGGATAGCCTTCGGCATATTTGTTCGTCATAATCGAGCCCTGCGCTTCCAGAACGGCGGCAGAGACGATGTTTTCAGATGCGATCAATTCGATCTCATCGCGTTGGCGACCCAGCTCATCCCGGATCGAGCCAAAAACATCGGGGTCGCTTTCTGCAAGCGATTTGGTGAAAAATCCGGGGGCGCGGTTCGGGGCGTTCATTGGCGTGCTCCTCAAAAGCTAAGGTCCGCCGAAGCAGGCGGATTCGATGTGTTTCCTATAGGAAACCGCATTGGTCGGGAAGGTCGGAAAGCGACCTTCATGATGCAGTTCGCGCAACTGTCGCACGCTCCTGAGAGTGCTGCAACCGGCCGAAGTGGCGAAACCCGATCCCCGCACTGGCCCTTGCACAGGTTTTGTGTTTGTTTCGGTTCAAAGTATTGCGCATTGGAAACACAATGTCCTTGAAGATCGCCTTTGCTGCAAGTCGCGCGGATGTCGCTCAAACCGCGCGGGCGGCACTTATTACGCGGTACGGTGACGTACCGATGCAGGAGGCCGACGTGATCGTTGCTTTGGGTGGCGATGGCTTCATGCTGCAGACGTTGCATGACACCCAAGGGTTTCCCGCACCGGTCTATGGAATGAACCGCGGTACCATCGGCTTCCTTATGAATGAGTACTCTGAAAGTGACCTGCCTGCGCGCCTCGATGCCGCAGAAGAGGCGGTGATCCATCCCTTGTCCATGACCGCTGTGCAAGCCGACGGAACCGTTACCAAAGCGCTGGCCATCAACGAGGTCTCTCTGCTGCGCGCCGGGCCACAGGCTGCCAAACTGCGCATTACTGTAGACGGGCGACTGCGGATGGAGGAGTTGGTGTGCGACGGGGCGCTGGTCTGTACCCCGGCGGGATCCACAGCATACAATTATTCTGCGCATGGTCCGATCATCCCGATCGGATCAGATGTGCTGGCCCTGACTGCAATGAGCGCGTTTCGCCCGCGCCGCTGGCGCGGTGCTTTGCTGCCCGAAAAGGCTGTCGTGCGTTTTGACGTGGTGGAGCCAGACAAGCGTCCGGTCATGGCCGAAGCAGATTCCAGCGCGGTCCGTAATGTTGTCAGTGTGGAAATTCGCTCGGAACCGGAGATATCGCACCGCATTCTGTTCGATCCCGGCCACGGCCTCGAAGAGCGCCTGATCAGCGAGCAATTTACGTGATCCTGCCCGACGTGGGCCCGGCTGCACCGCGTGGACTTTGTACGGATTGCGGCATCTCCCGGTCCAGCGATCCCAAAGCCTGCGGACGTGCGTGCCAATTCATAGCTCCAGATTATCCGAAAATGGAAATCCAGACCCATGGCCGGAAGCGCTCAGGCGGGGACGAGCACTTTTTCGGCCCGTTTCAGGCGATGTACCGCGCCCGCATGAAAACACCAAGGCTGGGTGCGCAGTGGACAGGTATCACCACGACGCTGGGAGCAAGGTTGTTGGAAAGCGGCACAGTTGACGCGGTACTTTGCATGGTGCCCGCAACGGATGACATCTGGCGGCCACGCCCTGCGTTGATCACGCAGTCACAGGACATGGCGCAGGCCCGCGGCATGCGGATGGGCTATGCGCCGCTGCTTGCGCTGTTGGACGAAGCCCGCTCTCGGGGATTCACACGGCTTGCCGTCATAGGCATCCCATGCCAGATTTATGCTTTGCGCGCCTTGGAAGCGGAATTGGGGCTTGACCGTCTTTATGTCATCGGAACCCCCTGTTCCGACAACACGACCACCGAGAATTTCCACAGGTTTCTGACCCTTCTGGACAAGGCTCCCGAGACCATCACCTATCTGGAGTTTCGTGCAGATTATCATGTGGAACTGCGCTTTTCTGACGGACGCAAGCGCTTGATCCCTTTTCTGGCTCTACCCATCTCCGATTTGCCACGCGATTTTTTCCCGCTTACCTGTCGAACCTGCGTGGATTACACCAACAGTCTCGCGGACATCACCGTAGGCTACATGGGCGGACAGGGTGATCAGTGGGTGCTTGTTCGCAATGACCGCGGCGCGGAACTCCTGGCCAGTCTCGAAGAAGAAATCATCCTCGACGCGCCAGGCAGTGCCGGAAAACGCGCAGGCGCGGTAAAGGGTTTCATCGCCAATACCGAACGTGCGGCTGGCGGGTTGCCGCTGCGGCGCATGCCAGCTTGGGCGCGTCCGATCTTGAGTTGGCTCATGCCCCGCATCGGGCCGCGCGGTCTGGAGTTTGCCCGCGCCCGTGTCGAAATGAAAGCCGTCGAAACCATTCTGCACCTGCGCCGTGAAAACCCCGCCAAAATCAAGAATATGGTGCCTGCACACGTCTGGGACATCGTGGCGCCATACGACATGTCGCCGTCTGATGACGAAAAGCCTGCTTCTCTGGGTAATTAAATATCCCGGGGGGACTGCGCCGCTGGCGCAGTGGGGGCTGGCCCCCAGTCCACCGTAAGATTTGATGCTCGATATGCACAAGCGGCGTCAGGTTCGTCGGCTTCGGTTTGTCGTGCCCATCCTTGTCTGCAGTGGAACGGTCGGGTTCGAACGGGTTACTTAATCGAGCGTAAAAAGTTCCTGCCGTTCTGCCACGCCGCGCAGCCTGTAGGTACCGATTGACACGAGATCGGTGCGCTTCGCCAACGCAGGACCGGCAACACGGGCTGAAATGATGATGGATTGATCCACAAGGCTCGTCATCCCCGAAATCCGCGCTGTCGTGTTGACCGCAGGGCCGATCACAGTGAAGTCCAGTCGGCTGGTCCCGCCGATATTGCCATACAGCACGTCGCCTGCATGCAGCGCGAGCGTGAATCCGGTGGCGGTGAGCCCGGACGTCCGGCGCCGCGCGCTGATTTCAGCCATGATCCCTCGCAGCTGTGTTGCCGTTTCCAATGCTGCATGGCCTGCGTCGGCGACGTCTTCGATGTTGAAGATCGCCAACAAACCGTCCCCCATGAACTTCAGAACGTTGCCGCCGTTTTCCTCGATCACCGCAACCGCTGACCCGAAATAATCATTCAGCAATTCAATGATCTCCGGACCAGGCAGGGCCTCGGACAACTTGGTGAAGCCTTGTAGGTCAAAATAAAGTATGACGGCTTCCAGGGTCTCGTTTGATCCGCGCTGTATCGCACCCGACAAAACCCGTCGGCCTGCATCCCGGCCCAGGTAAGTGGCCAACAGGTCTTCGGCCATTCGCTTGAGCGACATTGTCTTCAACACCAACCCAAGAGTTGGAAGCAGCGCGCGCAGGATTTCGAGATCGGCTTCAGAAAAGCCTTCGGCGCCGTCACTTGTCCAGGACAGAACCATACCTTCGGGTGGACTCATCGGATCTGCCGCCAAAGTCGCGCGCGGCGGTCCAAACAGGAGTTTTTGCGCGAAATAGTCGGTGGCGCCGCGGCCACGCAGGGTTTCAAGAAAACTGAACATCGATGGTGGATCGTCCCGAAGCATTCGGACACGAAGATCAGCCTCCGGGCTTTGCATCAGAAAGAAAAGCGGGCTTTTGACCCAGTCTTCTGGCGCGTCATTTCTGCGCGAAAACCGTTCTTGCTCAGCGCCTTGTGCTGCGTCCCAACGAAAGGCCATGGCTCCGAATTCGGGGTGGTGCGCCCGCAACGTTGTGTGCGCGCGCATAACGGGGATACCGCTTGCACGAAGCTGCCGACAACATTCTGCGATGACCTGCTCCGACGGTATGTCCTGCAATCCCTGCTGGATCAGCCAAGCGCTGAGGTCGGCCAATGCCGCAGTCCTTTTTGCGTCCGACGTTGTCATGACAGCTCCCTTGTGGCGCAGCTTCAGCCCTGAGCATAGCCGATGGTTCGCAACGCGTCGCGGATTTCATCCAGAATCGCAGGATCATCGATTGTTGCGGGCATCTTGAACGATGCGTTGTCCGCGATTTTAACGATCGTGGCGCGCAAAATCTTGCCGGACCGGGTCTTTGGAAGGCGGTCCACCACAAGTGCCTGTTTGAACGCGGCCACAGGACCAATCTTGTCGCGGATCAGTTGTACACATTCTTTTGTGATCTCGCCATGTGGTCGGTTGACACCTTTGGTCAGACAGACAAATCCGATCGGTGACTGGCCCTTCAGATCGTCGGACACGCCAACGACGGCGCATTCCGCTACATCTGGGTGCGATGCCAGAACCTCCTCCATTGCCCCCGTCGACAGGCGGTGGCCCGCGACGTTGATCACGTCATCGGTGCGCGCCATGATATAGAGGTATCCGTCCTCGTCCATCATGCCGGCATCGCCCGTTTCGTAATGTCCGGGAAAGGTGGTCAGATAGCTCTTTCTGAATCGATCGGTGGCGTTCCACAGCGTCGGCAACGTGCCCGGTGGCAGCGGTAGCTTGATCGCGATGGCCCCCAGTTCGCCTGCTTTCTGCGGATGCCCCGCTTCGTCTAGAATACGGATGTCGTAACCCGGCATTGCCTTGGTCGGTGATCCGATTTTGACAGGCAATGCTTCGCAACCCGCCGGGTTCCCCGCAATGGTCCATCCGGTTTCTGTTTGCCACCAATGGTCGTACACTGGTTTTTGCAAGATGTTTTGAGCCCAAACGATTGTGTCAGGGTCTGCGCGTTCTCCGGCAAGGTATAGCGCACGCAGTCCGCTGAGATCGTATTTGGCGCAGAATTCGCCCTTGGGGTCTTCTCGCTTGACCGCACGGATTGCAGTGGGTGCCGTAAAGAAGCTTCGTACGTTGTGCTCGGAAATCACGCGCCAGAATGTGCCGGGGTCAGGTGTTCCGACGGGTTTGCCTTCAAACACGACAGTCGTATTGCCGTGTACCAGCGGGCCATAGCAAATGTAGGAATGACCAACGACCCACCCCACATCGGATGCCGCCCAGAACACGTCTCCCGGATCGACGTTGTAGATGTTTTTCATTGTCCAGTTGAGTGCTACCAGATGCCCGGCGGTTGGGCGCAGGACACCTTTTGGCGCTCCTGTGGTGCCGGACGTATATAGGATATAAGCGGGGTGGTTGCCCTCTACTGGAACGCAGTCGGCCGGGGCGACACCTTCCTGAGCTGCATACCAGTCCAGATCGCGGCCGGGGATAAGAGCGGCTGTTTCCTGCTCGCGTTGAAAAATTATGCAAACGTCCGGTTTGTGGGTGGCTTGTTCGATTGCCCCATCCAGAAGGGGCTTGTATTTGACGACCCGACCCGGCTCAAGACCGCAAGACGCGGCAATGATGGCTTTGGGCGTGCAGTCATCAATCCGCACCGCGAGTTCATTTGCCGCAAAACCGCCGAACACTACGGAATGAACAGCGCCAATACGCGCGCAGGCCAACATTGCCTCCAGCGCTTCTGGAACCATCGGCATATAGATGATCACTCGGTCGCCCTTGGTTACTCCTTGGGCGACCAGAGCGCCGGCCAGACGCGCCACCCGAGTTTGCAATTCTGCGTATGTGATTTTTGCCTTTGTTCCGGTGATCGGGCTGTCGTGGATGATCGCGAGCCGATCGCCATGTCCTGCTTCGACGTGGCGGTCCACGGCATTGAAGCAACCGTTGATCAGACCATCGGCATACCACTCGTACAGATCATTGCCGCGGTCAAAGAGTGCTTTGGACGGCGGTCGGATCCAATCGATTGCCGCAGCCTGATCCATCCAGAAGCCCTCGGGGTTTGCGAGGCTGCGATTGTAAATGTTGGAATAGGTCATGTCTGAGATCCTCCTCGATCCTGTCCCCATTGTGTTACGCAGCGACTGACGCGGGGGCAAGGATGTTACCGATAGCAATGACTGTCTGCGTCAATATGGCTTTGCATATTTGCTATCTGGTGCGCGCAACTTTGCAAAGTCGGCTGATCTTTGCTGTGCATTGCAAAACTTCTGACCGGTTTGCAAAGTTTTCGGAGCCATCGGTTCGGCGTCGAAAACAGGCAGCCGCGTCGAAAACAGCACAGAAATATACCGTAGGGATGTTATGGCAGCGTTACGTTCGGCAGGATGCCGGACCACTGTCAGGACATGAAAGGTCTCGACCATGGGTGACAAGATCGCCAACAAGAAGAAGAAAGCCAAAGCCGCAAAAAAACCGGCACCAAAGCCGGTGGTGTCGGCCCCGGCAAAGTAAGTATCCACAATTCGCCGTGACCGGAGAGCGCCGCTTTCTGTGCAAGCGGCGCTCTGATTTTTGGTTTACCCGTAGTGCGCCACTGGCGTGCCGGCTATGGCCGATACGTTCAAAAGTCCGCGCGCTGTAATGGACGGAGATACAATATGGGCCCGGTTGCCCATGCCCATCAGGATGGGACCAACCTCCAAACCGCCACCTTTCATTTTCAGGATATTGCGCACACCTGACGCCGCATCTGCATGTGCGAAGATCAACACATTCGCAGCCCCTTCCATCCTGTTGCAGGGCAGAACGCGGGCCCGAAGATCGGCATCCAGGGCCGTGTCGATGTTCATTTCTCCCTCATAGCAGAAATCGTGGTTGCCTGCGTCCAGTATACCCAACGCGGCGCGTAGCCTGCCGCCTGTACCTTCGCCCTGATTGCCGAACTGGGACTGCGAACAGAATGCGATCTTGGGCTCTATGCCGAACCGACGCACATGGCGCGCAGCACCGATTGCGATTTCCGCAATCTGCTGTGGGTTGGGATGCAGATGCACCTGGGTGTCCGCAATAAACAGCGGCCCATCCTCGAGGATCATCATCGACAAGGCGCCAACGGGATGTAGCCCGTCGCGGCCCAAAATCTGGCTGACGTAATTGAGATGCCAGCCGAATTCGCCGAAGGTGCCGCAGATCAGGCTGTCCGCCTCGCCGCGGTGCACCATTACTGCGCCGATTGCAGTGGTATTGGTGCGCATGATTGCGCGCGAGATATCCGGAGTAACGCCCCGCCGCGCCATCAGCGTATGATAGGATTCCCAGTAATCGCGATACCGTGCATCCTGTTCGGGGTTTACCAGGTCGACGTCTGTACCGACGCGGATTGTAAGGCCCGCGCGCTCTATCCTGCTTTCGATAACATCGGGGCGGCCAATCAGAATGGGGCGTTCTGTTGTCTCCTCCAGTATGGCTTGCGCCGCGCGCAAGACGCGTTCGTCTTCCCCTTCGGCAAAAACGATCCGGCGCGGTGACGTTCGGGCGGCCTGAAACACCGGCCGCATCAGCAGCGCAGATTTGAACACGGAGCCGTCCAGCTTTTGACGATAAGCCGTCAGGTCTTCAATCGGGCGCTGGGCGACGCCTGTTTCCATTGCGGCCCGTGCGACGGCCGAGGATACGATGCCCACCAACCGCGGATCGAAAGGTTTGGGAATAAGGTAATCCGCCCCGAATGTCAGTTGTTCGCCCTGATAGGCCGCTGCTGCCTCTGCAGAAGTTGTGACGCGCGCGAGTTCCGCAATGCCGTCAATGCATGCCAACTCCATTTCGTCATTGATGGTTGTTGCACCAACATCCAATGCGCCCCTGAAGATGAAAGGGAAACACAACACGTTGTTGACCTGATTGGGGAAGTCGGATCGTCCGGTCGCGATGATAGCATCCGGCGCCACGGCGCGCACCTCATCGGGCAGGATTTCAGGCGTCGGGTTGGCCAGCGCAAAGATAATCGGTCGCTTGGTCATTTTGGTGACCATCGCAGGCGTTAGAACGCCAGGGCCAGAAAGGCCAAGAAAAAGGTCGGCACCGGGGATTACATCGTCCAGCGTACGCAGAGCGGTTTTTTGTGCAAATTGGGACTTGATCGGGTTCATGTCGACCTCACGGCCCTCATAAACCAGCCCATGAATGTCGCAAAGCCAGATATTTTCGCGCTTTGCCCCCATTTTCAAAAGCATGTTCAGGCAAGCGATGCCAGCAGCGCCGCCGCCGGTCGAGACGATTTTGACGTCCTCAAAACGCTTGCCCGCTACATACAACGCATTCTTGGCCGCGGCCCCAACAACGATTGCCGTGCCATGCTGATCATCGTGAAAAACCGGAATGTTCATGCGCTCGCGGCAGATACGCTCAACCGTGAAGCAATCAGGAGCCTTTATGTCTTCGAGATTTATTGCCCCGAAGGTCGGCGCTAATGCACAGACGATATCCGCCAGTTTCTCCGGATCTGCCTCGTCCACTTCGATGTCAAAACAGTCAATGCCTGCGAACTTTTTGAACAGCACGGCCTTGCCTTCCATCACCGGCTTTGAAGCCAGCGCGCCGATATTTCCCAGCCCCAGAACCGCCGTGCCGTTGGTGACAACACCCACCAGATTCGACCGTGTCGTGTACAGGGCTGCCGTGGCTGGATCGTTCTTGATCTCGATGCAGGCTTCAGCCACGCCCGGAGAGTAAGCGCGCGCCAGATCGCGGCCATTTGCGAGCGGCTTGGTGGCCCTGATCTCCAGCTTGCCTGGTTTGGGAAACGCATGATAATCGAGCGCGGCCTTGCGCGCATTGGCTGTCTCGGACATTGGAAAGGACCCCTCCTGAATAATAGTTTAGTGCTAAACTATTTCTCTGACCCCGCCAAGGCGATGTTTCTATGCTGCGTGTGAACTGGCCTTGTGAACACCATATCGGGTACGCGTGACAGGGTTGTAAAAGCGGACGGGCGGGCGCAGGATACTTTGGCAAGATACGGAGATACCATGAGCGAAATACGCGCCGAAGTGCGTCTGCCCACGCAGGAATTGCGGCAAGACATTCCCTTTTTTACAAAGATACTGAGAATGCGCATGGACAGTATCTATCCGGCTGATGATCCGTCGGTGGCCGTGTTCTCTGGTCATGGCCTTCGGGTGCGCGTTGAAAAAGGTGCGACCGAACCTGCGGGCACTTTGCGCATTCTGACGGACGATCCTGACAGTTTTGCGGATGGGAAACGCGTGCTTGTTGCTCCGAACGGGACCCGTGTAGAGATCGCGCCATTGCATGAAACCCTGGTGATGCCAAAGACGGTTCATTCTTTTGTGGTACGCCGACTTGCAGATCAGGCGCCGTGGATTATCGGGCGTGCAGGAATGCACTACCGAGACCTGATCCCTGACCGTCTTGGCGGGTCGATCATTGCCAGCCATATCCGCATCCCCGATGGCGGGCCGGTTCCGGACATGGTGCACTACCACACTGTCGGATTTCAGCTGATTTTTTGTTACCGCGGATGGGTCGATCTGGTCTACGAGGATCAAGGAGAGCCATTCCGGCTCCATGCGGGCAATTGCGTGATCCAACCGCCGCAAATTCGCCACCGGGTGCTTTTTGCATCCGACAATATCGAAGTGATCGAGATCGGTGTCCCGGCGGAACATATTACCACTATTGACCACGATATGGAGTTGCCCAACGGTCCGGCCAATCCCGAACGGGTATTTCAGGGTCAGAAGTTTGTGCATTTTCAGGCGGATGCCGCTGCGTGGTCCCCATTCCGCATTCCGGGCTTCCAGAGCCGCGATACGACCGTTGCCGCGCACACCGGGAACGTTGCGGGTGTACATGTTCTTCGCCCTGACGGGCATCCTTCGTCCTGGACGCGGCACCAAAGCGATATCCTGTTCACCTTCGTGATGGACGGGACCATGGTTCTGGAAGGTGAGGGACGCACGCCGCATGCTCTCGAAGCGGGCGATGCATTTGTTATCCCGCCGGGGATGTCAGTGCGCTACGCTCAGCCATCAGACGATTTGGAACTGCTGGAAGTGTCATTGCCCGGCGCGTTCGACACTGAGATCATAGAGGAATAACGACAATGTCTTTGAAAGAAGCTGCTATGGCAGTGCGCGAAAACGCTCATGCACCCTATTCGAATTTCAAGGTGGGTGTGGCGCTGATGTCCACGTCCGGGGCGGTCTACGTCGGGTGCAACGTTGAGAATGCGGCCTATCCCGAAGGCACTTGCGCCGAGGCCGGTGCCATTGCCGCAATGGTGGCGGCAGGGGACACCGCCATTGCGGAAGCTTACGTGATCGCAGCCAGCAACTCACCCGTGACCCCTTGCGGTGGATGTCGGCAGAAGTTGGCGGAGTTTGCCGCGCCGGATGTGCGTGTGACAATGGCCACAACCAGCGGGCTGGAACAGGTTTCGACCGTGGGCCAGTTGTTGCCCGGTGCCTTCGCACAGGATCACATGGAGACCTGAGCGAGATGGATGCACGAAGCATACTGGCTGGGTTACGGATGGGCCAAGCGCCTTCCCCGGAGCAGTTGAGGTGGATGGCGCAGGGCCTCGCGGACGGCTCGGTCAGCGATGCTCAAGCCGGCGCCTTTGCAATGGCCATTTGCCTGCGGGGTCTGGACGACGGTGCGCGCGCGGCCCTGACACTTGCAATGCGCGACAGCGGGAATGTCATGGCATGGGATCTGCCCGGCCCTGTTCTGGATAAGCACTCCACAGGCGGTGTCGGAGACTGCGTGTCTTTAATACTTGCGCCTGCGCTGGCGGCCTGCGGTGCATTCGTGCCGATGATTTCGGGACGTGGGCTGGGACATACAGGCGGTACACTCGACAAAATGGAAGCAATCCCCGGCGTTTCCGTGGCTTTGCCAGAAACGCAGTTTCGGCAGGTGGTTGCCAGTGCGGGTTGCGCGATCGTGAGTGCCACCGCAGATATCGCACCCGCCGACCGGAGGCTTTACGCCGTGCGCGATGTCAGTGCCACCGTTGAAAGCCTGGACCTGATAACCGCCTCGATCCTGTCGAAGAAGCTGGCGGCAGGTCTGGAGGCGTTGGTGCTGGACGTAAAGGTTGGCAGCGGTGCCTTCATGAAGGATATCGACGCCGCGCGCGCTCTCGCAAAAGCATTGGTCGCGACTGCGACAGCGACGGGTTGCAAGACGACCGCAGTGATCAGTGATATGAACCAGCCACTGGCGCCCAGTCTGGGAAATGCTCTCGAAGTGGCTGAGGTCATGCGCGTGCTTGCAGAGGCGGAGCGCGGGCCATTGGTGGAGATTGCGGTTGCCCTTGGCGGTGTGCTGCTGGAGGCAGGTGGTCTGGCCGAGGATGTGCAGGCGGGTGCCGAAGCGATTGATCAGAGTTTACGCGATGGTCGCGCCGCCGAACGGTTCGGCAGAATGGTTTCGGCTATGGGCGGGCCTGTTCAATTCGTCGAGAATTGGAAGCGTTTCCTGCCTGAGGCAAGCGTGATCCGAGAGGTCGCAGCCCGAGACAGCGGCTATGTCACGGCTATAGATGGCGAAGCATTGGGGCTTGCTGTGGTCGCTCTGGGCGGCGGGCGCGTTGTAGAAAGCGATGTTGTTGATCCCGCCGTCGGTCTGGCTCGAGTTGTCAGACTGGGCACACAAGTTACGAAAGGTCAGCCGCTTGCAGTCGTGCATGCTGCGCGCCCAGACGCTGCCGACCGCGCTGCGGCGGCTGTGCGCTCTGCGATTACGCTGGGTGCGCAGGCTCCTGCACCGCGCGATCTGATCCGCGAAAGGGTGGGTTGATATGGCGCGTGCATTTCTGGTGGTGATGGATTCTGTCGGGATAGGCGGTGCGCCGGATGCAGGCGCGTATTTCAACGGCGATATTCCTGACACCGGCGCCAATACGCTGGGGCACATTGCCGAAGCCTGCGCGGCAGGGCAGGCGGAGGAAGGACGCAGTGGCCTTTTGCGAATGCCTAATCTTGACGGTCTGGGTTTGGGGCGGGCGATGGAGATGGCCTCCGGATTGCGCGCACCGGGCTTCGGAGCGGAACCTGCGGGCCAGTGGGGAGCCGCAACCGAACTGTCGCGCGGAAAAGACACTCCATCCGGGCACTGGGAACTTGCCGGTGTGCCGGTGCCTTGGGATTGGCACTATTTTCCGGAAACGGTTCCGGCATTTCCAGATGATCTTGTAGAGCTGGTTTGTCGGCTTGCCGGGACAGACGGCATTTTGGGCAACTGCCACGCCTCAGGAACCGAGATTATTGCGCGTGAAGGCGAAGCACATCTCAAGACCGGATGGCCGATCTGTTACACCTCTGCAGACTCGGTCTTTCAGATTGCTGCGCATGAACAGGCATTTGGCCTGGAACGCTTGCTGCACCTGTGCGCGGCCCTTGCTCCGCATCTGCACGAGATGAAGGTGGGCAGGGTGATTGCACGGCCATTCAAGGGTCAGTCAGGATCGTTCGCGCGCACTTCCAACCGCCGCGATTTCGCGATTGCGCCGCCGCGCCCGGTGTTGAGCAATTGGGTCCAGAACGCGGGTGGCCGTGTTTATGGCATCGGCAAGGTTGGCGATATCTTCTCGATGCAGGGCTTTGACGAGATTCTCAAGGGCGAGGATCTTGTTCTGATGGATCATTTGGACAGCCTGATTGCCACCGCCGAAGACGGGAGCCTGACATTTGCGAATTTCGTGGAGTTTGACAGTGTTTACGGTCACCGACGCGATGTTTCCGGCTATGCGCGTCACCTGGAATGGTTTGATGCGCGTATGGGTCAGGTGTTGGCGCGGATGCGGGCAGGCGATCTACTGGTTCTGGCGGCGGATCATGGCAATGACCCCACATGGGTTGGGACCGATCATACGCGTGAGAGGGTGCCGGTCCTTGTGGCAGGTGCCGGGGCCGGTGCGTTGGGCCAGATCGGGTTTTCCCGGGTTGCGGCCTTGATTGCAGCGCATCTTGGAATCGCCGTTCCTGTGTAAGAGGGCCTTTGACCCTGGGTTGCGGTTGTTCCTCAAGATATTTTGGGCCCGGAGAAGCAGGACCGGGTTGCTTCGATGCCTGCAAGATGGTTACACCTGATCAGGTTTGCAAAAAAGGTGTCTCATGTCTGATCATCTGACTATCGTCGATCACCCTCTGGTGCAGCACAAGCTTACATTGATGCGCGACAAACAGACGTCCACGGCGGGGTTTCGCCAATTGCTGCGCGAGATAAGTCAGCTTTTGGCCTATGAGGTGACGCGTGACCTGCCCATGACCACCAAGTGGATCGAGACTCCTATGGAGGAGATGGACGCACCGACGCTGGACGGGAAGAAACTTGCGCTGATTTCGATTCTGCGTGCCGGTAACGGCCTTCTCGACGGAGTTCTGGAATTGATCCCGTCCGCGCGGGTCGGGTTCGTCGGGCTTTATCGCGACGAGAAGACGCTGCAACCGGTCCAATACTATTTCAAGGTGCCCGACTCACTGGAGGACCGGGTGGTTATCGTGGTCGATCCGATGTTGGCCACCGGCAATTCGTCTGTTGCTGCGGTTGATCTGCTGAAAGCGGCCGGCGCAAACAATATTCGATTTCTGTGTTTGCTGGCAGCACCAGAGGGCATTGCCCGCATGAAACAGGCGCATCCCGATGTTCCAATTGTGACCGCGGCCGTAGACCGACAGCTCAATGATGTCGGGTATATCGTGCCGGGATTGGGCGATGCGGGCGACAGGATGTTTGGCACCAAATAATCTGCCTTGTTCGGTTCCTGATTTGAAGGGGTTTGGCTTGCTATCGGGGCGATGATGCTGCATGTTTGCACCATATCTTGTGGGGGCAATGATGAAATTAACCAAACTTGTTGCGAGCGCTGTCGTTGCCTTGTCATTTGCGACGGGCACGGCCACGGCACAGAACCTCCGGGGCAATATCGGGCCGAAAGAATTTCCGCCTGAAACCTTTTCCGGCAATCAATATGTGGACAGTGCGGGCTGCGTCTTCATTCGAGCAGGCATCGACGGCGCTGTTTCATGGGTTCCGCGGGTCACACGCGCGCGCGCACCCGTATGCGGCTATACGCCGAGCCTTGTGGCTGAAGCGGAAACCCCGCGAGCGGTGACTTTGGCCAGTACACCAGTGGATGTCATGGCGACGCCTATGCCCGCGCAGGCGAGCAAACCTGCCGTTGCACAAAAGGTAGCGGTTTCAAAACCTGCTTCTACGCAGCCCGCTGAACTTTTGACGGCGCAAACGCGGTCTTCCCCAGATAAAATAACGCCGACAACGCGCGTTGTTCCCAAACATGTTTACCTCAATCGCCTGAACGAAAAGGGCGTGACGATCCCCAAAGGCTACCGCAGCGTCTGGAAGGATGACAGGTTGAACCCACGTCGTGCAGAACAAACGATGCAAGGCATGGCGCAGTCCAACATGATCTGGACGCAGAAAACACCGCGCCGTCAGATCAATCCGGCGTTGGAAAATGCTGTCGTCGTTTTGGAAGCCAACGGTGTTACATATTACAGGGTCAAAACGGGGGCTTCACCCACATTGTCGAGCCGTTCCAGCCAATCTGTGTCGCCATCCGGAACATCGCAGGAAGGTCGCTGAAACGGTTTTTTATGGACCGCAAATGCCCTGAAGCCTCAACCAATCACTGTCGGACAGCAATGGTTGCGCGGGTTTGCCGGCCATCGGGTCCGCTTCGATCAGCAT
>Ga0102812_10001307_pt1 | contig 17290 bp, 10 predicted proteins | sample ColrivemetaGS713_FD_79334 | JGI IMG/M metagenome (GOLD analysis project Ga0102812, IMG submission 79334) | Estuarine microbial communities from the Columbia River estuary - Flood tide ETM metaG S.713 | ecosystem: Environmental > Aquatic > Marine > Intertidal zone > Estuary | place: USA... | reverse complement strand
GAAGAAAATGCTTCGGATACTCGTAGTCGGATTCCGACCTACCTGGAAAATCAGGAAGCCCAAATATCCCAGCAAAAACTGGGTAAGCGCTTTAACCTGGCCCTGGAAAAAGGCCTGGAAGCGCTCGCCGGTGAAACGCTGGTGCCAGTGGCAGTTGCAGGGGCGGCCCTGCAAGTCAAGGAGATAAATTTCCGACGTTATATCTCGCGTTGGCTGGATTCCGAAACACTGCCCTTGCTCTATGAAGTGTGGGAGTTGACGACTAATATTCGCAACAACCTTAAGATGGCCCTGATCAATATTCGGAACCGGGCCATTTTGTTGAACAACGAAAACAACGAAAACTCAGAGAAAGGCCTGATTGGTGACAACCTCTGCCAGCCACTGCAAAGCTTTCTGCTACAAACGACCGATCGCGAGAAGGAGCTTCATAAATTGCACGAGCTGGTCCACAGCCGGCTGGATGAGCACTTCAAGCTCTCCAAGGTTTTCCACAAATCGAATTTTTTCCTGGAGGTTCCGCTTCAGTCCACCCTTAATCAGTTTCGCAATGACCAAAACCAGTTATTGCTTAACGTCACCCGCTGGTGGAATAATCAGCGGCAGAGGGTGCAAAGATGGCTCTCCTCCGTACAGGCTGAAGATGCGCTGAGTTTGTCGGAAAAAGTGGTTCGCTACATTGAGCACCACGTTCCGCCGAGCAGCAATCAAGCTTACACCAGTATCTTCCTTACCAAAGGCTACATTGGCGAATCCTTTTGGGTAGGTCGTAAGGCAGAACTTCAGCGGGTAGCAACCCTGATCAAGCACTGGCGCAAAGGCTACCGGGGTACCGTGCTGCTGCGTGGCGACCGGTTTTCGGGAAAATCACTCTTTGGTGATTTGGTGAGTAACCGTTACTTCCCCAATGAGACCATTCGCCTGATCCCCAACGCCATCCTTAATCTGCACGGTCGCACTTTTGAAACGACTTTCGACCTCGGTGCTGTGCTGGATTTCATTAGCAAATACCGGTTTGATCAACCACCGCTGATTTGGCTGGATGATCTGGAGCTTTGGCACGATCCTTCCTGTACCATTCACCAGAATACCCGTGCATTGCTGCGGCACATGGATCACCATACTAATTCTATTTTCTACCTGATCGCCGCAGGAAATCCATTGTGCGGCTACCTGGAAAGTAATCATCAACTCAGCAATCATTTTCAGGCCATCCTGCCGTTGGACAGCATGAGCCAGGAAGAGGTTCAGCAAGCCATCCTCATCCGGCACGGGGCAACGCATAAAGAATTGGTGACCAAAGAAGGCAAAGTACTGGAACCCAGCGCCTTTGAGCAGGCGGTCGGCAGGGTCTTCCGGGCCTCGGGGGGCAATATAGGGGAAGCACTCAACCTGTGGGCTTACCAAACCCAACGGCGCAACGAAGAGCAGGTTTACCAAACAAAGACCGGTTTTTTCCAACTGCCCAACTTCATCGAAGCAGATCAAGCCATCCTGCTGCGTACCATACTGCTGGAAAAGCGTACCACGGAGTACCGCTTGCGCAAGCGTTTTGGTCCGGCATTTAGCCCTCGCTACGCGGAGGCGCTGCTGCGGCTACAAGGCGTAGGGCTCCTGACCAGGCACCTGGATGGCTGGCTGGAACTGAACGAAGCAGCGGCGAATAGCATTATTCGTCAATTAAAAAACAAGCAATACCTCTAACTCCAATGGATTATTTGTGGCGCGTACATTACGATTATAGCTGGGGTGGCTTGCTAAGTATCAGTGTAAAACTGGTACTCCTGTATTTTGCCCTGCAGCTGGCACATCGGATACTGGTTCGCATCAGTGCACCAACTGACTGGCAGTTGGCCATCAACCGATTTGTTCAGTACAGCTTATTGCTTTTCGAACCCATTGTGGTGTTGGTCATCGGCAGTTATTTTATCCTTATCAAGCCTTTTTTTCACGGCCTGATCGTCATCCTCTTGCTACTGGCTGGCCTTCGTCAGCTACGCAATTATTTCAGCGGGCGTATTCTGCTTTTTGACCGTAGCCTCAAGGTAGGTACGCGGCTCAATCACAAAGAACTCAATGGGCTTATCACCTATATTGGTCGCCTCGGGTTGCGGTTGCAAACCAACAAAGGCCTCCATTTTCTCAATTTCGAAGACTTACTTAGAGACGGTTACACCTTACTTATCGGCGAAAAAAACAGCAGTTTTTTCCGTCTGAAAGTGAACGTGACGGAGACCGAAGATCGAGTAGCCAAGCTGGAACAGTTAGGGGAATTGCTACAGGTTGTTCCTTATTTAAATTGGCGGCATCGCCCCCAGATTACCAGGGCCAATAATCCTGAGCAGCCCTGGCTCGTAGAGATTGCGTTACACGACGAAAAACACCTCGACGACCTTATTCAACGCCTGAAAGAGCAGGATTTTTCTGCTAAAATCACCAAAATATAGCCGAACTGTTATGCAAGAATTATCTTCTTATACGCTAATTATCGGAGCTTCGGTCATTCTGATTTTATCATTTTTCTTCGGAGAAGCCGCCCGTAAGACCAACATCCCTTCGGTACTGATGCTGATAGTGCTGGGTATCCTGCTGCAATTTGTGCTCGATGCAGCCATTGGTGAACGGCCAAATTTCCTTCCGGTATTAAAAGTACTCGGTACGGTAGGTTTGATCATGATTGTACTTGAAGCAGCCCTGGAACTGGAGCTTAAACCCGGCAAATACCTGCCCATTGTCAAAGCCTTGTTTATAGCGCTGATCAGCTTATTGGCCTCGGCCTACGCTGCGGCCCTTATTTTACATCAGTTTGTACCCGGGATGGACATGGCCTCGGCTTGGCTATACGCTACGCCATTGTCTATTCTTTCCAGTGCCATCATCATCCCTAGTGTGGCCGCTTTGAGAGACGACAAAAGGGAATTTCACATCTACGAGAGCACCTTTTCTGACATCCTGGGCATTATGATGTTCTACTTCCTTACGGGGAACCTGGATACCGCGGGGCATGGTAATGGCAGTAGCAGTGGAATTCTTGATTTTTCGGGAAATCTCCTCCTCACTATTGGTATTGCGGTGATTGCCAGTTACTTGATCATTCTTATCTTCCAGAATATCCGTAGTCATACCAAGCTGTTTTTATTGATAGCTGTATTGCTTTTGCTATATGCTGTTGGCAAAAAGATGCACCTTTCTTCGTTGATTATCATCCTGGTATTTGGCTTGGTGATTGCCAACATGAAAATCTTTTTCCAGGGTAAACTAGGACAATGGTTGCATTTGGAGAAAGCCTCCCAGATGTACGAAGGGCTCCACGTTGTGACCATGGAATCGGCGTTTGTGGTACGAACCTTTTTCTTCGTCATCTTTGGGCTTACTATCTCCCTGGCTTCTATTGCCAATTTGGAGGTCACGCTGATCAGTTTGGCGATTGTGGCCTCTATTTACCTGATTCGTTTTATCTTTTTACGCGTTTTCATTGGCAAGGATATTTTCCCGCAGCTCTACATTGCGCCCAGGGGCTTGATTACGATTCTCCTTTTCTACGATATTCCCGAGCAAGCCATTATTCCCGGATTCGAGCCGGGCATCCTGCTGGACATTATCATCGGCACCAGCCTGATCATGACCTTTGCTATGATTCGCGACAAACAACGCAGCAGCAAAGCCATTGAGAAAGCGAAGGAAGAACCGGTTGGGTACGAAAAATGGAAGGCTCCCAGTATCAATGATTATACGAAGGAAGAAGGAGCTCAGGAAAAGCATTAATTCAATATGAACATTGACCCGAAGATTAAACAGATCAAGCCTTCAGCAACCCTGGCAATCAATGAACTTTCACAGCAATTAGTTGCTAAAGGGAAAAAAGTTTATCGTTTGGGTTTCGGTCAATCTCCTTTTCCTGTGCCAGGAGAGGTCATAAATGCGCTGCAGGAAAATGCTTTTCGCAAAGACTACCTCCCAGTAAGAGGCTTGGTTGACTTGAGAGAAGCTGTCGCAGACTTCAACACCCGTACCCTTGGGATAAAGACGTTCGGCAATCAAGTTCTGATTGGCCCTGGGTCAAAGGAACTTATTTATGATTTGCTCCTCGCCACTGATGCAAGTTTACTACTTCCATCTCCTTCCTGGGTTTCTTATGAGCCGCAAGCAATTCTTGCCGGAAAGGCCGCACACTGGTTGGAAACAACATCCAAAGACAATTGGTGCTTGACGGCAAAACAATTGGAGGAAAATTGTGAGCAGATCAAAGGCCCTAAAGTATTAATCCTTAATTACCCCAATAATCCAACCGGAACTACTTATTCTAAAGAAAACTTAGCAGCGCTGTCCGTGGTTGCCGCTAAGCACCAATTGCTTATTGTTGCCGATGAGATTTATGGCGAAGTTCACCATCAAGGCAAACATCAATCTATTGCCTGCTATTATCCGGAAGGTACGATTATCAGTGCCGGACTGAGCAAATGGTGTGGTGCCGGAGGTTGGCGGTTGGGCACCTTTACCTTTCCCAAGACACAACTTCATCTCCTGGATGCCATGGCAGTTATTGCCAGTGAGACCTTCACCTCTGTGAGTACCCCCATTCAGTGGGCAGCTGTAACGGCTTTCCAAGGAAGTCCTGCCATTACCCAATATGTTCTTGATTCCCGCCGTATTCTTGGCGTGATTGCAAACTATGTGCACCAACGCCTGACAGCTATGCACTTGTCTATGCCTGTCGCACAGGGGGGATTTTATCTATTCCCCGACTTTGAGTATTACCGCGAAGCTTTTGCAAAACATAGCGTGGTTTCCAGCAGTACCCTTTGTGAATTATTATTACAACAAGTCGGAATAGCTTTACTCCCAGGAGTCGCTTTTGGTCGCCCTACCACCGAGCTCACCACCCGGCTTTCGTTTGTTGATTTTGACGGTGCTCGTGCATTGGAAGCTCTGGCGCAAACACCAGATTTGGTTTTGGATGAAGTTTTTCTTGAAGAATACTGCCCTCTAATTGTGGAAGGAATGGAGGTCCTCGAGGCGTTTTTGAGCCGCTTATAATGGTTTAAATGGCCTTTTGAGAAAATCAGCCTCTTTTGATAGTCAAATTTTTTATTGCAAAATGATTAAATTGCAATATCTTCTCAATAACCTATTACTGAATTAGTATGGATGCAATTGCTGAGGCTGGCTCCTTAAAAAAAGAACTAGACTTACTCAGACCACTGAGTAAAGAAGCAGAGGCACGCATCATGCAAAAATTCAGATTAGACTGGAACTATCACTCTAATCATTTAGAAGGAAATTCCCTTTCTTACGGAGAAACCAAGGCGCTTATCCTTTTTAATATTACGGCACAAGGAAAACCACTTAAAGATCATCTCGAAATCACCGGGCACAATGACGCTGTGCTTTGGATATTAGAGATTGTAAAAGATGATCGTCCTTTAACAGAAACCTTTATCCGCGAACTCCACAAACTTATTTTAAAAGAACCTTACGAAGTTGATGCCATCACTGCTGAAGGTAAACCCACCAAAAAAAGAATAACCGTAGGAGACTATAAACAGCAACCTAACCACGTAAAAACCCAAACGGGAGAAATTTTCCGCTTTGCCAGTCCGGAAGAAACGCCAGCAAAGATGGCCGATTTGATAGAATGGTACCGAAAAGAAGCGGAGAAAGAAGGCGTGAATCCAATACTACTAGCTGCTGAGTTCCACTATCGCTATATCCGTATTCACCCTTTTGATGACGGCAATGGTCGTACTGCACGAATATTAATGAACTTCATCCTGCTCAAATTTGGTTACCCTCCTGTCATCATCAAAACCGAGGACAAGGCCAATTATTTTGCAGCACTACAACAAGCCGACGCGGGCATTATTACCCCTTTCGTTGAATACATAGCGGAGAATCTTGTTACCTCCTTAGAATTGATGATCAAAGGTGCCAATGGAGAATCCATTGAAGGCCCCGATGACGTGGACAAGGAGATTGCGTTGTTGGAGCAGCGCATGAAGGGGATAGAACAAAAAACACCCATTCAAAAGGATAAAGATGTTTTAGAAAAAATAAAAACGGAGAACATCATTCCTGTTATTAATCTCCTTTTGAAAAAAAATAAAAGCCTCAATAAATTTTATTTACAAACAGTAAATATACTCCAGGTTGATGGAGGTAGTAAGCGGCCATTTTATGAAAAAATAGCAAAAATAAACATCAGGAAAAAAATCATCGCTGAGTTTAAATTTAATAGTTTAAAACCTAGGGATTTAAACCACATTGATTTCGAAACTATTTTAAATATTAGCCTTGGTCTAAATGAGTATTCAATTTCTTTCGTTGATACTGAACAAAAAATCATTAAGCTCTATAATCAGTCCCTCTCCGAAAAAGAAATCCAGGATTTCGTAAACACTGAAATCCGTCGCCACACCGCGTTCATCCAGCAGCACTTGGATCAATTAGACCAAAATGACAAAGCGGATTAAACTGGACTTTTGGCGAAAGCCCGTAATTGGATGCGGGCTGCTTCGCGCCCTTGAAGTAGAGGGTAGATGGATAGCGATTCCAGAAGGTAATTTCCTCTACCCATTGGTTTTTGCCGTCCCTATACCCTCTACCAGAAATCAACTGTCCGAATACCCAGGCGGGCCTGCCTGGCAGTCAGACAGGCTCTACAACTTTCGGTGAATGCAGAAAGTCCAGTTAAGTACTTATATGAAAATTCTTTTCAATGCGATAACTCAAATTTGACGCTACCAAGTACATAATACCTTTTACCTAATACAGTGAGGTTTGATAAAGACCAACTTCCTAAAAGGAGAAAATTATTATCAAACCTCACTTTACGCTATATCACCATTCCCGCAGCAACTGTTTCGTTGGTTTGCTCGTCAATGAGGATGATGCTACCTGTGTTCCGATTCCGGCGATAGATATCGGTAAACAAGGGCTTCGTCGTCCGGATAACGATCCGGGCAATATCGTTCATGCCGATAGTAAGATCCTCTTCATTTCGGTGTAAGGTATTGATGTTCAATTTGTAGCGAATTTCTTTGATCACACATCGCGCATCCTGGGTCGTATGCTTGATCCCATACTTTCCGCCTGCCTGCAGTGGCTTTTCGTGAAACCAGCAGATCATCAATTCCAAATCCTGGCTTATCTCCGGGAGGTTGTTTTCCCGAACGATCATGTCTCCACGGCTTACATCAATATCATCTTTCAGCAGCAGGGTCACGGACATTGGGGGGAAGGCTTCTTCCAGCTCTCCGTCGAAGGTGTCGATTTTCGTAATTTCAGAGGTAAAGCCAGAAGGGAGTACCATCACCTTGTCCCCCTTTTTGAATACCCCTCCCGCTACCCGGCCAGCATAGCCGCGGTAATCGTGAAATTCATCGGTATTGGGGCGCACCACAAACTGTACCGGGAACCGGCAGTCGATAAAGTTATCGTCACTCCCGATGTGGACATTTTCCAGGTAGTACAACAAGGTCGAGCCACCGTACCAATCCATCTTGGTGGATTTGTCTACCACATTATCGCCGTTGAGGGCGGAGATCGGAATAAAGTGAACGTCCTTGACATCCAGCTTGTAGCTGAATTCAGAAAACTCTTCTTTGATCTTCTCGTAGACCTCCTCACTGTAATCGACCAAATCCATTTTATTGATACATACCACCAGGTGAGGGATCTGCAACAAGCTGGCGATAAATGCATGCCGACGTGTCTGCTCCACAATACCGTGGCGGGCATCAATGAGGATCAAGGCGACATTTGCCGTAGAAGCACCCGTCACCATATTGCGGGTATACTGGATATGCCCAGGAGTATCCGCGATGATAAACTTGCGGCGTGGGGTAGCGAAGTAGCGATAGGCCACATCGATGGTAATGCCCTGTTCCCGTTCGGCTTTCAGACCATCGGTAAGCAGCGCCAAATTGACGCCTTCCTCCCCGCGGCGGGCCGTCGTTTCCCGAATCAACTCGTACTGGTCTTCAAAAATAGATTTGCTATCGTAAAGCAAGCGACCGATCAAGGTAGACTTTCCATCATCGACACTACCAGCCGTTGAAAAACGTAATAATTCTGTATGTTGCTCTGACATCTTATTCATTTTTACTCGCTCCATCTAAGCGGAGCGGTCATTGTTAAAAGAGATAACGAAGTGGTTGTAACGCTTACACGTTTGGCATAGCCATGCCACATAGTGATCCCTACGGGGCCTTCGGCATACACCGACCAACTCTTCCAACTCTTAAAAATAACCCTGCTTTTTGCGATCCTCCATCGCAGTTTCGGAACGTTTGTCATCCGTTCTTCCTCCCCGTTCTGTCTGGCGGGCAGTAGCGACTTCCTGGATAATTTCTTCCACGGTGGTGGCTTCCGATTCCCAAACGCCGGTACAGGTCATGTCACCGATCGTACGGCAACACACCATCATTTCCTCTACCGTTTCGGTAGGCTTCTTGGGAATGTAGTCACAATCCGCGAGGAGGGTACCGTCACGGCGAATCACACTGCGCTTGTGCGCGAAATATAAGCTCGGCAAGGGCACGTTTTCCATGGCCAGGTACTGCCAAACATCCAGTTCCGTCCAGTTACTGATAGGAAATACCCGGAAGTGCTCTCCGTAGTGTTTCTTGCCATTGAAGAGGTTCCACAACTCCGGGCGTTGGTTCTTAGGATCCCACTGGCCAAACTCATCGCGGTGGCTAAAGAAGCGTTCTTTGGCGCGGGCCTTTTCCTCGTCGCGGCGACCACCACCCAGGGCGGCATCGTACTTTCCTTTCTCCAGGGAGTCCAGTAAGACGTGCGTTTGCAGATAATTCCGGCTGGCATTGTAGCCTTTCTCTTCGATCAATTCCTTATTGTCGATGGCGGCCTGTACGGAACCTACGATCAGGCGAGCACCGTAGTCCTCCACCAGCTGATCGCGAAACTCCAGGGTTTCCGGGAAATTGTGCCCCGTATCGATGTGCAATAATGGAAAAGGAATCCGCGCAGGGTAAAAAGCTTTCCGCGCCAGATAAGCCATAAGAATACTGTCCTTACCCCCACTGAAGAGGAGTACCGGATTTTCAAATTGTGCCGCCACCTCCCGAAGAATGAAGATCGATTCCGCTTCTAATTCGCGTAGATGATTGACGTGATAGCCACTTGACATAGATAATTATTTTTGTCGATGGTTATTTATTGGGGTGAAGAAATAACGGGAAGCAATGCGGTGTAAACTTGTGTTACAGCATCCTCTACCGTCATATCTCTGGTTGGTACCGTTAAAAAGGCATCCTCTGGTGCTTCATAAGGAGAATCAATGCCCGTAAAGCCCTTGATTTCGCCGCGACGGGCCTTGGCGTAAAGCCCTTTTACATCTCTGGCTTCACAGACCTCCAAAGGAGTATCAATAAAGATTTCCAGGAAGTTTTCCTTGCCGATGATCTCCTCTGCCTGTTCACGAATTTCCTTCGTAGGACTGATAAAAGAACAGATTACAATCACTCCTGAGTTCAGGTACAACTTGGCCACCTCCGCAATGCGCCGGATATTCTCCTGACGATCCTCCAGGCTGAAGCCCAGGTTATTGTTAATCCCGGTGCGAATATTATCGCCATCCAATACCTGGGGAAAGTAGCCTTCGGCAAATAAGCGATGCTCCAAACCTTGGGCAATCGTACTTTTGCCGGAGCCAGATAAGCCCGTCAGCCAGAGCACTTTTGCTTGCTGTCGCAAACGATTTTCCCGCTCTTCTCGTGAGAGCAGGCGGTCAAAAATAGGATGTATGTTTTCCGTTGCCATTTGCTTTCTTATCGCTTATTTCTTACCTACCAGGTTACGAATAGAGCCCCGCGGAGCCAATTGCCAAGCCCTTTCGTGGAGGTAATAAAGCGCAAATTTGATAAAAAATTCTATAAACCCAATTTCCAGGGCCATTTCTATGTCTCCGGTGGTAAAAAGAGCAATGCCTATGATAGTTGTCGTTGCCACCACTCTCCAGCTTAGGGCTTTCAATACGCTCCGTAAACGAGATTCTCTCACTATTTCTGTCATTAGATGCTTTGTTTAGCTCGGCAAAAATACAATTCCTACTTACACAATAGGGATTAAAGAGAATTAATTTTATAAAATTCCTTATTCCTTATAAATAGCCACTACCCTTTCGCCCGGTTTAGCGTAGCCTCGGTACATCCCTTCTGAGTTAAAAGGCATCGCGACATTACCCATTTTGTCCAATGCAATTAGGCCGCCCTCTCCCCCAGCTTTGACCAGGTCTTCGTTGACAACTTCGTAGGCGGCGGTATTCAGGTCGATCCCTTTATAAGCCATCCTGGCCGCTACATCATAGGCAACAGCCCAACGGATAAAGAACTCTCCGTGCCCGGTACAACTGACGCCACAGGTAGCGTTATCCGCAAAAGTTCCAGCGCCAATCAAGGGGGAATCTCCCAGTCGGTTCCAACGCTTGTTCGTCATTCCTCCCGTGGAGGTACCCGCGACGATATTGCCTTCCTTATCCAGGGCTACACAGCCGACGGTGCCTTTTTTGCGTTCGTTGTGGTCCAATTCTACTTGAGGCTCCCCTTCTTCCTTTTCACGGGCGAGTGCATTCTGCAGGGCATCCCAGCGGCGTTGGGTATAGAAATAGGAAGGGTCAACAATTTCCAGATTTTGCTCTGCGGCAAACTGTTCCGCTCCTTTTCCGGTAAGGAGTACGTGAGGCGACTTTTCCATCACGGCCCGAGCTGCAGAAATAGGATGTTTGATATTAGAGACACCTCCTACGGCGCCAGCCATACGGTCTTTGCCCATCATCAGCGAAGCGTCCATTTCATTGTGGCCTTCGTGGTTAAAGACGGCTCCTTTACCAGCATTAAAAAGGGGGGAATCTTCCATAAAGTGGATCGTCTGCTCAACCGCATCGATAGCGGCGCCTCCATTTTTCAGGATTTCTTCCCCAATATTGAGGGCTTGATGGAGGGCTTCGCGGTAGGCAGCATCCTGTTCAGGGGTTAAATCGGAACGAAGGATGGTTCCGGCGCCTCCGTGAATAACGATGGCGTAGGCTGCGGGGGTTGTTGCTGTTTTCATCGACTCCTGATTTACGTCCGGATTGTCGTCACTCGTCGCTGTCTGCGGAGCTTCACAAGCCCAAAAAAGGAGTGCTAAGAGGCAAATTTTACTGATATTTCTCATCGTGGCAGTGTTTATAGACTCTCTATACATAAAGTCTAATGATTCTCTAAAACTTGGCCAAAGATAAGTATTGTATTTTGATCTAACCCCAATACAAAACGGCGGCATCCTGGTTGGATGCCGCCGTTTGCAATAGCCGAGCATTAAGGTGATTTCGCACCTCACTGTTGAGCTCCCTTCCTAAGAAGAGTGATCATGGAGACGCGATGAATCACGCCTCCATGACTTTTCATTTATTTCACAACTACCATTTGCTTGGTAGCGCGGTAATCACCTGCTTCGATCGTGTAGTTCAATACACCCGTAGCACCGTTGATCATTTGCTTAGTCACTGTCATTGTCTGGTAACCTGCACCTAGAACTGTGTTAGCTCCGGTGTTGGTGTACAGTACGCGACCGCTAAGATCAGAGATCGTCAATTGTACTTTTGCCTCCTTTGGCAGGTTGAAACCGATCAGGGTTTCTGCCTGGAATGGGTTGGGCATGTTTTGGAACAACTGGAAGCCTTCGCTAGCAAATGCACCTTGGGTAAAGTCGATACCTACGTTCATGGTGTTGCCATTGCTGTAAGCTTCAGCAGCTGTGTAGCGGCTAGTTACCGTAAGGATTTCGCTAAGCTGAGCATCGTTCGTAGCGCGAATTACCAGGCTAAACAATACTTCGTCTTTAGCAGTTGCTTCCGTGTAGTTTGAGCGGTTCCAGCTCATGGTGATAAATCCTTCCTGCGCAAAACGCAGACCGAAGTTTTCAGCCGTAGCTACACCATTGTCAATGCCTACCAACGTTGCACCTTGTAGCTTCAGGGTACCCTGGAAGCCAGTCACAGCAGCCATATCAGCAGCAGTGAAAGCAACCGTGTACTCGTTACCAGCCTTCAAAGACTGATTTTCAGCAACCAGGTTGAACTGGCCGTTCATCGTACGATCATCACCCGCTAAAGCATTAGCTTGTGCACTACCGTTTACGTCACCGATTTTCACGGCTACGAAATCAGCATTTACGGTACCTACCAGGTCATTCACGTTACGCAATTCCGGGAAAGCTGCAAACCAAGGGTTCGTAGGCAATGGGAAGTTGTACGTAACAGGGATGAAGCGCCAGCTGGTATTGTTGGCGAAGCTGGTTTCAATGTTCAGGATCAGTTTACGCAACTGGATCATATCCAGGGTAGAAACGCTACCAGAACGGTTGATGTCCGCAGCAATCATCTTGTAAGGGCTATTCAACGGTTGTACACCAAGGATGTGCTTCGCCATCAACACGAGGTCAAAGGTAGAAACACCGTTCAGTGGGTTAGCATTCAGGTAAGGAGTGATAGAGTAGTCACCACCTTGAGCAAGGCTGAAAGTGAAGATACCGTTAGCGCTGGTCACCATTGACTGGATACCACCATTCACACTTACTTCAACACCTTGTACCGTTACGGCACTTTCCGTAGCGATAACACCTTGGATAGTTCCGTTGCCTACGGGGTTACAGCTAACGTGCTGTTGAACCAGAATGTAAGTTTCACAGTAATCGTAGTTGCCTTCTTCGTCGAAAGCGTATACGTATACTACGGTCGTCTCTTCGTCTTCGTCCGTCAATACCAGGCCGGTATCGTTAGGGCTAGGAACGAAGTTAGGGTTAGCTTCTACGTCAGCAGCACGGTAAATAGCGTACTTGGTAACGCGTGGCAGACCCGACGTTGGGTGTACGGCTGGTCCTTGACCAGTACAGTCGTAAATTGGAGAAGCTTCGAAGTCGCTTGCCCAGATCGCCATTGCACAACCACCACCTTCTTGAGGCATCAGGGTTACGGTCAGACCGTTGATACAAATCGGAGCAGGACCTTTGCAGTCGATTACATCGAATTCAATGATTTTGCTCACCTGGTTACCACAACCATCCTGGAACAATACGCGGAAAGCGTGTAGGATGTTGTTACCCATTGCTGAAGTGATGATTGGGAAAGTACCAGTGAATACGAAAGTACCGTCACCATTGTTGGTGATGTTGGCAAGCGCGTTAGCATCAGCTACGAATTCGTTAGACTTGATGAAGCCATCACCGTTAGCATCTACTGCAAACGCATCTAAGCTAGCAGATACGATGGTAACGATCAGGTTACCGCTTTGGTTGAACAGTTCGCAATCATCAGCTACGCTGAAAGGAATGCTTACAGGAGCACCACAAGTACCGGTTACGCTACCAAACTGGCGAGGAGCAAGTGTTGGGCACAATGCCGTTGGGCCACCATAGTTACCTACGCTCACTACAGGTGCAGTAGAATCGTATACTTTAATAAACTGCGTGTACTTGTAACGACCGTAGTTACGACGACCAAACTGGTCAGCAGGAATACAAGCATTGTTGTTACCAGGAATATTGTCGTATACCAGGTTAGGAATACTAGAGTTACCATTACGGTCATTGTGATTGCGGTCGATCACTACGGTGTACTGGATGCCTGGCTGAGCGTCAGCAACGTTGTTACAGTCGTTGTCTACTGGTCCGAAGCTACTTACTACCCGTACTACTGGGCGTTCGTTGCCTTCTACAGCACGATCGATAGGCAGTGCCTCACCATCATCTTCGGTCATACGAGGAAGTGTAAGTCCGGTGTACTCACCATCCCATACACACCAGTTGATAACGTCGTAAGTAATGCTCATTTTGTAACACTCGTCACCAGCAGAGCTAAAGCGTACAGGGGTGCCGATATTTACACTCAGTACATCACACCCAACCGTAGACGTTATGATGGTAGGAATTTCAGGATCAGCACAATCAGCATCGGTATCTTCAGGGAAGTCGATGGTGAAGTCGTGTACTTCAGTGATCGTGATCAGCTGGCTACAGCTGTTGGTAGAACGGAATACTTCGTTGATATCGATAGCACCGTTGCCGTTGGCGTCACCAGCAGGGCGTACTTGCCATGCTTCGAAGCGGCGGGTGATTTGACCCCAACCACAGTCGTTCACCTGAATGTTTGGTGTACGCTCTACGATGGTGTCAACAGCACAGTTGTCGGTACCGGTAGCACCACCGAAGATAGAGCTCATCATAATAGATGTAGCTGCAAAATCAGTGTTGTAAGCAGCAGCAATATCACCAGGGAATGCTAGTGGTAAGTTTGAACAAGTAAGGCTTACTGGTGCAGGTGCATAACAGAAAGGATTCAGTTTGTCTTCAGGAGTTACCACCATCCAACAAATATTCTGGTTACCAGACTGGTCAGTCACGCGTAGTTCGATCGTGATTTCGTTGTTGATATCACAGCAGTAGAAGTCTACGTAATTGCCCCATGGGCTGTAACGGTTAGCACTTGGATCACAAGTGTTGTTGCGCCAGTAGTTACGGCGTACTTCCAGGGTTACAGGACCACAGTTGTCGTTAGAACCTTCGTTAACATCATTTGCGAAAACGCGAGCGATACCCGTAATGCCATTGGCTACGTCACCACCACCGATGGATACGTTGAGTTGGTCATCACAAGCAGCAGTAGGTTCGATCAAGTCACGTACGATCAAGTCGTAGGTAACACAAGTTTCGTTACCGCAACCATCTTCGGCACACAATTCAATGGTGTGGTTACCAATAGGAACTTGTACCACAATGCCAGGGCCGATGTTGCCACCACGGAAGAAGCTGGTACCGTTTGCCAAAATCGTATAGTTCGTTGCAGCAGCCGTAGAACAACCGTTACCGTCCGTTACCTGTGGGTTTGGCACTAAAAAGTTGGCCATACAGTTGAACGGAGAAGTAGAGACAGAAATCACAGCAGGAACACCAGAGATGATCGGGCCAGTGAAGTCACCAACTTTCACCAATTGGTTGTAGATGATGCTAGAACCTGGGTTACACCAGTCGATGATGTTCCACTCACGGCGGAATTTGTAAGAACCAACACAAACATTGATGCGAGGTTCGTCAGAATAGCTAGCACCAATATTGCAGTAAGTGGCGTTCAAGTCGTGGTAACCGAATGCCGTGCGAATGAAAGGATAGCCCGTTACACTCGCCGCAGGGTTGTTATCAGGACCACCAACATTACCGTCCGTAGGGAAGTTTTCGTCACATTCCATAACTGCCGTGAAGTTAGGCAGAATCACTTCTGCTACTACTGGCTTACGGAAGGTAATTATTTGCTGGCAAATCACCACGCGAGGTGCGCCTGCACAAGCAGAGTTGTAGCGGTCAGCTGCCCGGAAAGTACGTGTAAGCGTAACCGTACCACAGTCACCAGCAGCAGAAACAACGTCAGAAACCGTCACCAGGATGCTACCACAGTTATCAGTAACTGTAGGAAAACCAGTGCGGCTCAGGATAGTGTTCAAAGCAGGAGAGATAGATACGATACCACCCGTTGCATTTACTACGTAAGTAGCAGGAGCATTCAAGCGGATTTGATCGATATCAGTACAAACCAGGTCAAAAGTTACAGGAGCTGTTTGTGTTGGGAAACCACCGTTGATGGAAGCACCGTTTTCACCAAATACAGCTACCGCATAGTTGCCTGTTTGGTTGTTGGCCCAGCTGCTCACCAATAAGGTGTAGGTCTGACCGTTTACCAAACCAGCAGACATGCGGATCGTAGGATCAAATGACGCAAAAAAGCCACTACCACTAATCAGATCATCCGCCTGAGCGATGATGTTCTCACAGGGATTGGCAGGATTGAAGCTACCTTGAAACAAAGCCATGGTACCATCACCCCAAGCTGAACCCATATCGAAGGTAAAGATACCTGCTCCTGTAGGGTTATTCACTGTAAAGGTGTAAAGGTCATAGTAGTGGTTACCCGCCAAAGGAGGGAAAACCTCTAAGAAACAAGAGTAGTTCGTCAACTGGATACCAGGATCAGTAGCCGCCAATGCACCGGAAATTACCTGAGCGCTAAGCTGCACTGTAACTTCGTCCGTATTAGCAGGACAAGCTAAAACAGGATCCGTTTTGTCTTCAGCGAAAATGTTACCCCAGCAAGTGTAAACTTCCTGGCCGTTATCGGTAACCACCACCATATAAGTGTGGGTACCACAACCAGACATTACGTTGCTATTGCCACCATCTACCGTTACTACAATTTGGTCCGCACATTGGTAATTACCAGTAAGGACCATGCTCGGTGTGATGTTGGCAGCACAACTGCCGTTAAGCGTCACATTTACGTTAGCAATACAGCCTACTTGTAGGGGTTGGCCGTTGCAGCCAGTCTGGCCGGAAAGAGGAGAGCTGAAAGCGAAAAGAAACGCCATCAGCATGACATCAAGGCGTAGAAGTGCCCTGACAAATTGAAAGTCAATTTTGCCCATTAGGATTATAATTTATTAAAAGTAAAAAAAGGGAGAAAAGTAAATAATCGCCTGTAATACAGGCTTTTAAATTTAATAAGACATGTTCATTTGCTTGTTAGCGAGAGCAAATATGGAGGTAATTTTGATAGGATTCTATAGTTGATATAAAATAAATTTTTTATTTTTTAGAAACTTCCAACAAGTGTTAAAAAGCTGGGTAAATGGTCGGTTTTTGGGGTTATCAGGAAGAAGAAATGGTTGATTACCCACCTTATTTGGACCATATACTTTCACGTCTATGTTAAAGAGCAGAAGTTATGTGATACCTACTGCTACCGGCCCTCTATTCGTGCAAAAAAAAAAGCGCCGTCCGGAATGGACAGCGCTCATTATATACTCAAAACTACTCTCAATTTTTAACGACGCAGCTTCTGCTTGGGTTTTTCCAATTTCAGCTGTTCGTTACTTTCTTTCATCGACTCGCCCAGTTGCTGGCTAGCCACAAAGCTGGCCGTCATTTCGGCAAGCATATTGCTGCCTGATGCGGGTGAATTCGGTAGCATAATCAGGTTGCTATTGGCATTCTCTCCCATCGACTGGAGGGTATCGTAATGCTGCGTGACGACAATCAGTGCCGAAGCCTCCTGGGAGTTGATGCCTACTCTGTTGAGCACTTCAACACTTTCCTCCAGACCACGGGCAATCTCGCGCCGCTGATCGGCAATACCTTGTCCTTGCAGGCGCTTGCTTTCCGCTTCGGCTTTTGCTTTGGCAACAATCCGGATGCGCTCTGATTCACCTTCGTACTCCGCGGCAAGTTTTTCCCGTTCTGCGGCGTT
>Ga0102812_10001304_pt1 | contig 17309 bp, 15 predicted proteins | sample ColrivemetaGS713_FD_79334 | JGI IMG/M metagenome (GOLD analysis project Ga0102812, IMG submission 79334) | Estuarine microbial communities from the Columbia River estuary - Flood tide ETM metaG S.713 | ecosystem: Environmental > Aquatic > Marine > Intertidal zone > Estuary | place: USA... | reverse complement strand
CAAGGAGGGGCTTTCAAAAACCACCAAATCATGGTCGATAAATTATTTCAATATTATCGAAATCAATACTTTACGTATTCTAAGTCCTCCCTCCATAACAAGGGAGGGAGATAGAGGGTGGGTCGTGAATGTAAGCCAATCAAACCAGCCAGATTGGACACCCTAGGTGTAAAGGTTGAGCTTCCCATCACCCATCACCCATCACCCATCAACCATCAACCAACAACCATCAACTTCTCAAAATCGGAAGTCGGAAGTATTTGGTTCCCCCAACTTTTACACCCTTACACCCTTACACCCTTCCAACCAAAAAACCAACATCACTCCAACTTAAACCTTACGGGCAAAGTAAACTGTACCCGCACCGGCCGGCCCTGCTGTTTGCCTGGGGCCCATTTGGGCGCACTATCCGCCATCAATTGCACTACTCTTTGGGCTTCTGGCCCCAGGGTTGCTCCGGGGTCCCGCACAATTTCTATCTGACTGAGGGAACCGTCTTTCTCGACGACAAACCGGATGACGGCGGTGCCGCTGACGCCATTTTCTTTGGCGATGGCCGGATAACGGACGTGTTGGCCAATAAACTCGATGATGGCACGATCCGAACATTGCCGCCGACTGGCCTCGTCTTCCAATCCGGCGCAATCCCCAAATACGGGCATCTTTTCAGCGATAATCATCACGTGAGGCCCTTCATCCTTGATAGGCGGTGGAGGTGGGATATATTTAGGCGGCGCAGGTCGGGATATGGTTGCGGGCGCTACGGGCATATTGCCATCAATGTCTCCACTCTTGAAAGTGAGAGTGTCAACAATGTTCGGATCAGCGACTGCTTCAAATTTTGGTGGCGGCGGTGGCGGTGGAGGAGGATGCGTAGTGATGGGAGGAGCATTGTCGATTTCGTCATCCCAGTGTTCAATTGCGCCCAAGATGTTGGAATCGGGAGCTGTAAACTGGGTCCAGTTGAACGCCAAAAAAGTAAATGCGAGAGAACAAACCAATCCCAGCCGCAGAAAGACGGGTTGGTAGCGGAATACATCCACGGAGGAGTATTTTGTCCGGGAGCCCGTACCTTCTTTGCGGGATGAACCAGAATGGCGAAACAAGCGCCGTCCCATAAAAACCAAAGCCAAGAGCAGGAGTAGGATCATACCCGTCCCAAGCAGTACCTCGGTACCACTGAAGTTTAAATTCAGCATGATAAATGATTTAGATAATTCTGAAATACTCAGAGAAGTACGATGATTTTCCTGCAGGGAAATGTATTTCGAATACAAATTAGAGATGCACAGTGGTAATATTTTGGTGCGTGTCCTGGTAGCAACGTACGATTCTACGGTAGAAAAGATGAAAACTCTAAAGGTGATTTCTTACAATATCTCTGGTTTTTGTTTAACTTGAATCATCATTAGATTTTTTCTGGTGGTGACCATCTCCCCTCTACCAATTACAATGTTCCTTTAAGCTCGTTTTGTAAAAAAAACCTGTGCAGGGTATCCTTTGTGATGACTGATGCCCAAGCTTAAGGATGGCTTAAGGATTCCCACTTATTCAATAAAAAACACCTAAAATGAAAAACAGTAGCATTATAAATATAGGTATTCCCATCTATGATGGCGTGGATTCTTTAGATACGTTGGGGGCTTTTCAGGCCTTTTTTCTCCTTAGCGGAGGACATAAATACCGACCCTTTTTGATCTCCCAGGATGGGAAGCCGGTTACCAGTCTTGAAGGGATTCGTATTGGCGTCACTTACTCCTTTGCGAACTGTCCGCCACTGGATGTGCTCTTTGTGCCGGGAGCTGCGGGTTACCCTGACGGATTTCCGGATAGTACTCCTAAGAAGCGGACGGGTTGGCAATTTTTTAAATTCCTCTTCAAGCCTCAGCAATCTTACCTACAATTCCTGGCAGAAAGGGCTAAAACGGCAACTTGGGTCACAGGGGTATGCACGGGCACCATATTGATGGCAGCGGCAGGCTTGCTGGACGGGCGGAAAGCCACGACGCATTGGGCGTTTAAAAATTCACTGGAATTATTCCCCGAGGTAAAGGTCGAGGAGGATTATCCTCGGTTTGTCATTGATGGCAATGTGGTTACGGGTGGAGGAATTTCATCCACCATTGATTGTGGACTCAAAATAGGATCGCTGATAGCGGGAGATCAGGCGGCGAAAAACGCTGAGTTGACCATGCAATATGCACCAGATCCTCCTTTTAAAGTAGGCAACCCCGAACTAGCAGATGAAACTACCTTGGAAGAGGTGACCGCAAGTATGGCTGATTTGGTAGCTGGTACGGCTAAAACCGTGACCGATTTTTTAAATTCCCAATAGACTCAAAATAGCATTGAAAAGTACCAGAAAGTATGAAGCGTTTTAGTCATTTTTGGTGGAGCCTTTGCTTCCTATTTGTTTTTACCACCGTGTACGGGCAGCAGCAGGAACACTTAATCATCGGTCGTACCACCGGGGAGTTGTCACTCGATGGGGAAAAGGTTCGGGTATTCGGGTTTACCAATACCTTGTCTGGGCAGGTTACGCTGCCCGGGACGACCATTGATGTTCGTACGGGCGATCGTGTTGTGCTTGATTTTTGGAACATCTCACAGGGGAATCCTCACGTTATTTTCATAGACAGCATCTCCTTAGAAAGAAGAACCAAGGAGGGGGCATTGGCCGAGGAACAGGCGGTGTACCACATGGATCACGGCTATTATCATTTTACGGCACCGGCTCCGGGTACTTACCTCTACTACTGTTCGGAAAACTTTCCGTTCAATTTGCAGGCAGGGATGTTTGGTGTGATGATTGTTCGCTCGGAAGTGCCAGTGCAACCAGTGCGGCAAGAGTTGTTGTGGTGTAGTTTTGAGCTGGATCTGGCTTGGCAGGAATTGGCCTTGTTGGAAACTGAAAATGGCACGGAGCCGAATGAACCTCCAGTCTATGACCCCGAGTATTTTTTGCTGAACGGAAGACCGGTCAAGGAAGTGGAGACGCTGCTGTCAAATGCTGGAGAAAGCACGGAACCTGTTTTGCTTCGCCTGGTGAATGCCGGGCAGTGGCAGCATGAAATTAGCTTCCCCGCAGCGGTAAAGGTGCAGCCGGTTAGCGCTGGTAAGGCCTTGCCGCGCACCAAACGCTATCAACAGCTGATATTAAAACCCAGAGAAACCTTCGAACTCCTGGTTTACCCCACTGAAGGGGATAAGAAGTACCGCGTCAAGTATGTTTTCCGCGACCCGGTTTCAGAACGGATTAAACATCGCGCATTTCTTTCTCTTTACTGAATACGCCTAATTTTCTAAAATCCATATTTATGAAAACTTTTTTTCTGAGTATTTACCTGTTTGCTTTTTCGTGCCTGTTGTTAGGGCAGTCAACGACTTCTTTTATTGTCGTGGGGGAAAACACCAACCGGGAAGTGGTAGCCAAAGGAGACCGACTGGATATTTCAAAAATCAAAGTAGAAAACATCACGAAGAGCACGATTTACCTTGCTTGGGAAACCGTCTATAATTCTTTTCCCAAAGAATGGGATTGCTCCATGTGTCAGCATGGGGATTGCCAGATAGGGATTCCCAAAGGATCTGAATTCAAAGCCTTGCGTGCAGATCAACAAGGCTTCATTGCTATTCACGTCATGCCCGGAAGCTATTCCGGCGAAGGCACCGTCAAGTTTAAAATTTATGACAGGGATCATCCTGAGTATTTCGAGACGCTCACTTTTGAGGTCGAAGTACTATAACCAACCCATTATTCACACGTATTAAAATTTCAACATGAGAACCAACCTAGTTAAAAAGGGAGCAGGTTTACTGGCGATTTTATTCATCGCAGGGACTATTTTTAGTCAAAGCCAACGGGTACGCCCTACGGCAACAACAGAAAAGTATGTCCGCCTAAATGCCGCCTCTGAGGAAGCCAAAGAAGACTTGGATGCTATGGCCAAGGCCTTTAAAATTATGCGGTCCATGAGCTGTGAGGATGGCCGCTCCTGGTATTACCAGGGGGCTATTCACAATATCCCTGACGGAATTATTGGAGCTAACAGACTGTGCCCGATATACGAAACGGATAAGGATTCATTATTCGCCTGGGGGGATTGCACCCATACCAAAACAGAAGCATCAAATTTGCATTTTCTGCTTTGGCACCGGATGTACACCTGGCATTTGGAAAAGATCGTTCGCGAGCTGTCTTGTAAGGCTGATTTTGCGCTGCCTTTTTGGAATTACGGTAGTAAATTTAGTGTGCAAAATCAACTGCCAGCGCAGTTTGTGGACAAGGAAGGTGCGCTCTATGCGAGCGCCAGACTGAGCTTGCTTAATGAAGGGAAACCACTCGCCGATACGACCATTATGGATATCAGGGAAGAGCTGGGGGTTCTGGCAACCAACAATGTTTTTGCCGGAAAATCAGGTTTTAGTCATCAGTTGGAAATAGCGCCTCACGGTTTGATGCACGATTACATTGGTGCCGATGGAGTAGAATTATTTTACAACCCTATTTACCAAAAGGAAATGTCGGGCCTCATGGCCAACGTGCCTTCCGCTGGTTTCGACCCCGTGTTCTGGTTGCACCACAGCATGATTGATCGTATCTGGACAAAGTGGGATCAATCCGCCTACGGAGAGCGACCCACCCTGGAAGAGCTTAAAGCAGAACCCTGGGCCTATAATTTTATTCAGCCCAACGGCGATGAAATTACTTACACTTTGGAAGAAGTTTACGCGATTGTGTTTAACCCGGACTATGTCTACGAAGACGTACAAGCTCCTGCCGTTGCGGTTGTGCCCAATGATAAGAATGATCAGGTTTTAGTAAAACCAAGAGCTATGCTGGAACAAGATCCCCCTAAAGAAACGGTCATCTGGAAACAGCAAGTAGGAAAGGTAATTACGGATCAGCAAGTGATCGGACAACCGAGAGAGTTACTTAAGCAAGCACGTAATTTCACCAAGTCTTCAAGAAGCCTGGAGGCAGAGCGCCAACTCTTGCTAAAGCTGGATGTATCCGTCTACAAAGAGATAGGAGATTACTACAAGGTGTACGTCCATTACCCTGAGGGGGGGAAAGCTGATCAATACATTGGGATAATGACTTTCTTCGGCGTCAGTCATGTCCATGATTTAGGAGAACTCCATTCTTTTGAGGAGGAAGGTGCCAAACTCAGCTTTACCTACCGTATAGCCAGCGGTTTAATTGATGTAGGAGAACCTTTTGAAATCAAACTGGTAAAACGAGGCCAAGGAGCGGGGAACGTAACCCTGGAATCCATCACTTTGTCTATTCAAGAGTAGGCGTCTACTGTTAAACTGAAAAGCCCTGATTTATCTCTTTAGAAGATAAATCAGGGCTTTCATTATAAACGAGAATGCTTATAAGCTTACTGCAATAAGCTCTTTATCCGCCTGTATTCTCCCCGGTTGTCGCTGGTACCTCGGCAGCCCAGCTCTTTTGCTTTGGCGTCGATATCCTGCACCCGGTTGCCAGGGTTGGGGTGGGTAGACATGAACTCCGGTGGGCGGGCGGTACTGGCATCTTCCATCTTCCGGAAAAAACCGGCTGCGCCGTTGGCGTTGTAGCTCGTGCCACATAGGTAGATGACGGAGTATTCATCGGCTTCACTTTCGTGCGAACGACTGTTTTTAAGGCTGGCAAGCCCCAGCGCAATTTGCTCAATCATCCCCGGCTCGGAGTTGCCGGTAACCACGCTGGCCAAAATTTGCAATCCGTAAAGTTTGGTCATCTGCTGGGTGCTGTGGCGCTGCGCAGCGTGGGCAATCTCGTGGCCCATTACACCCGCCAACTCATCTTCGGAGTCCAGGAACTTAATTAAACCCGTATAGACATAAATGTAGCCACCGGGGGTCGCAAAGGCATTCAGGGTTTCTGGATCATCAATGATCTTTACTTCCCAGGCGAATTCATCCTTGTGGGCAACTTTGCCAGTGCTGAGAAGGCGATCTGTAATACCTCTGATGTATTGATAGACTTCCCGGTTGCTTTGTTCCGGAAGAATGGGGAATTCCGAAGAATTGCTGTTGATTTCCTGGCTTACCTGTCGGCCTAGTTCAATATCTTGTTCTACCGAAAAGAAATTAAGGCCGCCACCGCTGCCACCACAGCCGATACCAATTACAGAGATAATCATCGTACCGATAAGGGCCAAGCTGAAATGTCGCATATTATTACTCGTTTGAGGTTGATTGATCATTTTTAATACGTTCATACGTTCCAGGCTTTTAAACGCCCGAAAAAAGCGATTTGTTAGTTGCTGAGGTATTAACGTAGCAAGACAACGAAAATGCTGTAAGTCTTGTTAAAAAAAAGATAAGGGATTATAAAAATAATCTAATGCCGTTAAACAATAGTTAAAGACAGTAGGTAACTTCGGCCCTCTTTGTATCTTTTTCGTTGTTAAACCGTCCACAAGGTGAAGATAAATTTTAATTTTGGCCTTGCATTCAAAGCAATTAATTCATTACCCGTTATGATGTACCGCAAAATATTACCGCTGCTTTTCGGAGCACTCTTCTTTTTCAGCCTTTCGGCCAATGCCCAAAAAATCGCTTTTGTTGATGTTCAGGAAATCCTGGAAAACATCGTAGAATACCAGGAAGCGCAAACAGAACTCGATCGTTTGGCCAACCAATGGAGACAAGATATTGCCAAAGAATACGATCAAATTAAAGGCATGTACAACCGTTACCAGGCAGAACAAGTCCTTCTTAGCGAAGATGCACGTAAACAACGCGAAGAAGAGATCATGAACAAGGAAAAAGAAGTGCGAGATATGCAGCGCGAACGTTTTGGCCCGGAAGGCCAGTTGTTCAATCGTCGCCAGCAACTTGTACAACCTATTCAGGAGAAAGTCTACGCTGCCATCGAAAGCTATGCCAATGAACGTGGTTACGACTTCATTTTTGATCGCTCCAGCGATTCCGGAATGATTTTCTCTAATCCCCAGTACAATAAAACGGAGGATATTCTCCGAAGACTGTAAATGAATTTACTCGGTTGGGAAAAAACTATTAATTTCGCCGACTAATTCATTGATCACAACATTTGAGAGTTACACAAAATCACTAGAAGAGATGAAGAATGTATTGAAAATAGGCACTTTAGCCCTTGCACTGTTCGCCTTTGCTTTCACTGCTCAAGCTCAGCAGACTTTCGGTTATGTTGACGCCCAGGCTATCCTGGCGGAACTTCCTGCTGTAAAGCAGGCCGAAGCTAATCTTGAAGCACTACAGGCACAGCTGCAGAAAAAATTGGAAGCTAGCATTACGCAGTTTCAAGGAGAAGTTCAGAAGTTTCAGCAAAACGTTGAAGAAGGTGTGCTATCACGAGTGCAGCAGGAAACAGAGCAGGCTCGTTTGGAAAAGCGTCAGCAGGAACTGGCAGGCGAAGAGCAAAAAATGGTTCAGCAAATCCAGGATAAGCGCACCGAACTATTGGAGCCTATCTACGACAGCTTGAACGAAGCTATTGCCGCTGTTGCTAAGGAAAATGGCTTCACCTTTATCTTTGACAAGCAGGTTCTCCTGTACAGCGACGAAAGCCAGGATATGAGCGAGGCGGTAAAAGCCAAGATCAACATCTAGTTTTGTCCTCCGGAAATAATAATCCGATTGGAGTTTTTGACTCCGGCATTGGCGGCCTATCGGTCGCCAATGCTATTTCTGGTCGATTGCCCAATGAAAGCCTGGTCTATTTTGCGGATACCGGACGGGTGCCCTATGGGCCCAGGTCACGCAAAGAAATTACGCAGTTCTCAGAAGAAATTACGCAGTTTTTATTGGATCATCAATGCAAAATGATCGTCGTAGCGTGTAATACAGCAACGGCTGCCGCGCTGGAATCCTTACGTATACAATGGCCTGAAGTTCCCTTTGTCGGGATGGAACCTGCGGTAAAACCCGCCGCCGAAGCTACCCGCTCTGGAAAGGTAGGGGTACTGGCTACTCTCTCTACGATTCGTAGTGAACGCTACGCCGAGCTGATGCGTCGCTACGCAGCCAATGTGGAGGTTTTTGAAAATCCATGTATCGGCCTGGTCCCTCTCATTGAAGCCGGCAAACTCGAAGCCCCGGAAACCATTAGACAGTTAGAAGAAGTATTGGGGCCCATGCTACAGCAGCAGGTCGATACCCTCGTTTTGGGCTGTACCCATTACCCCTTTTTGTTGCCTTCCCTAAAAAAAATGGTGCCTGCCGATTGTAAAATCATTGACCCGGCACCTGCTGTCGCTCGCCAGGTGGGCCGGCGCCTGGAAGAATTATCATTAGCTGCTGCCCCCGAACATCAATCGGAATATCAGTTTTTTCGATCCGGCCCAGTGGCGGACCTCTCCTTTTTTACAGAGATGCCTTGGGTCATTCATCCGATAAGGGATTGGGCTAAGTGAGTTGATCTGCGAGTAGTCTCATCCAGGTTTACGTGATTCCACATTGGTTGCGTTATGATTTTTCTGGGGCCGTGCCTTCTCCCGTCCCGACTTTTCTAGTCGGGACGGGATCGGAACCGGGCTGTCCCGTCGCTCTGGCTCCGTGCTCCGTAGCGTCGGGTTTCAAACCCGACGCTACGGAGCACGGAGCGGTGCGGCTCCCATCCCTCGCACCGCGCTTCAGGCTACGCCTTGCGCTCTTAGCCAGAGAAAAATGGGTGGTGTGATAAAGATTATCACCCTATGCTGACAAATGTCAGACGAAAGGGAGCAATATATGTGGAATTTAGTGCCAAGATCAAGCATTTGGTCGGTTCTAAAACCAGCATATTATGTTAACTAACTTTTCCTTCACCGGCTCCGAAGTATTCCTTGGCCTAGGTCTTCTAGCAGCCATGATCATCGGATTAATCATCGCAGGGCGTTATCGTTTGGCACGTCTTGCAGAAACCAATTTAAAAGCTCAACACGCGAATGATCCAGTACGGGCTGGAATACGGTCACGAAATAAGTATCCTGAAGTAGATGTGTTGCACAATACCAGTGTATTTTGGAAGCTAGGCCTGGTTGTCGTGTTGGCCATTACGGTAATGGCTTTCAACTGGACACAGTTTGACCAAAGCGTAGCTATTCCTGAAGGCGCGATGGACATGGATTTTGATATTGAGATGGAAGCACCTCCTCAAACGACAACCCCTCCGCCACCGCCGCCGCCACCACCACCCGTCATTGAAGAGGTACCTGATGCTATGCTTCTGGAGGAGCAGGAAACATTTACCGATCAGTCTGCTAGTGCTGACCTGGCCGTGACTAATGCCCCAGTGGCCAATGTGGACAAAGGACCAGCACCACCTCCTCCACCACCGCCACCGCCACCGGCAATAGAAGTAAAAGAAATTTTCAAAATTGTAGAGGATATGCCACGCTTCCCCGGTTGTGAAGATTTGGGCAGCAAAGATGAAAAAATGGCTTGTTCTCAACAAAAACTGTTGGCCTTTATCTACGACAATATCAGGTATCCTGCCATTGCCCGCGATAATAATGTTTCAGGGACGGTAGTTATCCGCTTCGTCGTACAGGATGATGGCTCTATCGAGAATGCAGAAATCGTGAGAGATATTGGCGCGGATTGTGGGGTAGAAGCCCTAAGGGTAGTGAACTTAATGCGGAAACTCCCCCAAAAATGGACACCAGGTAAACAACGGGGGCGAAATGTACCGGTTTACTTTAATCTCCCCGTCAAATTTGTTTTGCAGGTAGATCCGTAAAAAAGAATAATACGAACTAAAAGTAGAGGGATTTGCTGAGCTGGTAGCAAATCCCTCTGCTTTTTTAAAGCACTATTTCTGTGACTCCCAAGACGGTCATTTGTTCTGTATCCTGCACAAAAAGCACGACTTTGCCATTGGAAGAGGTTGCCAAAACACTGGTGTCTACCGTTAAGGTACCTTGCTGTGGGGGATTGGCTTCACTGGTGAATGTCCTTACTACGTTGGTGTGGGTAAGACGGTGCCCACTGTTTTCTCCACGTGGGACATCATTGGCAAGATAGGTGTCAATAAGGGCCACTTGCAGGGTGATGCCGTTGGTTTCTCCGGTGATGGTGTAGGAAATTTCTCTGAGGCTACTGCCTGCCGTAGCTGCTTTAAGGGCCGCTGAAAGGGTCGTTGATTGTGGCTGTTGGCGGATAGCTTGAATGGATGCTCGCACTTCCTTCTCTCGCGATCCTACGTGAGCTCGCTGACCTTGAATGACCATCTGCGGGGTGTACACTCGCCGATCGGGTAATACTTGGGCGTACTGGCGTTGGCGTTCGGAAAAAGCAGCCTGGCTGTAGGGGTCTTTCCAGCCCAGGCGGTTCCAATAATCTACATGGTAAGAAAGGGCGATGACCTCAAGATGCCCTGCATCAGTATCCTCAACCAAACGCCGCAAGACCAGGTCAGCTGGTGGGCAACTAGAGCATCCCTGAGAAGTAAACAGCTCTACCAGAACGGTTTGGGATGTAGTGGGCTGTTTTTCTGGGGACGGCTTCGAACTCACCCCGCTATCGGTGCCCGCCCATAAGAAGGCGATGAATAAAGCCGCTAGCAGCAGGCTTCCGCTTATTTTATATTGAAGAGACATGGTTTTCCTGATTTTGGTGTCGTAAAATAAACAGGAATTTGTCTTGCTTCGTTGATCAAAGGCTTGTACATTTGCTTGCAATATGAAACAATTGGTCCAAAATATTATCTTTTTTGTGAGCCGCCGTCGCCTTGAGCGTCGTCGCCCTTGGGGGCGCAATACTGTCATATTATCCCACCGGGTGGGCTTTTAATAAAGTCTTCCTTCCCTCATTTCGAGCAGTTTTCCTGTTACAGAAACAGAGCTGGCCTGGACACCCCAAATCAGGGTGTTCTCTTACTTACTTATCAAGTTAATTTTCAATGGAAATTATTATTCGGGTGGCAGATGCCAACGATTTCCACTACGCTCCGGCTATTTGCGAATTGATCAAGGAATCAGCAAAAATCCGAGGTACGGGGATTGCTGAACGCAAGCCAGAGTACGTATGTACCAAATTTGAGAATGGTAATGCGGTGATCGCGCTGTGTGATGGCCAGCTGGCGGGTTTTTGCTACATCGAAGTATGGAGCCACGACCGCTACGTAGCCAACTCAGGCTTGATTGTTGCACCAGAATTCAGGCGATTGGGCTTGGCGAGGAAGATCAAAGAACGGGTATTTCAACTTTCGAGGGAAAAATACCCTACGGCCCATGTTTTTGGGATCACCACCAGCTTGGCCGTCATGCGGATCAATTCCCGCCTGGGCTACGAGCCGGTAACGTTCTCGGAACTCACCCAGGACGATGCTTTTTGGAATGGCTGTAAGTCGTGCCCCAATTACGATATTCTCGAACGCAACCACCGCCGGATGTGTTTGTGTACCGCTATGCTTGCCCCGTCATTGGAAGAAACGACAACCATGGCGACCGACCTCACTAATCTTATTATCCCCAACGAACCAGCAAAATAATGGCAACTTCAAAAAAAATAGTATTGGCTTATAGTGGCGGCCTGGATACTTCTTATTGTATAAAATACCTGACCAGAGAACACGGCTACGACGTACATGCCCTCACCGTGGATACGGGCGGTTTTTCTGCTGCGGAATTAGAGGAAATGGAAGCGCGGGCTTTTACCTTGGGAGCAGCCTCTTATAAAGCTGTAAATGTGACGGAGGCGCTTTACGATGAGTGCTTGCGTTTTTTGGTGTACGGGAACTCCCTGCGTTATCAAACTTACCCCTTGTCGGTAAGTGCCGAGCGGATGTTTCAGGCGCTGGAAGTGGCTAAATACGCTAATTTGATTGGTGCGGATGCCATTGCCCACGGAAGCACCGGAGCCGGGAATGACCAAGTGCGCTTTGATCTTACTTTCCAATTATTGGCACCGGGAATGGAGATTATCACCCCAATTCGTGATCAGCAATTGAGCCGGGAGGCAGAAGTAGCCTACCTGGCAGAGCACGGGGTGGCCTGGCCAGAGAAGAAAGGAAAATATAGTATTAACCAGGGGATTTGGGGCACCTCGGTAGGCGGGCAGGAAACGCTCACTTCGCACCAGAACTTACCCGAGGAGGCATGGCCCGTTCCCGCGACAGCAACCGAAGCCCGCAGCCTGAAACTCCATTTTGAGGAAGGCCAGTTTGTTGGTTTTGATGACCAACGTTTTGACCACCCGGTAGCCGCCGTGCAGGCGCTGGAAGCAATTGCCGCACCTTACGGGATCGGGCGAGACATCCACGTAGGGGATACCATTATTGGGATCAAAGGGCGGGTAGGTTTTGCTGCTGCTGCTCCGATGCTGATCATTAAGGGGCATCACTTGCTGGAAAAGCACACCCTGGCGAAATGGCAACTCTACTGGAAAGAACAACTGGGCAACTGGTACGGAATGATGGTCCACGAAGGCCAGTTCCTGGACCCCGTCATGCGAAATATGGAAGCCTTCCTGGAAGACAGCCAAAAGACGGTGAGTGGAGATGTGTTTGTCACCCTTCATCCTTACCGTTTTGTCCTGGATGGTATTGATTCTCCTTACGATATGCTCGGTGCTGGCTTTGGCCAATACGGCGAAATGAACACCGGCTGGAGCGGCAACGACGTGAAAGGCTTTACCCGTATCCTGGCCCTCTCCGGGCAAGTACAAGCGGCAGCGAAAAAAAGCAAATCATGACCCAAAAATATACCGTCGGCATTATCGGCGGCGCTGGCTACACGGCGGGCGAGCTGATCCGGATTTTACGTTGGCACCCCGCCGTGGAGCTGAGTTTTGTCCATAGCAACAGCCAGGCGGGTAAGCCGGTGAGTAGTATCCATCAGGATTTGGCGGGCGACTTTTTTATGGACTTTACGGCAGCGGTTGATCTGAAGGTGGATGTACTGTTTCTGTGCAGCGGCCACGGGAAGTCTCGCAGTTGGTTGGCGGAAAACGAGGTGCCCGCTGAAACGCTGGTCGTAGATTTGAGCACCGACTTTCGGCTCACGGATGATTTCGTCTACGGTTTGCCGGAATTGAACAGGGCGGCGATCATGTCTAGCAAGCGTATCGCTAATCCGGGTTGTTTTGCTACGGCGATCCAGCTGGGCTTGCTACCCTTGGCGGCGGCCGGAAAGCTAAAGGAAGAGGTACACATTCATGCCATTACCGGATCTACGGGTGCGGGCCAGCAGCCTCAGCCGACCACGCATTTTAGCTGGCGCAACAACAACCTTTCGGTCTACAAACCTTTTGAGCACCAGCACCTGGCGGAGATTGGTCGCAGTCTGGCGTTTTTGCAAGAAGATGACCTGCCGGAACTGGCATTTTTGCCCCTGCGGGGAGATTTCGCCCGCGGCATATTCGCCAGTCTGTATTTGCGTACGGACCTTTCGGAAAAATACCTCCAAACCTTGTACCAAGACTATTACGCGGAACACGTTTTTACGCATGTAGTCGCCGACAATCCGCACCTGAAGCAAGTGGTGAATACCAATAAATGCCTGGTGCAGATAACCAAACAAGGCAATCGCGCCCTGATCATCAGTGTGATTGATAACCTGTTGAAAGGTGCTTCGGGGCAAGCTGTACAGAACATGAATTTAGCCCTCGGGCTGGAAGAAACTACGGGGCTGCAGTTGAAGGCCATGGTTTTTTAGAGAATTTCCTGAAAAAAACTCTGTGTCCCTGCCTGCAAGGCCAGCTTGCTGGCAGGCAGGTTCGTGGCTAAAAAAACTCCGTGTCTCAGTGCCTCCGTGGCAGAAAAAATCTTTTGTGCAATTTTGTGTTTTTGTGCCTTCGTGGCTAAAAAAGTCAATTGAGCATGGCTGCTAAAATAAAAAAAGATGAATCTTTTCGATGTATATCCCCTTTTTGACATCACTCCCGTGCGGGCAGAAGGCTGCTATGTGTATGATGAAGAAGGGCGAAAGTATGTGGATTTTTACGGTGGGCACGCCGTCATTTCGATCGGGCATAGTCATCCGCATTACGTAAGCCGGATGCAGGACCAGATTGCGAAAATTGGCTTCTACTCCAATTCGGTGCAGAACCCCTTGCAAGTGAAACTTTCGCAGAAATTGGGCGAGATGTCTGGCTGCGAGGATTACCAGCTCTTCTTGTGCAACAGCGGTGCGGAGGCCAATGAGAACGCCCTGAAGATGGCCAGCTTTGCGACGGGCCGGAAGCGCATTGTGGTGTTTGAGAAGGCTTTTCACGGCCGTACCTCGGCGGCAGTGAACATTACCGACAATGATAAAATCAAGGCACCGATCAATGCCACTTTTCCCGTCAGCTTTTTGCCGCTCAATGATTTGGCAGCAGTAGAGGAAGCTCTAAGTCAGGAAGACGTAGCCGCCGTGGTGGTGGAAGGCATTCAGGGGATTGGGGGCATCTATTTACCAACGGCCGCCTTTCTGGAAGAAGTAGCGGTACTTTGTAAAAAGTATGGCACCTGCCTGATTTTGGACGAAATCCAGTCGGGCTTTGGCCGCAGCGGCAACTTCTTTGCGTTCCAGCGGGCTAATATCCAACCCGACCTGATCACGATCGCCAAAGGCATGGGCAATGGCTTCCCGGTAGGAGGGGTCCTTATTCACCCCCGTTTTGAGGCCAGCTACGGCTTGCTGGGGACTACTTTTGGCGGCAGCCACCTGGCTTGTGTAGCAACGCTGGCTGTTTTGGAAGTGATGGAGCAAGAACATTTAATGGAAAATGCCCGGGAGGTCGGGGCTTACCTAAAAGCCGGCCTGGAGCAACTCCCCAACATCAAAGAAGTACGCGGAGAAGGCTTGATGCTAGGCTTGCAACTCCACCAAGCCGCTGGCCCGTTGCGGAGCAAACTGCTGTTTGAGCACGGCATCTTTACGGGCTCGGCGGCGCAGGCGGATACGATCCGGTTGTTGCCACCGCTGAATATTGGGAAGGAAGAGGTGGAGGTGTTGTTGGAGAAGTTGAGGTTGGTTTTAGCTTAGTTTTGGGCAGTTTTCAGGGAGGAAGGTTAAATTATTCCTAATTAGGTAAGTGTAGATTAGGGTAAAATACACATTAGTCTAGAATCAGCTTACCAACTCCAAATAAGAAACTATTTTCATCACTTATTTTATAAAAATACAACCCAGAAGGAAGGTTCTTTTTTTCGAAACGATAATTTGTACCTTCAAAATTTTCTGTTCTCACTAACTGTCCATGTGTATTTATCATTTGAAGTATAAATTTAGAAGGACTTTTGGTGGCTATTTCAAAAACAGTATAGCTTTTTGCTGGATTTGGGGCAACTCTAATAGTCGTACTCAGATCATTAGGCGATTTATTTAAACGATCCACTTGTTCCACCGTTAAATGGGAAAGATTGGTTTGGCTTGATGGATTGGAGTCAAAATAAATGTTAGCAAAATTTAAAATCTCCGTTCCTATGGGCAGGTTTTCTTTCTGATTAATTTTGAATTTAACAAAGCCCCAAGAAGCCATTTCGTTAATTGAGCTTGGTGGCAATAAGATATCTTCAAAAGTAAATACTAAATCCCCGTTTTCCGAAAAACCAAAGGAATAAGGATGACTAGATACTCCTGGTACAATCGAGCCTGGGTCGAGATGAGTAGATAATTGATCCTCGACTACCACTTGAAAAACAGTGTCTGTTCCGGTATTTTGAAAACGAATATGATACGCGATAAAATCATTGTCTGGTAGAACCCTTTCTGTTTCTGCAGTTCCATTAACAAAAGCCAATTTACTGTTAGGCTCAAGAAAATCACTTTCGTTTTGGCGGCATTCAGATGATAAAAAAAGCAAATCAGCGTCCAATAAACATAAGAAATCAGGAAAAAGGCTTGCATAAACGCAGTGTTCTTGCCCTAGTGCTGCTTCGCATGATACGCTAGTACGTATTTTAAACGCTCCGCAGTCGCCTTGATTAACCGTGCCTATTTGAAAAGTATATACGTTTCCAATGATAGAATGAGGCGAAATTTCAGCACTTATGAATTCCAAGAATGGATCTAATGTTATTTCTACAAAAGCATCATCAACATTCGCAGTCCCCACATTGCAATAGCGTACAGTGTAAATACTCTCTTGGCACCTTTTTAGAGAAGGAGTTGAAATTTCTACACTCATGTAAGGACATTGATAACGCGGTTGGACTGGAAAATCCAAGTGGGCAGAATTTGTCGACCCATCAGAAGGAAAACTAAACAATTCCTGTACAAAGCAGCCCTCCCATAAATCATTGGGAAGAGAAAGACTAACTTCATAATCCCCTCCAGCGACCTTCAATTCGTAATAACCATTTTCATCCGTTGAAGCATAAAATGTATCATTATCGCCAGTGGCTGTAATGATCCAATTTTTTAAAGTTGGTTCTGAATCATAAAGGCAATCATCTATTTCATCATTCCAAACCCTGCCATAAATACGATTGGTGCCAGGTAGAACGGTGGCACTTTTGTAAATGACATCACCATTCATACCTAGGTACAAATTACCCTCATTGTCTATGTAAAGATGGCGACCGATATTACCTGCCGGAAGCCCATTGTTCATTGACGTCCAACTATCGCCATCATTTGTGCTCCGATAAACACCAGATAACGTGGTACAAAAAACTTCGCCATCAGGATTAGATTCTATATCAAATACCCTGTTATAATCATCACTTATTGAATTAGACATTAAAGTTAAGCCTTCGTCTGGAGAGATATACATCCCGTTATTTCCATAAAATAGGTTCCCTCCCTGAATAAAAAGCGTTCCATTGGTATTGATATGCAACTTGGATATCGTGTTCAAAACCAGGGCGCTATTACTCGTCACTTCCTCCCAATGATAGCCGCCATCTGTAGATTTATTCAGACTAATATAATCGCCTCCGTAAAAGATATTTCCGTTGGGATGAAAAGTAATATTCTCAGGAAATTCAATAAGGAAACCGGGGTGAATTTGATCAAATGTTTCTCCACTGTCAGATGATTTCAGCATCCCTAGCTGTCTAATCATGATGGTAATAAAAATGTCATCAGATGGACTCATTACCAAATGACCATAAGCACCAAAATAAGCAAACAGTCCTTCTAATTCCAGATGGGTCCACGATGCTCCATTATTTGTAGATCGATAAAGGGAGTCATTTTCAGTAATAGCAAAATAATGATTGGCTGAATTGAATACCAATTCTCTAACCTTCAATCCACCGTTGATGGTATAATCGGACCAATTGACTCCATCATCTTCGGAGAAGATAAAATACTCTTGCTGACAGGTTTTAGCAAACAAAATTCCAGTATCATCTTTCATTATTTTTTTAACAATAGCCTGCTTAAAAATAGTAGTAAGAT
>Ga0102812_10001301_pt1 | contig 17317 bp, 12 predicted proteins | sample ColrivemetaGS713_FD_79334 | JGI IMG/M metagenome (GOLD analysis project Ga0102812, IMG submission 79334) | Estuarine microbial communities from the Columbia River estuary - Flood tide ETM metaG S.713 | ecosystem: Environmental > Aquatic > Marine > Intertidal zone > Estuary | place: USA... | reverse complement strand
GAGTATTAAGCTCTCAGCAATTTTCTGCTTACTGTGGGCTGCTGTTTCCCTGTATCCAAACAATAGATAGGATTTTGAATCTCCGGATCCGTTTTCATGAATATCATAATACATTTGCCCCAACCAATCAAAATCACTAAAAAGCTCATAAAGCATATCATCAACAGGTCCTTTTCTTTCTTTCAATTCAAAAATTGCCCCATTCTCTTTCTGTAAAACCCCAAAGTACTGAACGGTATCATTGTCAGCTTTGATCTGCCACGAAAAAATTCTAAAACTTTGATCGGAAGGTTTGATCTTAGAGATCCAAATCAAAGAATCAAATGGAAAAGAAAAACTATTTTCTTTCTGAAGTACTTCAATAAATTGATCCTTAAAAAGTGAATTGGCCATGGATCGGTGGCTCGCTTTATGTGCATTGATCATCACGTCTGCATTGAATGCGAGCCGGAGTTCCTGTTCTGAAAATGAATCCTGACTCTGTCCTGACAAACCCAAAATTCCAGCCATTAAAATAGATAAGATAATTCTTAACATTATTCCCTTTTTGTTAGATAACGCAAACTTAGTCCATTTCTTATATAAAAAAAGGTGCCGTATTGCTACAGCACCTTAATATTTATTATTTATTGTTATACATCCAGATTATCGAAAATCTCCATTACAGCTTTTACATGCTTGCCGGATTCCAATAATAAATTTTGCTCATCCTTGTTTAATTTAACTTCGATGATCTCCTTAATTCCTCCCTTACCTAATTTAACAGGAACGCCCAGGTAACAATCATTGATACCATATTCACCTTCCAGTTTGATACAACAAGGGAAAATTCTGTTCTCATCCCGAATGATCGCCTCCACCATTTGAGCAGCTGCTGCTCCAGGTGCATACCAGGCTGATGTACCCATCAATTTTACCAATTCGCCACCCCCTACTTTGGTTCGGTTAACGATCTCAGTTAATTTTTCTTCATCGATGAGTTCAGTAACAGGAATACCTGCTACCGTAGTGTATCGAGGAAGTGGTACCATAGTATCACCATGACCACCCATCAATAAAGCCTGAATATCCTTTGGGGATACCTGCAGCTCAGTTGCAAGGAATGCCCGGTATCTGGCTGTATCAAGAATACCAGCCATACCAAATACTTTTGTTCTTTTACTTCCAGCGGCTGCATGTGCAGCATAAGTCATCACATCAAGAGGATTAGAAACGATAATGATAACCGGATCGTCAGAGTGTTCCAGGATTGATTTTGTAACAGAAGTGACGATTTTGGCATTGGTTGAGATGAGATCATCCCGGCTCATACCTGGTTTACGTGGTATACCTGCAGTTATAACTACAACATCTGAATTTGCGGTATCTTTGTAATCATCAGTTCCTGTCAATTTTGTAGAATAGAAATCGATTGGTGCCTGCTGCCATGAATCCAAAGCTTTACCTTTAGCCATATCTCCAAGAAGATCTAAAAGTACTACTTCGTTGACAACATCCTTATGTGCTAAAACGTTAGCAACAGTAGCTCCAACATTTCCAGCTCCAACAACGGTTATTTTGCTCATATTAGGATAATTTGAAAAGTTTTATAAGTTTAATAAATGCAAAGCAAATGTAATTAATTTTTAAATATTCTATATTTGCATTCTATTGAAAGTATGTACTAATTATTTTGAGTCTAAACAAACAATTAAAATTCTTGATTAAATGATGAAAAAGTGGGTGTTATACATGTTGATTTTTGTTGCAACGGCAAATTTCACTATGGTGCAAAGTCAACATGTCTGCGGTACGATCGACCAGACTGCGATTTTAGAGCGAACAAAAATGAACAAAAGAGCATTGGCTCTTCATCCGGAATTGAGAAATGGAGAAGTTTTATACGTCCCGCTGCAATTTCACATAGTCACACTAAATGATGGTACAGGTGCCATTGGCGAAGAGAAAATTCTTGAACAATTGTGCAGATTGAATGAAGACTACCAGGGCTTGAATATTCATTTTTATTTAAAGAATGATTTTAATTACATCGCGTACACAAAATTATATGAAGATCCGGGACACCAGTTTTCTTCCGTTAAAATGTCTGCAAATAAAGTGAATAATGCAATCAATATATTCATTGTAGACCAGATCGGGTCCAATGGTTCCGGAACTACTTTAGGTTATTATCAGCCAAATAAAGACTGGATCGTGGCTATAAAATCAAGAGTGAATGGATCTACTCAAACAGTTTCACACGAAGTTGGACACTTTTTTAGTCTGGCGCATCCCTTCTATGGTTGGGAACAATGTCCATATAACATAAATGACTTTGGTAGCCCGTTACAATCCACGCATCTGCCTCAAAATTGTTCAGGAGCACTCATCGAATTGATGGATGGCTCAAATTGCGAGGTTGCAGCAGATCTTATCTGCGATACCCCACCCGACTATAATTTCGGTTTAACCGATCCTGAAAATAATTGTGTACTGGATTATGAGGTGAAAGATTATAATGGTGATGTTATCGATGTAATGGAAAATAATTTCATGAGTTACTTCTTTGGTTGCCAGGATTATGAATTTACACCAACTCAGGTTGATCTAATGCGAGCTGACTTTCAAAGTTCAGGCAGATCTTATCTCAGAAGTTCTTACGTTCCTGATACAACGGAATTCTTTGCTGCACAAACTGAAGTTACCGCACCGGCATTTAATAGTACGACACAATACTATGATCATGTATTGGTTGATTGGAACGATGTTCCGGGAGCTTCCCGATACCTTGTAAAGATCACAACTGGTTTTTTCACAAAAGTTGAAACTTATTACCACGTCAAAGACAAATCCGAGCTATTGCTTACAGATTTGCCACAGAGCGAAAACAACATCACCGTTTTGATCTGGCCTTATAATGAAGGAAGCTCTTGCAATACGGTTCCAAGTCAGACGCATAAATTTAAGACAGGCGCAAATAGTGTGGTTGCCGTTTTTGATCTAAGTGAGAATCAGGGATTTCGTTTGTTTCCAAACCCTGTTTCCTTAAAGGACGGAAACATGATCTTATGGTCTGATGAATCAATTGATAATTGTACGATCAGAATTTCTGATCTTCATGGAAGAAATATTTTTGTAAAAAACACAGCTTTAAATTCCGGAGATAACAAAATCGAACTGGAATCTTCAAAAATTAATACAGGTATTTATTTTATGCATTTATCAACACAAAACAAATCTTATTCTAAAAAAATAATCATTTCTAATTAATTCATCTTTTTGAATTAATTTTGAGTCAAAATAATTAAGTTAAATTATGAATTTACACGAATATCAAGGAAAAGATCTTTTAGCTTCTTACGGGGTAGCAATTCAAAGAGGTTACGTTGCATCAACTGTAGAAGAAGCGGTTGCTGCTTATGAAAAATTACAAGAAGAAACAGGTACTGAATTTTGCGTGGTAAAAGCGCAGATCCATGCTGGTGGCCGGGGAAAAGGTGGTGGTGTGAAATTGAGCAAAAACATCGCAGAGCTTAAAGAAAATGCCGGTAATATTTTAGGCATGATGTTAAAAACACCTCAGACTCCGGGAGGATTGAACGGAGCTGGAAAACTGGTAAGCAAAATATTGATCGCTGAAGATACGTACGCGCCGGATTTCGACGCTTGTAAAGAGTTTTACATTTCTATCCTGATGGATAGAGAATCCAAAAGAAATGTAATCATTTACAGTACTGAAGGAGGTATGAACATTGAAGATGTAGCTGAAAATACACCTCATTTAGTTCACAAGGAATTCATAGATCCTAATCTTGGTATCCAGGCTTATCAAGGTAGAAAAGTGGCCTTTAATTTAGGTTTGAGTGGAAAAGCATTTAAGGAAATGACCAAGTTTATCACTTCTTTATACCAGGCTTTTCTGGGATCAGATTCTTCCATGTTTGAGATTAACCCAGCGTTAAGAACAGGTGACGACAGAATAGTTGCCGTTGATTGTAAAGTAAATCTGGATGATAACTCTCTTTTCAGACATCCTGACCTGGCCGCATTGAGAGATAAGACAGAAGAAGATCCAACTGAAGTTGAAGCAAAGGAATTTGACCTGAACTATATCAAACTTGACGGAAATGTAGGTTGTATGGTTAATGGTGCAGGATTGGCCATGGCCACAATGGATCTCATCAAGCAATCAGGTGGATCCCCAGCGAATTTCCTGGATGTAGGAGGAACAGCTGATGCAGAAAGAGTTGAACAAGGTTTCCGTATCATTTTAAAAGACGAAAATGTTAAAGCTATTTTGGTTAACATTTTTGGCGGAATCGTACGTGGTGACCGTGTTGCACAAGGTATTATTGATGCTTACCAAAATATCGGTGAGATCAAGATCCCTATCATTGTAAGATTACAGGGTACCAATGCAGTAGAGGCCAAAAAATTAATTGATGAAAGTGGCCTTAAAGTACATTCCGCAGTTCAGTTTAAAGAAGCAGCTGATCTAGTAAAGGAAGTTTTACAATAGTTTATTAATAAAATATCTTTTAAAAAAGCTGTAGTTCTCTACAGCTTTTTTAATTTGAGAAAAAGTATATTTTGGAAGCTTATAGTTTATCGGAAGTTAATAAATACATCAAGCAGGTAATTGCCCTGAATTTTCAGGAAACCCTTTGGATCAAGGCTGAGATCTCCCAGATCAAAGAGTCAAGGGGTCAATATTATTTGGAATTGGTTGAGAAAGACGAGACAACAGATGAGGTTGTAGCTAAAATGAATGCTGCGATCTGGTATAAATCCTATCTTTTTATCCGGAAAAAATTAGGCGATCTTGCAGATCAGATCCTGCAGGATGGCACTTCTATACAATGCAAGGCCAGTATTGATTTTCATGAAAAATATGGCCTTAAATTTACCATAGAAGATATTGATCCTTCCTATACTTTTGGTCAGCTGGAACTCGAGAGACAAAAGACACTACAGAAATTAAAGGAAGAAAATCTTTTAGAGAAAAATAAATACAATACCAGCCCTGGTCAGGTCATTCAGCGAATAGCCATTATAAGTTCAAAGACAGCTGCCGGGTATATTGATTTTAAGGAGCAACTATTTACGAATCCTTATACGTATGCTTTTGGAACAAAACTATTCAATGCGAGTGTTCAAGGCAAAAATCTAGAGCCTGAAATATTAAAAAGTCTGGATAAAGTCGAGGCTTTAAAAGACCAGTTTGACTGTGTTGTGATCATACGTGGAGGTGGCTCAAAACTGGATCTTTCCGGCTTTGACAGTTACGAAATCGCAAAAAAAGTAGCGAATTTTCCCATCCCTGTTTTAAGTGGCATCGGACATGAGATTGATAATAATGTGATCGAGTTTGTAGTTTATAAGGCCCTAAAAACACCCACTGCAGTTGCCAATTATATTCTGGATCATAATACTGAATTTGAGGGAAGTATTCTAGATCAATTTCAAAAAATTAGATTTGCTGCTTTTCAAAATATTAACAGTCATAAAAACAAAATCACACAGTTCCGGAATAATCTTAAAAATAACAGCTACTTGCATTTAAATAAGGCTGCAGAAAGTACGAAAAACATAAAAACGGCCATTGTTTATAATTATTCAAGAGCCTTGTCAGAAAGTAAACATCAGTTGGAAAAGATCTATCAGCAGATCGAATATTCAAATCCACAGAAAATTCTGGATAAGGGATATTCTTTGAATTATAAAAATAATAAACTGGTTAGTTCAACTGAACAATTGGAAATCGGGGATCAGTTAACGAGTCACCTGAAAGATGGAAAAATGACAGTAAGTGTTAAATCAATTGAAAAAAATAAGTAGGAATCACTTAGAATCTATAATAATGGACATCAAAAAATTAAGTTACGAAGAGGCATACAACGAACTACAGCAAATCGCTCAGGATTTGGAGAAACACGAATTACCGGTGGATTCATTAACGAAAAAAGTAGAGCGGGCTGCTGAATTGATGAATTATTGCAAGGATAAATTAAGGTCAATAGAAGGCAAACTCGATGATTTATTTGACGAAACGGAGTAGAATTGATCAATTATCATCCTTTTCTTCCAGGTCTTTATTCCGACTAAGAACTTTTAATTCTATAGAAACTTTTTCAAGCAGGACTTTATAATATTTAGGGAATTTCTCAATCCTGCTTATATCATGTTCCAGTTCATATTTTGTTATTTTATGAATGCTGAAGATCTGATCGTAATAAACATCATTAATGCTATCTCTTTCTTCCACCGGATATTTGTAAACCGCAGCTTTTGCCAATTGAATGTCAATCATCAGATCAATCAATTTGTCTTCATTAAATATCAAATCTCCGGGCTTGTCCGATTTACAGGCCATCAAAACAAATAAAAGCAAAATCAAATAAAATCTCATTTCAATAATTTAATCAAATGATCTATCTGTAGTCTTTGGGAAACCAGTGATTATATAACTTTCCATTCTCTACAGATATTTTATCCCATCTATCCGTATCAAAATTTATTTGAAAAGTACCCGTTGTCGGAACATTCACAACGCGGGCATCTGAAAAATAATTCATTAGTCCCGTATAAGAAGGATTGTGGCCAAAAAGCATGATAAGGTTCAGATCGTTGTCGACTTTATTCAAAAATCGCAATATCTCCAGTTCACCAGCATGATACAACTCTTTGTGTTTACTGAATTCAGAAATATTCAGGAGATCCTTAAATATTATTGCCGTTTCTTTTGCTCTAACCGCATGACTCGTAAAAATTTTTTCAATCGCTAAGTTTTCTTCTTTCAAAATATTTGCAATTGTCATTCCATCTATCCTTCCTCTTTTCTTAAGTGGACGTTGATCATCTGACAGATACGGATCATTCCAGGAAGATTTTCCATGACGGACAAAAATTACTTTCTTCATAAAACAGACTTTGGTTATGAACAGGAATAAATTAGTTGATATTCTATTCTGACATTTAATTAACTACCGCGCATCAACTACCGGTAATGAAGTGCAATATACGATTTACATCTGCTTGAGATTAGCTGGTATTATATAATTTTATTGAAAATCTTGTTCAGCCATTCCATTAATCAAAATGGAATATCTATTTTAGAGAATTCACTAGAAATGTAGCTTAAACATGAAAAAAATGGCATTGCATTGGCAGATATTGATCGCTCTAATTGTTGCGCTTCTTTATGGTATGAATTTTTCTACCAATTACAAACCGGACGAGGATTCGATCAAATATCTGACGAAGCAAAATGTCTCCGCAGATGTAATTGAAGCCATTCAAGCGCTGGATGGGGAATTATATACCACTCAGGCAGCACTTGAACTTGCTGTTTCTGAAAAAATCGGAAAGGATAAATACTTGTCCAATCGTTCAGCCATCATCAAATCTTCCTATTATAATCCTGCGGTAACGTATGTATCATGGATGGGAGATTTGTTTCTGAGAGCCCTGAAAATGATTATCATCCCCTTGATTTTAAGTTCCTTAATATCTGGAATTACAAGCATTGGATCAGGCAGCAATTTGGGAAGAATTGGTTTAAAGACATTTGCATATTATATTACCACCAGTTTACTCGCGATTCTAACTGGATTGTTTTTTGTAAACCTGTTCAAACCAGGTCTGGGCGCTGATCTCAATTTTTCTGAAATGGTTATGGGCCTTGAAGAAAAACAGAAAACTTTTCGGGAAATTATAATTGAGATCATTCCTTCCAATATATTTGAATCACTAGCGGAAAATCAGATGCTCTCCATTATCTTTTTTGCCATCATTTTCGGTTTTTTCATCACAAAAGCCGAATCTGGTAATAAAGAGATATTGAAAAAAGCTTTTCAGGCCATCTTCGATGTTATGATGAAAATCACAAATTTCATAATCAGATTAACCCCATTTGGAATATTTGGAATCGTTGCTAAAGTGATCGCAGATCAGGATGATCTGGGTAGTTTAGCATCCAGGATGGGTTTATATATGTTGACGGTTACGCTGGCATTGGCCATCCATTTTTTCATTACCCTACCCTTGTTTATGAAATATTCTGCGAAAGTCAACCCTTTCAAACATTTAAAGAATATGGCTACCCCACTTTTAACTGCTTTTTCAACTTGTTCTTCTGGGGCAACCCTTCCATTGACAATCAATGCAGTAGAGAACAAATCCGGCGTATCCAATAAAATCAGCAGTTTTACGCTTCCGCTTGGTGCAACGATAAACATGGATGGTACCGCTTTATATGAATGTGTCGCGGCAATATTTATTGCCCAGGCTTATGGGGTGGATTTGAGCCTATTCAGTCAATTTGTAATTGTAATAACCGCTTTACTTGCATCGATTGGCGCAGCAGCCATACCTATGGCCGGATTGGTTATGATAACTGTAATATTAACAGCAGTAGGCTTACCACTAGAAGGGATTGGACTGATTCTGGCCGTTGATAGAATTCTTGACATGTTCAGGACAACGACCAATGTCTGGAGTGACAGTTGTGGTGCCGTGATCATTGCCCGTTCTGAAGGAGAAAAATTACCCTTATGAAGCCAATGCAAAGTGATGAAATATAATATATTTGCGCCTTAATTTAAATAGACAAGCATGGATAATAAATATGATATCTTAGTCATCGGTAGCGGCCCGGGTGGATATGTGGCAGCAATCAGAGCTTCCCAGTTGGGTTTTAAAGTGGGCGTTATTGAAAAATCTGCCGTTGGCGGTATCTGTCTCAATTGGGGATGTATCCCAACCAAGGCTTTATTAAAGTCTGCTGAAGTCTATAATCAGATAAAAAAATCTGAAGAATTCGGGATCAAAGTAAAAAAAGCAGTGGTTGATTTTGAAGCGGTCATCGATAGAAGCCGTGGTGTTTCTGAAAAAATGAGTAAGGGAATCTCTTTTCTGTTCAGAAAAAATAAGATTGATCTGATTGAGGGGAAAGCTTCCCTTTTGAGAGGTAAAGTGGTTGAAGTTACGGACTCATCCGGTGCAAAAGTTCAATATCCGGCGGATCATATCATCCTTGCAACCGGTGCGAGAGCCAAACAGCTAAATAACCTGACTATTGATAATAAAAGGATCATCGGGTATCGGCTGGCTCTTTCAAACAAAATATTACCTAAGAGAATGGTCGTTGTCGGTGGCGGAGCAATTGGGGTTGAGTTTGCCTATTTCTTTAATTCCATGGGCGTTGAAGTAACCTTGGTTGAATTCCTCAAACAAGGTTTGTTACCAAGGGAAGATAAGGATGTCTCCAGAACCCTGGCCCGTTCCTTTAAAAGCCAGGGTATTCAGGTATTATCAAATTCATCCGTTGAAAAAGTGGAGCACGAAGAGACACATTCTGTCGTCTACGTCAAGAGCCGAAAGGACGAATCTATTCAGAAAATTGAAACTGACATTGTTTTATCTGCAGTTGGTGTGGTTCCGAATATAGAAAATATAGGGCTTGAAATATTAGGTGTTAACATTGAAAATGGTTTTATCAAGGTCGATGAAAACTATTGCACCAGTGTACCGGGAGTTTATGCGATCGGGGATGTTATCAGTTCTCCTGCACTTGCACACGTTGCTAGTGCTGAAGGTATACATTGTGTTGAACAAATTGCAGGACATAAAAACGAACCAATCAATTACAATCTGGTTCCATCAAACACCTATTGTCACCCGGAAGTAGCCTCCATTGGTCTGACAGAAGAGGCTGCCATTGAAGCTGGCCATACAATTAAAGTAGGTAAATTCCCATTTTCAGCATCCGGTAAAGCAAGTGCATCCGGGGAGAATGAAGGTTTTGTCAAATTGATCTTTGACGAAAAATATGGCGAATTATTAGGGGCACACATGATCGGATCCCATGTTACAGAAATGATCGCAGAAATGGTTGTTGCCGGTAAACTGGAAACCACTGCGCAAAATATCATAAAATCGATACATCCGCACCCAACAATGAGTGAGGCTATCATGGAAGCTGCTGCTGCTGCTTACGATGAAGTGATCCATATGTAGGATTATATTTGCTTCGCTTGTTCTATTAATTTTTGTCCTTCGGATTCAGCTTTGGACCTGATTTGGCTTGCTTGATTTTTTGCTTCCTGAACGATCAATTGGGCTTTATCAGCATTTTCTTGTTTTAGTTTAACTACTTTTTTATCCGTTTCGGAAAGGATCTTTTTTGCGGCTTCTTCTGCTGCCAGCTTTTTGAAAGGGTTATCACCGGCCGCCGCAACTAATTTCTTTACATTTGCATCTGCTTCAACTTTCAACTGATCTATTTTTTCATCAGAAGCATTTTTAAGCTGAGCAACCCGTTTTTCTGCCTCATCAATCAGGATTTTGGCCTTTTCATCCGCCTCTTTTAATAATGCAGCTGCTTTGATTTCAGCCCTTCTTATTGCTTCTGCTTTTGCCTTATCGATTTCGACTCCTATTTTTTCTTCCACCACTTTCTTTACCTGATCTTGATAATTTTTCAGTTGTTCCTTGTATTCAATTTTAAGTTTAGGATCATTCAGGAAGCCGCTGATCAAAACATCAAATGATATGGTTTCAGGTAGTTTCAATTCCAGTCCCATTTCTTTTGCTTTTGCAAAAAACTTTTCTTGAATAAACTGAGATTTAATATCAAATTCAGAACTTGGAACCTTGAATTTAAATTGATAATTCAGGGATTTATCCAAACCCTGCTGTCCTCCAATATTCAAACTGGTTTGCCCAATGTTAGTATCAAACGGCTTGATTACAAAGTTGCCATTCACGATATCTACCTGTGCATAAACTTTTGATAAAGTCGGGGATTCAAATAAATTAGATTTCAAAAGCTGTCCCATTTTATTAAAAAGATCTGATTTTTCAATCACCAGTTTTTTCGTTTCAAATGTTCCTAACCCGTTAAAAGTTTGGAGTGATGGCTTCATTTCCTGAGTTAACGCACCTTCCAGTTTCAATTTCATTGAAAAATCGCCTTTGAAATTTTTAGAGATAGGTGCAATTGCCTGGATCGTATTAAAGCTCTCAAAGGTCTGTCCAAAATCAAACCTGTCAATGTTAAGATCCAGATCAATCAATGGATCCTTTTCTGAAACAGATGTATAGGTTCCGCTCATATCAATTTTTCCTCCCAGCATTTCCATTCGAAGATGATCCATACGTGCCTGTCCGTTTACTATACGCAAATCTCCATTGATGTTACGAATAGTCATCTTATCGTACAACAGTTCTGAAATGGTAGTCTGCAATTTGCAATCAATATTTTTTGGTATTTCAAACGGACGACTTGCTGTTGAGTCTTTTGCGATCTGTTTTTTCTCTTCTTTTGTAATGAACAATTCATCAAGATTCAGGAAGGAGGATTCAAACTTGAAATTTGCTTTTATCTCTTCATCTTTTAAATAATAGGCCAAAAAATCATCCAGCCTGCCATTGAGTTGCACATCACTCCTGCCGTGTAAAATGGATGCATTTTTTATATCTATAAAAGCTGGCGATACCAGGATAGAGGCATTTTTGATCTCAGTGGGATGCACATAAATATTATCTTCATACTTAATGTTGTCCAACTGAATGTTGCCTGTGGCCACAAATTTTTCATATCGTTCTTTTTCAAGGCTTGATTGACTACCTTTCAATACGACATCAGCTTGTACAATACCCGAAATTTGTTGCTCTTTTAAAGGAATGAAGCTTTTTAATTTACCGAGGTCGAGTTTTCCTTTGACTGCTCCATCAAAATATGGATCAGTATCCGTTGAATGCACAAGCAAGCGCATATCAATCGGATTTTCATCAAAATCAAGGTGAAGATGCTTAATATTATAGAAGGTATTATCTGTATTGCCTGTTCTGATCTCTAACGCCATTGCGATATTATCAATTTTACCTTTCAAGTCAGGATATTTGAACCAAGCCTTATTCACATTGATATTTAATCCGATTTCAGGGAAATCAAAATCATTGTAAATGCCTTTCGCGAAACCGGTAATTTTATAATTACCCTCTGTTTTAATCTTATCAAATTCCGTTTGATAAATCATTGGTATCATTGAAAGAAAACCTTTGAAATCTGATGATTCAGAGATAAAATCTACATTAACCACAATATTCGTATCAATGAAAGCAAAATCACCCGATAAATCAAAATCCAATTCATTGAGATGCAATTTATTTTCACGAATTGTGAATTTTGACAAATTTGAATCTGATTCAATGTTTGCGCTCAACTCGCCGTGTGCCTTCTCCATAAATCTGACTCCTTCATATTCGAAATCAATCGAAGCGACTGAGGCCATTGATTTAATGATTCCACGTTCACTCATCATACCTTCAAACAAAAGATCGATATCCATTACCCTGGATTGAATATCAGACTCATCATCTGTATATAGAAATGTTAAATCATCAATTGAAAAACGATTGATCTGAAAAGTAAATGGTTGTTCAACCTCAACTGTATCTTTCGTTTCAGCTTCGACCATAATATCCCAATTGGCCATTCCATCCTTACGAACAAGCGCATTAAATAAAACATTCAAAAGCTTTATTTCATTGATGATCAATCTATCTTGCCAAAGGCTTTTAAGAGGCAGATTAATACTTATTTGCTCCGTGTAAAATAATGTATCATTTTCAAATACTTCCAGGCCAACAATTGATAAATCGCCTACTGACAATTGCAGATCAGGAAAGGATTTAACCAAAGACAGCTCATAAGATTCAAAATTCAGCTTTGCCTGAATGTTAGCATTTGCTTCCGTTTTGAACGAATCAACAATTTCATCTTCATACATAAAAGGGATAATGATCAGGATTGCCATTAAAACAATAAGAGGCAATGTTATCCATTTTAGAATTCTAAGAATAATTTTCATTTTCAATCAATTATTTACTGGTCAAACTTCAAATTAGGAGAAAACATTAATAAACGCAAATAACCAAGCACAATGAAATAAAACAAATTTGAGTTTTATGATTATTCGATGATAATCTCATCAATAAAAATCCATGTTTTTCCGCCGGCACCTGGATGCCATTCAGGACAATTTCCGGCATTTTTTGCTATAATTTTCACGAATCTGGCTGTTTTTGAAATATTATCAACAACAATCTGACGTATAAAAGTGCCATCCTCTTTCCTGGAAACATCATTTTCCTTACTTGCAATTTCGGTGTATTTTTTTCCGTCTTTTGAGATCAGAATAGTTAACTTTTCAGGCAACCAGATCCATGATCCCTGTGATTGTAAAAATCCTAATTCAATTTTTGAAATATCCATTTTCTCACCAAAATCAATGTGAGCGACAAAGTCAACTCCCTGATACCCCTGCCAACTGCCATCGGCAAAATTAGTCTTACCTCTGATCTGATCGATCAAACCGGTTGTGCCGCCTCCAGTATACTGACTGCTGTATGCATTATCTATATTGATCGTCCAGTTCCTGTTCAACAAATTGAACTGACTTTGTTCAGTGTAACTCACCTCACCTTCCGTATTCTTTGCATAAAATTCAATGTTTCCGGATTCCTTTACAAGCAATGGTCTTTTGTATTTTTTCCATTTTTTATATTCATCCTTACCCGTTTTTAATCTGTAAAATAGCTCCGCATCAACATCCGGGTGAACCAATTCAATCACATATTCATCCGTAAAAGATTGCTTGCCATTTTTAATATCAGGACTCACAACTAATAAATGTTCATTAATTGAAGACACCGGCAAATCTTCGGCATTAACTGCCCAGGCATCCGTTGGATTATCTCCAGTTATGAATACCAGACGCCCACCCTTGATCATATCATTATGCTTGATATATGATTTTTGATGAAGCTGCCTGTTAAACTCAACTGATTTGACATAATTTCCATCTTTTCCGGAAATAATATTTTCAATAATAAAGTGCTGGCCATTTTCAAAATTAATGATGGCTCTGGGGAATTTTGGAATACCTAAAATATAGTCTCCGCTCCCGGGTGTTACCGGATAAAATCCGAGCGCGCTAAAAACATACCAGGCAGACATTTGACCACAATCTTCATTTCCTGCGTATCCATCCGGCTGCGCACTGTACATTTCTTTCATTATTCGCTTGACATAATATTGAGTTTTGTCCGGTTTGCCAACAAAATTATATAAGTAAGCCATATGATGACTCGGTTCATTTCCGTGCGCATACTGTCCAATTAAGCCAGTAATATCAGCCTGATCTCTACCTGTAGTCTGACTATCTGTATTGAATAATTGATCCAGTCTCACTTCGAGTTCCAGTTTCCCCCCGGATAATTGGATCAATCCATTTATATCTTGGGGAACATAAAAACTATATTGCCAGGAATTGGCTTCAGTATAGTTGAAATCAACTTCTCTGGGATCAAAAGGACTTCTCCATGAACCATTCAGTTTGGGGCGCATAAAACCTGTTGAAGGATCATACAGGTTTTTGTAGAACTGAGCTCTTTTTAAATATTTAGCGTATGCCTCCGTTTTCCCCAATTGTTTTGCTGTTTGTGCCAGACACCAGTCATCATAAGCGTATTCCAAAGTCTTGGAGACAGATTCCATGACTTCATTTGATGGCATGTAAGCAAATTTTCTATACATGTTCAATTCGACCTTATCCTGTTCAAGGCTACCTTCCATGGCTGCATAGGCTTTTTCAATGTCAAAACCCGTAATTCCTTTGTTTATGGCATCCGCAATAACCGAAACCCCGTGTGTCCCGATCATGCAATTTGTCTCGTTACCCGCCAGTTCCCATACGGGCAATAGCCCGGATTGTTCGTAATGATTTATGAAAGTATTTACAAACTCGACCGTTCTTTCCTGTTCGATAAGGGTATACAATGGATGGGTTGCCCGATAGGTATCCCACAAGGAAAAAACAGTATAGGTTCTATCCTCCTTATTTTGATAAATTTTACTATCCAGCCCCCTGTACCTGCCATCAACATCACTGAAAATATTTGGAACGATCATCGTATGATATAAAGCCGTATAAAAGATAGTGTTATCCTCGTCCGTTCCACCAAATACCTGGATTTTTGATAGTTGTTTGTTCCATGCTGCTTTAGCGGATTTTCGGACACTCGGAAAATCCCAGTTCGGGATCTCTTCTCTCAAATTTTTTCGAGCACCTTCAATGTCTACAGATGAAATACCTATTTTTACGTAGATCCTGTCACCACTTGCGATGTCAAAAATGAAATTGCCCTGCAAAGAATCTCCTGAATAGGATGAAATTCCTTCGTCAATTTTTGAAGACTTTGCTCCTGAAAATTGAAGTTCCTGAAATGGAATGGAGAATTGCATTACAAAATAGATCTTTTGATCTCTTGCCCAGGCACTTGAAAAACGATAACCTTCAACTTCAGTATTATTGTTGATTTTAAAATAGGAATCTGAAACATAATCCCGGTGAACCAGGTCCAGTAAGATAGTGGCTGGGCCTGCTGTTGAATCGGCATTATAGGTATAGGCGTGAAATCCACATCTCTCCGTAACCGTTAATTCTGCATCGATATTATAATCTATCAATTTAGATTGATAATACCCCGGCGAAGCTTTTTCATTTTGGTGATCATAATGAGAACCAACTTTATTTTGTTCATACCGATTGGGCGTCCCATTATAAGGCATTAATAAAATATCACCATAATCTGATACGCCTGTACCGCTAAGATGTGTGTGCGAAAAACCATAGGATATTGAATCCGTATAATGATAAGCGCTGCAACCATCCCAACCTGTAAGTCTGGTATCAGGACTGAGTTGCACCATCCCAAAGGGATATACCGCTCCGGGATAAGTGTGCCCATGTCCACCTGTTCCGATAAAGGGATTAACCCAGTCTGACAAGGACTTGGATTGACCAAATAAATGATTTCCACTCAATAACAGGATCAACCCCAGGAGTGCTGATAAGGTTTTAAATTTCATTCCAGATTTTTTTTGATTAAATACGAACAAATTCATTCCATGCCAGAGCTGCAGCCCCTAAAATGGCAACCTCATTTCCTTTCATTCCCGATGGTAATAATTGAATCTTATTTCTATAAATGGGCAGCAATTGTTCTTCCATATGTTTGCGGATCGGATCAAAAATAAGCTTCCCTGCATTTGCTAGTCCGCCAAATAGCACAAAGGCTTCAGGACTGTTTACTGCAGCCACTGTTGCCAGTACCTTTCCCAATTCCTTTCCCGCCAGTTCAAATGCTTCCAAAGCTACGGCATCCCCTTTTAAAGCTGCTTGCTCTATATCTTTTCCTGTTAGTTTCTCAAATGGGACTTCTGACAACAAACCGGATCGTTTACCATTAGTATGTAATTCAAAGACCGTTTTCCTCAATCCCGTTACCGAAGCATAAGTTTCGAGACATCCTTTTCTGCCACAACCACAGACACGCCCATTTTCGGTACTGATGATGTGTCCTACTTCTCCAGCAAAACCATCATGACCATATACCAACTCACCATTTACCACTACCCCACTTCCTACACCGGTCCCAAGGGTGATCATTACGTAATTCTTGAGATTTCCAGCTATACCAAAAATCATTTCACCTATGGCAGCGGCATTAGCATCATTTGTAATAAATGTGGGAACACCGATTTTTTCTTCCATAATACCGACAACATCGATCTGCCCCTTCCAGGGTAGATTAGGTGCCAGTTCTATCATACCAGAATAGTAATTGCCATTGGGTGCACCAATACCAAATGCTTTGAGTTCAACCTTATATTCCTTAGCCAGTTTCTTGGCACAATCAGCAACTTCTGAGGCATAAACCTCAAATTCGCTGTAAGAAGCGGTATCCAGATGCGTTCTTGCTATTATCTCTCCTGTCTTATTTACAATGGCCAGATCTGAATTTGTACCACCTATATCCATTCCAATTACTACATCCATATGATAAATAATTACTTATATAATTAAAAAATAAATTTTACCAGCCATTTTTTTTTTTAATTACTGAAAAGATCAGAATTAAAACATAAAAATACCATTTTTCACGTCTGAACAGTTGCCTTTTGAAAAATAATTCCCCTAATAAGCTTTCAGGCAAATGATTATTAAAATTAAAATAAATATCAAATATGATATAAAAAAAAAGGCCTCAGAAAATTAATTCCAAGGCCCTGTATTTTCAAAATGCGATATTAGATTGCATTTTTATCTTCTTTTTTCAAAATGGCAGCCTCTATCAGGGCAAAGACAATTCCAGGAATGATCAAGCCAAAAGCCCAATTCAACATGGATTTGCCAATTGTAAGTTGAAATCCTGAATTTTCAATTTCTTCCATTGCCGCTTCCACCCCTTCTTCACCAATAAACCCACT
>Ga0102812_10001300_pt1 | contig 17325 bp, 13 predicted proteins | sample ColrivemetaGS713_FD_79334 | JGI IMG/M metagenome (GOLD analysis project Ga0102812, IMG submission 79334) | Estuarine microbial communities from the Columbia River estuary - Flood tide ETM metaG S.713 | ecosystem: Environmental > Aquatic > Marine > Intertidal zone > Estuary | place: USA... | reverse complement strand
TGGTAGGTATCATATCATTCTTTTTTAATTGTTTACAACAATAAGCTTCATAGTAAAGCAAATTAGCCATAGAGTTGTAAGTTTCATATTTTTTGCAGATGCTTAAACCTTGTTTAACTAATGAAAATGCTTTTTCATAAGATTCCTTGATCAGGAATGTTTTTGAAAGATTAGCGTAAACACTAGGTAAAACCATAAAGTTCAAACCTTTAAATTCATAATTATCTTTAGTTAATAGTCTGAAAAGAAATGTCAATGCTCTATCATCATCTTTTTTATTAGATAAAAATGACGATGCACTTTCTAAAGCAACTAGTTCAACAAAATTAATATGTTTATTTTCTAATACTCTAGGATAATCTATGAGCTCTAACATTAGCTCATATCCAAGACTTTTAGGTGTTTTTTTTGTTAGTACATTCAAATTTAATTCACAAAAAGTATAGAATTGTTTTTGATATGATGTTGATAATTCATTGTAATTAATTGTTGATATTAAAGTGTTTGCTTCTGCAAGTTTTCCTGTTCTTATGAGATTAAATAAATTTTTAATAACTTGAAGATGAGATTCCTTATCATCAAGATAACTCATATAAAAATCTGCTAAATCTAAACCTAATTTAGTTACGAGAAGATGCACTTTATCGTTAGGCATAGTTGATTCACCTTTTAGATATCTCCTATATTGTCTTTCAGAGAGTATTCCACAAACAAAATCATTTCTTGATATGTTTCTTGATATTCTGAGTTTTTCTAAGTAATTGCTAAATGTAGTGTTCATAATAACTCCCCTATTTTCTTTTTCTTCCTAGACCGATTCTATCATTAAACTTCATTACTTTCTTATAAGCAACTTGGTTTGCACGTTCTCGTCCTTGGTCTAATATTTCGTCTAATCTTTTTGAATTAATTAGTTCGTTATACTTATCTTGGATTGGTTTTAACTCTTGATAAACAACTTCACCAAGATCTTCTTTAAATTCTTTGTATCCCATACCTTTGTACTTTTCTTCAATTTCATCAAATGTTTTATGGGCCATTATAGAGTATATTGTCATTAAATTCGAAATACCTGGTCTGTTTTCTGGATCGTATTCAATTGTACCTAAAGAATCTGTCATTGCTGATTTGATTCTTTTTTTAATGATATTTTCAGGATCAAGAAGGTTAATTCGTGATTTCTCATTTGAATCTGATTTACTCATTTTACTTGTAGGATCACTTAAACTATAGATTCGTGCCCCTACTTCAGCAATGAGAGGTTCTGGGACAGTGAATAAATCGTTATACTTATTGTTTACTCTAACAGCAATGTCTCTTGCTAATTCTAAATGTTGTTTTTGATCGTTTCCAACTGGAACAAATTCAGGATCATATATCAATATGTCCGCAGCCATCAAAGTAGGATAAGTAAACAAACCAACTGTAACACCTGTTTCTTGTTTTCTTGCCTTTTCTTTAAACTGTGTCATTCGTTCTAATTCACCCATGTAAGAATTACATTGTAGTAAATAAGCCATTTGAGAATGTGCTGGTACTTCAGATTGAATAAATAAGTTTACTCGATCTGGATCTAACCCACAAGCTATATATAATGCTGCAAGTTCCTTAATCTTCTTTCTTAATTCTTGTTTATCTTTATGTATCGTTATTGCATGTAAGTCAGCAATAAAAATGAAAAATTCATGGTCTGGTAATTTTTCTTGTAGTTTTACGAAGTTTTTAACACTTCCTAAATATGTACCGATATTAAGAGAACCGGTAGGTTGAATTCCTGATAGTATTCTTTTCATAATAATCTCCTCCTAAAATATAAAAAAAGCCCATCCTAATGAAAGGACGAACTTTAAAATCCGTGGTGCCACCTTAATTCTAGATAAAATCTAGCTCTTAGCTCGTTAACGCTGAGAAGCGGGTAGTATTAGTACCACTCATAGATCCATTCATATTAATTGTTATGCTTGGATTTCACCATCCCAAACTCTCTTGGAAAACTTAATTAATATTACTAATTCTAATCAATGTATTATAGCTTAAATAATACAATATTTATTCTTTTAATGCAACCTCTAATTCAGCAACTAAGTCATTTAGTCTATTTACTACTGCTAAAAACGGTTCTTTAGTTGTTAAATCAACTCCAGCTTTTAAAACTTGCTGAACAGGAAAGTCGTTTCCTCCTGATTTTAGTAGACTAATATGTTTGTCAATATTTTTAGGATCTTCTTTAACCATTTCATATAGTTTTAAAGATGCTGCAAAACTCGTTGCATATTGATAAACGTAGAATGGTGTGTAGAATAAATGAGGAATATAAGCCCAAACATATTCTTTCCCATTTTCAGTTGTTATATCGATATCATAAAACTTCTTATATAAATCAACCATTATTTCTGAAAGTGTTTCATGAGTTATTGGTGTTCCAGCTTCTGCTAATTCGTGTGCTTTTAACTCATATGCAGCAAATAGTGTTTGTCTATAAAATGTTCCTAATATATCATCAATTGATTGTTGTAACAATTGAATTTTATCTTCTTTAGTAGTTTTTGCGTTTTTAATGAAATAATCAAGTAGATTATGTTCATTGAAAGTAGAAGCAATCTCTGCGACAAATATTGTGTAACTTTGGGTAGCAACAGGTTGTGCTTCTTCACTAAATAAAGAATGCATTGAATGACCTGCTTCATGAGCTAATGTAAAAACACTATTTAATGTATCGTCAAAATTAAGTAATATAAATGGATGTTCGTTCAAAGCACCCCAAGAGTATGCACCAGTTTGCTTTCCATCTTTTTCATATACATCAACATATCCTTCTTCAAGTGCACTGTGAGCTTTTGCTTTAAAATCATCACTAAAGTTTTCAATAGATTTAAAGAATAACTCTTTACCCTCTTCATAAGTAAATTTAGTACTACCTTCAGCTAATGATATAAACCTATCATAAGTATGATGCGTTTCTAAATTTAAATAATCTTTTCTAAGTTTGTAATATTTTTTTATTGCATCTGTATTTGAAGTAGCTACATCAACAAGGTTCTTATATACATCAAGGGGAATGTTATTGCTAAATAAATAAGATTCTAAACTTGATGAGTATTTGCGATTTTTCATTTGTGCAATATCACTTTGCAATATTGTGTTATATATTTGTGCATAAGCGTTTTTATGAGAAACATATTGACTAAAAATTGCTTCAAAAACAAGCTTTCTATCTTCAGATTCTTCTAGGTCTGCAAGTAAACTGCGATAGTTTCCACTAGTTATAACAACCTTTTCACCAGATGATAAAACAACTTCTTTATCAACTTTATCTGCGATTGAAAGTGCTGAATACACTTCGCTACCTTGTCCGGATAATTGTGAATAATTAGCTAACAGTGATTCTGATTTATTATCTAGGACATGTTCTTGGTTTCTAAAAAGTTTGTGTAATGAAAAACGATACTCTTTTAATGTGTCATCTCTTTCAATAAAAGAATCTATTTTTTCTTTTCCAATGCTCAATAGTTCTGGAGCTTCATAAGCTGTTGCTTGATTAAGTTTACTCATTAAGAAAGCCATTTTTTGAACTCTTGCTGCATTCGTTGTATCCTTTTTATTCAGATCAGATGTTAAGGCTGCGTACTGATATACCTTCAATAGCAAAACACCTAATTTTTTTTGTAATTTATAGTATTCTAAAAAACTATCATAATCTCCAAGTTTTCCTTCAAAAGTTCCCATTATCTCAATTGTTTTTTCTAATTTTTCATAATCTTTTTCCCAATCAGATAAAGTAGGGTATAATTTAGTTAAATTCCAGTTCATATTCATTACCTCCTATATTGCTTTTACTATTATATCATATAAAACTAACATAGAAAAGCAGGGGTATAGTAAATGAATAAAAATTTGTTGAAACTTATTTGTAGTATGTTATAATAAGAGTACAATATAGGAATATATTATAAAAATTATAAAGAAGAGGTGATTCAGATGATCCATATTTATACTACACCAAGTTGTTCTTCTTGTCGTAAGGCAAAGAGATGGTTTGAAGATCATCGCATTGAATATCGCGAAAAAAATATATTTAACATTAAGCTTACTAAAGATGATATCTTCTTAATGTTGAAGAATACTGAAAGTGGATTTGATGACATAATTTCTACTAGAAGTAAAATTTTTCAAGAACAAAATCTGGATATTGAAGATATGTCTATGACAGGATTAACAAATTTTATTATAGCTAATCCAAGTGTTCTAAGACGTCCGATAATTATTGACGACAAGAAAATGCAAGTTGGATATAACGAAGATGAAATTAGAACTTTCATTCCAAAAAGATTACGTGAGATCATTATGTGTACAACATGTGACAAAGGAAAAGATTGCGATTATCAAAATGCTTTGAATATTTATTTTAAAGAATTACATGACAAAACGAGTTCGTTTGCAAGAAATTAAATTAAAAAGTTAGTTTAAATACTAACTTTTTTTATTTGATTTTAGATATTTGAAAACGCTTTTAAATCATCCTTATTAGTTGTAATTTACCGATAAAAGAATTATAATATATATGAATAAAATAAATATTAGGAGGAAATATAAAAATGGCTATAAAAGTTGCTATTAATGGTTTCGGTCGTATTGGACGTTTAGCTTTCCGCGTTATGAACGAAAACCCAGATTTTGAAATTGTTGCATTAAATGATTTAACAGATGCAGAGACATTAGCATATTTACTAAAATATGACACTGCTCAAGGTAGATACAAGAGCGATAGTGTTAGTGTTGATGGAGACAATATTGTTGTTGATGGAAAATCAGTAAAAGTTTACGCACAAAGAGATCCTGAAACACTTCCATGGGGAGAACTAGGGGTAGAAGTAGTATTAGAATGTACTGGTTTCTTTACATCAAAAGAAGGTGCAGAAAAACACATTAAAGCAGGAGCTAAAAAAGTAGTAATTAGTGCTCCAGCAAAAGGTGACATGAAAACTGTTGTTTATAATGTTAACCACAAAGTATTAGATGGAACTGAAACAGTAGTAAGTGGTGCTTCTTGTACTACAAACTGTCTTGCTCCAATCGCACAAGTATTAGATGATAACTTTGGAATTGTAAAAGGATTTATGACAACTGTTCATGCTTATACAAATGACCAAAATACATTAGATGCTCCACACTCTAAAGGTATTAACGCTAGACGTGGTAGAGCAGCTGCTGAAAACATCGTACCTACAAGTACTGGTGCTGCAGTAGCAGTTGGAAAAGTATTACCTAACTTATTAGGAAAACTTGACGGAATTGCTTTACGTGTACCTACAGTTACTGGATCATGTGTTGATTTAGTAGTTGAATTAGAAAAAGAAGTAACTGCTGAAGAAATTAACGCTGCTGTAAAAGCTGCTGCTAACGAATCACTTGGTTATACTGAAGATCCAATCGTTTCTAGTGATACTATTGGGATTACTTACGGAACATTATTCGATGCTCAAATGACTAGAGTAATGACTGTAGACGGTAAACAATTAGTTAAAGTTTTAACTTGGTATGACAATGAAATGAGTTATACACAACAAATGATTAGAACGATTGCTTACTTAGCAGAAGGACTTAAAGGATAATAATATTTAAAGACTGCGATTTCGCAGTCTTTTTTTAAAAATCTTGTTAGATTATGATATTATGTATATAGAGGTGATAACAATGAATAAATCATTTGAGAAAAATAGACAAAATTTTATAAAATTAATTAGTGATAGTAGTGTAGTTATCCTTGATTCAGGACAAGCTCCACATAAAACAACAGATCAATACTATTATTACACGCCAAATAGAAATTTTTTCTTTCTTACAGGGCTAAATGAAGAGTCGATGAGGTTAATGATTGTTAAGGGAGTTAAAGAAACTTTTACGTTTCTATTCATTGAAGAAACTACCGAATATATGCGTAAATGGGTAGGAGAAAAAATGAGCAAGGAAGAAGCAAGTGAAATATCAGGCATACCTTCTTCGAAAATCTATTTTCATTCAGAATTTGAGCAATTATTTAGAAGTTTAATGACATATGCAAGAGGGCTTGGGATTAAACCACCTAAAAACTTGTATTTAGATTTATATAGACACAAACCAAATTTAGAACCTATTTCTTTAGTGCAGTGTTCGAATATTTTAAAAGTCTATCCAGAATTGAAAGTATTAAATGCAAATAAAGAATTATCATATTTAAGAATGTTTAAATCAGAAGCAGATATAGCTAGTTTAAGCGAAGCTATAAATATAACTAATAAAGGTTTAAACAGGATTATGGATGCATTGAAAATAAGAGATAATGAACAACAAATAGAAGCTGATTTCTTACATGAAATCACTTTAAATAAAAGTGAAGGTAATTCATTTAATACAATAGCAGCTTCTGGAGTAAATGCAACAGTTCTTCATTATGAAAACAATAATGGTGATTTAAATAAAGGAGACTTATTACTTTGTGATTTAGGTGCGCTTTATAACAACTATGGTTCTGATATCACTAGAACATACCCAATTAATGGTAAGTTTAGCAAAAGACAAAAAGAAATATATGAAATCGTTTTAAAGACTAATAAAGAAACTATAGAATTTATTAAACCTGGGATTACTTGGAAAGAATTAAATTCGTTTTCCAAAAATATGTTAATATCAGAATGTAAAAAAATTAATTTAATAAAAAAAGATGAAGAAATAAACAATTATTATTATCACTCAATTGGCCACTTTTTAGGTCTTGATGTCCATGATGTAGGACAATATGATCAACCCTTATCTGAAGGTATGGTAATCACTGTTGAACCAGGGTTATATATTAAAGAAGAGGGAATTGGTATTAGAATAGAGGATGATATTTTAATTACAAAAGATGGTTCTATTAATTTAAGCAAAGAAATTATCAAGGAAGTCAAAGATATTGAAGAGTACATGAGCTAACATGTACTCTTTTTTTAGATTTTTTTCAATAATAAAGCCTCATAAATATGGTATAATAAATTAGGTGATTTTATGAACTACATTCAAGGAATAATAAAAGCAATAATCTTCCATAGTGAAGAAAATTCATACACAATATTAAAAGCAAAAGTAACAGATTCAACTGAAGATTTGGATCTTTTTAAGTTTGATGAATTTGATTATGTAACGATTACAGGTTATTTTCCTATGCCACTAAGAGGAGAAGAGATTAAATTCTTTGGTGATTTTAAAGAGCATAAGAAATATGGTATGCAATATATAGTTAGAACTTTTGAAAAAATATCTGAGACATCAATACCTGGATTAATTGAATACCTTTCTAGTGACTTGTTTACAGGTATCGGACCAAAAACTGCAACAAGTATTGTTAATGTGCTCGGTAAAGACACAATTAAGTTAATAATGGAAGATAAAACTGTTTTAAATACAGTTCCTAAACTAAAAGAGAAGACAATAGAAACAGTATATAATGGAATAATCGAAAATAAAGCTTCTGAGAATGTTCTTATTAAACTTTATGGATATGGAATAACTCCGAAAATGGCTGTGAAAATATACAAGTTTTATCAAAACGAAACTATAGCTATTATTGAGAACAATCCTTATCAATTGATAAATGATGTCGAAGGAATCGGATTTGAAAGAGCAGATAAAATTGCAAAAATGCTTGGATTTAAAGACGATCATCCATTAAGAGTAAAGGCAATAATACTTTATTTGTTTAATCTTATGGGAAATAATTACGGACATACATTTTTATATAAAGAGCAACTAAATGAGTATCTTTTAAAAAGCTTAAATAAAGATAAAAAGCTTGTTGATGAGAGTATTTTAAATAAATATGTTGACGAGTTAATAAAAGAAAAAGTGTTTGTGGAGAATGATGAAATTATAAAACTGAGAACTCTAGCAAAAGCTGAAAAAAACATAACTGACAAATTTCAAGAATTATCAAAAATTGATGATGAAAAAATAGATGAAAAGAAAGTAAATGATTATATATCTTTATTCGAGCAAGTAAATGAAATTGAGTATACTCATATTCAGAAGAAAGCTATACTTACGGCCTTAAGAAGTAATCTATTCATTTTAACTGGTGGACCTGGTACAGGTAAAACTACTGTTATTAAAGGTATTGTTTTTGTATATTGCAAATATCATCAAATACCAATTTTATATGATAATCCATTGTTTGAAGTTAAGTTGATTGCGCCAACTGGAAGAGCAGCAAAAAGAATGAATGAAACAACAAACTTGCATGCAGAAACGATACATAGATTTTTAGGGTATAGTTTTGATGGTAAGTTCACCTTTAACAAAGATTCATTAGTTGACGGAAAGCTTATAATCATTGATGAGTCTTCAATGATTGATGTGTATCTTGCATCACAGTTATTACAAGCAATCCCAAAAGATGCAAAAATTATATTTGTTGGAGATGAGAACCAACTTCCAAGTGTTGGACCTGGGCAATTTTTAAAAGACATTATAGATTCAGATATGATAAATTACATTGAGTTAAAAACGATTCATAGACAATCACTTGGCTCAAAAATAATTGAGCTAGCACATTCAATTAAGAATAGTGAAGTCCCAAGTGATTTACTAAGTGTTTATGATGATAGATATTTTGTTAAAGAAAACTCTGTTGAATTCCAAAGCAGATTAACTACAATTATTCATTATCTTCACAATAAAGATTACAGTATTTATGAAGATATCCAAGTTTTGATTCCGATGTATAGAGGAAGTACAGGGATTGATTCTGTAAATAAATTAATTCAAAATGAATTTAATCCAAATACTCAAAAAACAATTGAACATGGTGATCGTGAATTTAGAATTGGAGATAAAGTGATTCAACTTGTAAATCAAATTGAAGATAATGTTATGAATGGAGATCAAGGAATCGTTATTGGGATTACGGATGATAAACTTGTTATTGTTGATTTCTTAGGGAATGAAGTTATATATAAAATAGGTGACCTTATAAACCTTAAACATGCCTATGCAATGAGTGTGCACAAGTCACAAGGTAGCGAGTATAAGGTTGTTATAATGCCAATATTCAAGAGTTACTCAATAATGTTAAAAAGAAAATTAATTTATACGGCTATTACAAGAGCAAAAGAAAAACTAATTATTATTGGAGACTACAACGCTTTTTCATATGGTGTTGAAAAATTAGAATCACTTAGGCAAAGTGTATTAAAAGATTTGATTATTGATGAAATAATGAATGAAAATCAAGATGATGTTGTAATTAAAAAACAACCTCTTCCAAGTGGAATGCCTTTTGACCATTTAGGAGAGGAATTGAATGAAGATATAAGCCCGTATTCATTTATGGAAGATTAGCAAATAAGTAGGGCTAGTAAGAAAAGAAGTGGTTTTAGATATCATAAAAACTAGAATAATAAGAGGAGATGAGGTTATGATTAGATTTGGTATAGTTGGTGCTGGAGGGATAGCACAAAAATTTGCAAAAGATATAAAATTTGTAGATGGTGCGGTAGTTACTGCCGTTGCTTCAAGAAATTTAGATAAGGCAAATAAATTTAAAGATGAATATGGAATTGAAAATGCTTTTGGTAGTTATGAAGAAATGGCTAAAAGCGATTTAATTGATGCTGTTTATATAGCGACACCTCATTCATTCCATAAGGAACAAGCTATTTTGTATATGAATAATAAAAAACACGTTTTATGTGAAAAACCAATTGCTGTTTCAAATGGAGAATTTGAGCTAATGGTATTCTCTGCTAAAGAAAATAAAGTATTATTGATGGAAGCTATGTGGACAAAGTTTTTACCAGTTACAAAATTGATTAGAGAAACTGTTGAGTCAAATAAACTTGGAAAGTTCAAAAAAGCTTATCTTGAATTTGGGGCAAACATAACAGGGTTAGGCGGAGACAATGGGAGATGGTTTAATGCTGATCTTGCTGGGGGAAGCTTACTAGATATGGGTGTTTACCCTGTCGCTTTTTCGCTAAATCTTACAAACAAAGTGGTAACAAATATTGAAGCAACTGCAACGTTTTATAAAACAGGTATAGACGTAGAATGTATAGCAGATTTGACATATGAAGATGGATCTACAATTAGAGCTGTCTCAAGTTTTAATGAAGATAGAGATAAACCTGGGGTAATGGAGTTTGAAAATGGAACAATTATTGCTGAAAACTTTTGGAGAAGTCAAAAAGTTGATATAGCAGGAGAACTACATGAATTACCATTTAAAGGTGATGGATTCCCTTATCAAATTGAAAGTTTTATTGATACATTAAATAAAGGGTTATTAGAAAATGAAATAATGACTCACGATCAAACTAGAAAAAGCATGAAATTACTTGATAGAATAAGAGAAACAATTGGATTAAAATATCCGTTTGAAAAATAAGTAAAAACCAAGACAAATAAAGATGTTGAGAATTATAAAAATTAACATAATCTAGCATTGCTAAGATGTTGATTCTTTAATAGTTGCATAAATAATCAATTATGTTATAATTAATTAAATCGAGGAAAAAGACTAGTAAGTAACATTGATTTTTAAGAGACCTAGTGGTTGGTGAAAACTAGGAAATCTAATTTACTGAAGCTGCTTTGGAGTGATGATAAAAATCATCCGTATATCTGCGTTAAAGATTTGAGCGCTAGAGAAATCTAGAACATAGGTGGTACCGCGGAAAATTATTCGTCCTTATCTTTTTGATAGGGACTTTTTTATATTTTTAAGGAGTGATTAAAATGAAAAATCTAACAACAAATGAAATTAGAAACATGTGGTTACAGTTCTTTAAAGACAAAGGTCATAATGTGGAAGAAAGTGCAAGTTTGATTCCAAATAATGATCCAACTTTACTTTGGATAAATGCAGGTGTAGCACCATTGAAGAAGTATTTTGATGGTTCAGTAATTCCAAGTAATCCAAGAATTGTTAATGCACAAAAGTGCATTAGAACTAATGATATTGAAAATGTAGGAAAAACTTCAAGACATCAAACATTTTTTGAAATGCTTGGTAATTTTTCTATTGGAGATTATTTTAGAGATGAAGCTATTTCGTGGTGGTTCGAGTTATTAACTAGCCCTAAATACTTTAATATGGATCCAAAATTTCTTTATATGACTATATATCCAACTGATGAAGAATCATATAAAAAGTGGATAGAAGTTAGTGTTGATCCTAGTCATATTATTAGAACAGATTATAACTTCTGGGAAATTGGAGAAGGGCCATGTGGACCTTGTACTGAAATTTTTTATGACAGAGGTTCAGAATATGGAGATGCAGATATTAGTTATATTGAAAAAGATATTGATAATGAGCGTTTCGTAGAAGTTGGTAATATAGTTTTTAGTCAATTCAACTCTAAACCTGGATTAGAAAGAAGTGAATATCCAAAACTACCACAGCAAAATATTGATACTGGTATGGGTCTTGAAAGAGTAGCTTGTTTATTACAGGATGTAGAGACAAACTTTGAAACAGATACATTTATGACAATTATTAAAAATATAGAAAAAATAACAGATGTAACATATTCTGGTCAAATGTCATTTAAGATTATTGCAGATCACTTAAGAACAGTTGTATTTGCAGTCACTGATGGGGCTGTACTTTCAAATGAAGGAAGAGGATATGTATTAAGAAGATTACTTAGTAGAGCAGTAAAACATGGTAAACAACTTGGGCTAAATAAACCGTTCTTATTTGAACTTGTAGATTCAGTAATTAAAGCAATGGGAGAATTCTATCCGCAAATTATTGCATCAAGAGAATTGGTTAGAAAAATAATTAAAATTGAAGAAGAAAAGTTTTTTGAAACATTATCTTTAGGTGAAAAATTACTTGAAAAAGTTATGAATGAATCTATTAGCAAAGTTATTGATGGAGAGCAAGCATTTACTCTTTACGATACTTATGGATTCCCTTTAGAGCTAACTGCAGAAATCGCAGAAGATGCTGGATTTAAAGTTGATGAAGCAGGTTTTAAAGAAGAAATGGAAAAACAAAAAGAGCGAGCTAGATCAGCAAGAAAAGGTGTCGCTTCTATGAAAAGTCAGAATGAGGCATTTATTGCTTACAAAGGAAAAGATGAATTTACTGGATATACATCTTTAGAAGAAAAAACATATGTCTTAAAAAGTTTTCCAGAAGGTGTTATTTTAGCAAAAACACCATTTTATGCTGAAAGTGGAGGACAAGTTGGAGATGATGGTGTTATTACATCTAATGACAAAGAATACATAGTTTTAGATGTTCAGAAAATAGCTAACGGTCAGTTCCTTCATGTCTTAGAAAATAATGATTTAAAAGATGGAGATACTGTTATTGCTAAAGTAGATGAAAGCGTTAGAAATGCTACTATGTATAATCATAGTGCAACGCACCTTTTATTTGCAGCATTAAGAGAAGTTGTTGGTGATCATGTATCACAACAAGGTTCTAATGTATCGAGCGATGCAATGCGTTTTGATTTTAATAACTTTGATAATTTAGATGATGAAACATTGTTGAAAATTGAATCAATTGTTAATGAAAAGATTAAAAGTAATATAAACGTTGATATTAGTGAAAGAACAATAGATGAAGCTAAAGCCTTAGGTGCAGTAGCAGAATTTGGAGAAAAATACGGAGATACAGTTCGTGTTGTTAACATGGATTACACTGTTGATTTATGTGGAGGAACACATGTATCAAATACCGGAGTTATTGAAAAGTTTGCCATTGCTTCAATTGAGAGTAAAGGTAGTGGAATTTATAGAATTAGTGGACATGCTAATAAAAGTATTGAAAACATAAGAAATCAATTTGTTGGATTCCACAAAGAAATGGATAAACTTGACTTAAAGGTAAATAGAATACTTCAAGATGCTAAAGATAATGATATTGATGTATCATTCGAGTTTAATAGAAATGAAAATATTTTGGGTTCTTATCAAGATATTATTAATAAAAGAAAAGAATTTGCACACTTAGGAGATTTAGTAAGAAATCTTGAAAAAGAATATAAGGAACTAATTAAGAATAAGGCATTTGATGATATTGATGAATTATTAAAACAAAGAGATGGATCAAATCTTGTAATAAAATTAGAAAATGCTGATAAGGACTCACTAAAACCACTTGCTGATAGGTTGATGGATAAATTAGGAAAAGGATTTGTCTTTATTGCAAACGTATCAAACAACAAGGTTACATTTATTGCAAAAAGCAATACTAATATTCATGCAGGTAAAATTGCAAAAGAAGCTGCTATAATAACTGGTGGTAACGGTGGTGGAAGACCTGATATGGCTCAAGCAGGAGGTAAAGACATTACAAAAGTTGATGATGCTTTACTTAAAGTTAGAGAGTTGATCAAATGAAAAAATTAGGTTTAGACTTAGGAAATAGAACACTTGGTATTGCAGTGAGTGATGAAATGAATATGTTTGCCAGAGGTGTAGACACATTTAGATTTGAAGAAAAGGATTTTAAAAAAGCACTAGAGTATACATTAGAATTGATAAAAGAATATAATGTAGATGTGGTTGCTTTAGGATTTCCTAAAAATATGGATGGTTCTATTGGTGAACAAGCACAAATTACACTTGATTTTAAAGAAGAGATTCTTAAAAATATAGATATAAAAATTGTTATGTGGGATGAAAGATTAACATCAAAAATGGCATCTAACATGATGAAGTCACAAAATTTAAAACGAAAAAAACGAAAAAATGATATCGATAAAATGGCTGCAGCAATTATTTTGCAAGGTTATCTCGATAGTATAAGATAGGAGAATTAAAATGGAAGACAAAATGTTTACAGTTATTGACGAAGAAGGAAAAGAAGTAGAGTATGAGGTAGTATTAACATTTAAAAATGATGAGTTTAACAAGTCATATGTAATTTACAAATTACCAGGAGACGACGTTGATGAGGTTACTGCTGCTATTTATGATGAAACTGAACAAGCAGGTGGGAAACTACTACAAATCACATCTGAAGACGAATGGGAAATGATTGAAGAAGTTCTAAATTCATTTTTAGACGGAGAATAGGTGATTCGTTTGGATCAAAAATATCTATCAAATATTAATGTAAAAGAAACTAATGAAATATTAGTTTCTTTATCGACGTTTGCTAGTGAAAATAATGTTCCAATAATTACTAAAGAGGGTATTAGATTTTTGAATCAAATTATTTCTATATCGAAATCTAAAAGAATATTGGAAATTGGTACTGCAATTGGCTATTCCTCAATAAATATGGCATTAAATAATAATGTAGAGATAGTTACTATTGAACGTAATGAAGAAATGTATAGTATTGCTAATGACAATATAAAAATTGCTGGACTAGATTCGAAAATTAAAATAATCCATAATGATGCTTTAGAGGTTGACGAATTAAAACTAGGTAAGTTTGATTTAATATTTATTGATGCTGCTAAAGCTCAAAGCATCAAATTCTTTGAGAAATTCAAGCCTTTACTAAATTCAAAAGGAATCATTGTTACTGATAATCTTCTTTTTCATGGCCTTGTTTATGGGGAAGTTAAAGAAAGAAACCTTAAACAACTGGTGAGAAAAATTGATACATTTAATAAATTTATTGTTACTCAAGAAGACTTTGACACTCATATTTATGCTATTGGAGACGGAATGAGTTTAAGCGTGAAAAGGAAGTGATTATATGAAAATAGCAGTTACACCATATAAAATTGAAAACATTCATAAGCTTGCATTAAATGGAGCAGATATTTTCATTTTAGGTAATGATGATTATGCAAGTAGACTAGTAAATTCGTTCGAATTAAGTGAAATTGTAGAAGCGAGCAAAATTATTGAAAAACTTGAAAAAGAACTATATATTTCAGTTAATATAATTGCTCATAACAGTACTCTTAATGACATAACAGAATTTCTAAATTTCTTAGGGACAATTAAATTATCAGGAATTATATTTGGTGATTTGGGTGTGTACATGATAGCTAAGAGATTGGGGTTAGAGTCAAAACTAATTTATAATCCGGAGACGTTAAACACTAGTTTTTATGATCCAAAGTTTTGGGAAAGAAAAGGAATAAAGGGAATCACTATTTCTAAAGAGATCACTCTTGATGATATTGAAGAGATATCAAATAAAAGCAATATTGAAATCTCGATTATAGGGCATGGACATTTAAATATGTTTCATTCGAGGAGACCTCTTATAGAAAACTATTTTAAGTATACAAAAGAAGAGTATGATAGCTATATAAATAATAGAAATCTAAAAATAGTTGAAGAAATTAGAAATGAAGAATATCCAATATTTCAAGATAAACACGGAACACATATATTCAGAGAAAAAGCATTAGAAAGTTTTCAAGAAGTAATTAAGTTAAATAAGTTCCTCGATGTTTTTATTATTGATAGTATTTTTAAAGATGATGAATACCTATTAGAAGTATTAATGAAGTATAAACATATTATCAATACAAATAACTTAGAGGAATCAAAAAAATATACAAAAATATATGAAAACGATCATGATTCAGGATTTTTATACAAAAAAACTGTTTATGATAAGTATTAAGGAGGAGTTATGAAAAAACCAGAATTATTAGCTCCTGCAGGGAACTTAGAAAAACTAAAAATCGCATTTATGTATGGAGCTGATGCTGTTTTTATTGGTGGAAAGAAATTTTCATTAAGAGCAAGAGCATCCAATTTTGAAATATCTGATATAAAAGAAGCTTGCGATTTTGCTCATTCTTTAAATAAAAAAGTTTATGTGACAACAAATATTCTACCTCATAATGAAAACATTGAAGGACTTATTGAATATTTAAAAGACTTAGAAGAGTCTGGTGTTGATGCAATTATTTGTGCTTCACCAGTTATTATTGATACTGCAAAAGAACATACGAATCTTGAACTTCATATATCAACTCAGTTATCATCAGCAAACTATGAATCTGTTAATTTTTGGGTTGAAGAAGGAATAACTAGAGTAGTTTTAGCTAGAGAATTAACAAAACACGAAATTGACACCCTAAGAAAAAATACAAATGCAGAGATTGAAGTATTTATCCATGGTGGAATGTGTGTTTCATACTCAGGTAGATGTACATTATCAAATAATATGACAGACAGAGATGCTAATCGCGGTGGATGTGCTCATAGCTGCAGATGGAATTATGATATATTTGATGGTGAAACAAAATTGAACAAGGATTCTTCTTTTGCAATGAGTTCAAAAGATTTACAGACAGTTAAACACATATCAGATTTAATTGATATAGGTGTGAATTCACTTAAAATTGAAGGTCGAATGAAATCAATTCATTATATTGCCACAGTAGTTAATACATATCGTAAACTGATTGATAATATATGTGACGAAAAAGATTTGGATTTACCTAAGTATTTATTAGAAATAAAAAAAGCTGAAAACAGATTAACTTCACACGGTTTTATGGAAGGTATGACGACCATAAATGAACAGCTATATAATATGAGAAGTGAAAATCCAACCCAAGAATTTATTGGAATTGTAATGGATTATGATGAGGAAACAAATATTGCAACTATCGAACAACGTAACTTCTTTGAACCAGAAGACCATGTTGAAATATTCTCACCAAACTTTGACAACTTAAAATTTGTTATTGAAGAAATTAGGGATGTTGATGGAAATATTCTAGATGCTGCAAGACATCCTAAACAAGTTTTAAAAGTATTTGTTCCAGTTAAAGTATCAAAGTATGATATGATAAGAAAAATCAAATAAATCATTGAAAAAAAACTTATTTATACTATAATTATAGTTGTTATTTACATCAAGCAATTACTAAAGGAGTTTTTTAACTCCTTTTATTAAGGAAAAAGGTGATTACAATGCAAAAACCCGTAATAATAGCAGTTGCTGGAGGTAGTGCTTCAGGGAAAACAACAGTAGTAAATAAAATAATTGATAGTTTGGATAAAGAAAAAGTAACCGTAATCAAACATGATGATTACTACAAAGACCAATCTGAGATGTCAATGACTGAAAGATACAAAGTAAATTATGATCACCCCTTGTCACTTGATAATGATTTGATGTTTGAGCAAATATCAAGTTTGATAGCAGGGAACAATATTATTAAACCAACATATGATTTTGAGATGCATAATCGTAGTGATTTTACAGTTGAAATTTCACCACCCACTATTTTAATTCTTGAAGGAATCTTAATAATGGAAGATGAAAGAATTCGTGATCTATGTGACATTAAACTTTTTGTAGAAGCAGATGATGACTTAAGGTTCATAAGAAGACTTAGTCGTGATATGGCAGAACGTGGAAGA
>Ga0102812_10001295_pt1 | contig 17347 bp, 10 predicted proteins | sample ColrivemetaGS713_FD_79334 | JGI IMG/M metagenome (GOLD analysis project Ga0102812, IMG submission 79334) | Estuarine microbial communities from the Columbia River estuary - Flood tide ETM metaG S.713 | ecosystem: Environmental > Aquatic > Marine > Intertidal zone > Estuary | place: USA... | reverse complement strand
CACGCTTTCCGATACGCGTTTGCCGCCCATGGTTACCAGGAACTGTGCTTTCGGATGCACCAACTGTTTCAGTTCGCGATAGCCTTGGCGCACCACCAGCTGCACGCGTGCCACCTTCATGCCGCCGGCGGTGGAGCCGGAGCAACCGCCGATGAAGCCGATCATGATCAAGAGCACCGGCAGCATACCCGGCCAGGCGGTGAAGCCGGTGGTGAGGAAGCCGGTGGTGGTGATGTTGGACACCACCTGGAAGGCACCGTGACGCAATGACTCGCCGAAACTGCCGAAGGTGCCGGACACCCAGAGCAGCAGCACCACCAGCAGACTGAAGCCGGCCAGGATACTGATATAGGCGCGCACTTCACTGCTGGCCTGATAGTGGCTGACCGTGGCCGCGCGCCAGGCGTACCAATGCAGACTAAAGCTGATGCCGCCGAGCAGCATGAACACGGTGGCGATGCCGTCGAGCAGGCCGCTGTTCCAATGGCCGAAGCTGGCATCATGCGTGGAGAAGCCGCCGGTGGCGATGGTGGCCATGGCGTGATTAATTGCATCGAACAGATCCATGCCGCCGAACCAGTACGCCAGTGCGCACAATACATTGAGGCCCAAATAGACGATCCATAGCGTACGGGCGGTTTCGGCGATGCGCGGCGTCATTTTGTTGTCTTTCACCGGACCCGTGCTTTCGGCCTTGAATAGATGCATGCCGCCAATCTTCAGCATCGGCAGCACGGCAATGGCGAGAATCACGATGCCCATGCCGCCGAAGAAGTTGAGTGAAGATCGGAAGAACAGCAGGCTCTTCGGCATGGTATCCAATCCGACCAGCATCGTGGCGCCGGTGGTGGTCAAACCGGAGGTCGATTCGAATACGGCATCGGTATAGCTCAACTGCGGCAGCGCCAGAAAGAACGGCACGGCGGTGACCAAGCTGGCAATGATCCAGATGCCGGCGGTGATCAGGAAACCATCGCGCAGACGCAGTTCGAAGTGGCTATGGCGGAAGGCATGCCAGAGCACGGCACCGACCGCCAGCGTCGGGAGCATCGCTTCCAGAAACGGTAATACTGTCGGTTCATCCCAGATTACGGCCAGCAGCAGCGAGGGCAGGATAATCAGTGACGACAGCGCAGTGACCGCGCCGAACACCCGCAGCATGGCGCCGCTACGGTTGCTCAATGCCAGTCCACTTCTTTGAACAGGGCGATGACGGCAGGCAGATCGCGTTTGTCGGCAACGAACAGGATGATGTGATCGCCGGGTTCGATGACCACATCGTGGTGGGCGATCAGTAGTTCATCGCCACGTACGATGCCGCCGATGGTGGTCGAATCCGGCAGCGCCAGTTCGTCGAGCTCGCGGCCGACCACGCGCGAACTGCGGCGGTCGCCGCGCACCACTACTTCAATCGCTTCGGCGGCGCCGCGGCGCAGCGAATAGACGCGTTCGGGTGCGCCCTCGCGGATGTGCGAGAGCAAGGCGCTGAGGGTGACCGACTGCGGGCTGATGGCGATGTCGATAGTGCTGCCTTCGACCAGCTCGGCATAGGACGCGCGGTTAATCAGCGCCACCACCCGCGGACAGCCCAGGCGCTTGGCCAGCATCGCCGACAGGATATTGGCTTCGTCGTCGTTGGTGAGCGCGCAGTACACATCGGTCTGGTCGATGTTTTCTTCGCGCAGCAGATCTTCGTCGGCGCAGTCGCCGACCAGCACGATGGTATTGAGCAGATCCTCGGCGATGCTGCGGGCACGGTCACGCGAGCGTTCGAGTACTTTCACCGAATAGCGTTTCTCCAGCGAGCGCGCCAAGCGCCGGCCAATGCCGCCGCCGCCGGAAATGAAGATGCGTTTGGTCAGGCGTTTGTCGGCCGAACGGAATTCGCTCATCATCGCCTTGATGGCGTTCTGATGGGCGAGAAAGAATACTTCGTCGCCGGCTTCGATGACGGTGATGCCTTCCGGCTTGACCGCCTTGCCCTTGCGGAAAATGGCGGCCACGCGCACATCCATGCCCTGCGGCAGATGCCGGCGCAGTTCACGGATTTCATGGCCGACCAGAGCACCGCCGTGCAGGGCGCGGACCGCCACCAGCTGGGCGCGGCCTTCGGCGAAATCCAGTACCTGCAGCGCACCGGGCGTGGCGATCAGGCGCTGCACATGCCGGCAGACCAGTTCCTCGGGGCTGATGGCGGCGGTGACCGCGGCTTCGCCGCCGAGGCCCTGCTTGGCCAAGGCCAGGTATTCGAGCTCGCGCAGGCGCGCCACGCGGGTCGGTGCATCCGGCTGCTGCGCAGCAATCTGGCAGGCGATGATGTTGACTTCATCGGAAGAGGTGACCGCGACCAGCAGTTCGGCCTCATCCAGCCCGGCCTGGGCGAGAACACTCGGCAACGAAGCATGGCCGACCACCGCGCGGATATCCAGCTTTTCGGTCAACTCACGCAGGCGATGAGCGTCGCTGTCGACCACGGTGATGTCGTTCTGGTCTTCCACCGACAGCGCCGCGGCGACCGAGCTACCGACCTGGCCGGCACCGAGAATGAGGATTTTCATGGCAACTTCCCTGCGTTCATGGTAACCATGATAGCGGAGTCCTCCCATCGGCGCACCGTTTGTTACACTGACGGCAGCCCATCAGGAACCCCGGCATGCGCAGTCTGTTCGTCCATATCGGCAGCCACAAAGCTGGCAGTACCGCGCTGCAGGACAGCCTGCTGGCCAATCGCGGCAGCGATGCCGGATTCCGCTACCTGCACCACCCACGCCTGCGCACGCACTCAGTGCTGGCCGCGATGTACAAACCGTTCGAGACCCTCGACCACACCATCCGCTTGCAGATGCCGGACCCTGAGGTGGTGGCGCTGGTACGTCGCAACTTCTGGCAGCGCATTCCGGAACACTTCCCGGACGCGGACAATGCGGTGCTGTCCTCGGAATACCTCAGCGCGATCGATACCGACGCGGTAAGGCGCTTCCGTGATGACGTTGAAGCCATGGGCTACGGCCGCTTCCGGATCGTGCTCTATGTGCGCGAGGCCGTATCGCGATTCACCTCCGGCATCCAGCAGGCGGTGAAATTCCGCAATGATGTGCCGCGCATGGATCCGCGCATCCTTTACTTCAATTTCCGCGAACAGATCGAAACCTGGGAATCGGTTTTCCCAGGCGAGGTCGAAGTGCGTGCCTTCGAGCGTGGACAGCTGACCGGAGGTTGTGTGGTCGCCGATGCCTACAGCCGCATTTCCGAGTTCTTCGGCATGAAGGCAGACCCCGCCAAGGTCGTCGATTCCAACCGTTCGATGTCGACGGAAACCCTGTTCTGTCTGTACAACCTGTACCGGCATCTGGATACCGCCCGATTTTCAGAGAGGCAGGTGCGGATACAAAACAGGCTGTATAAGCAGATTGAAACCCTGGTCCAGAACAGCGTGTCCGCTCCATCTCGCATCACGCTGTGCCCAGCCGTAGCACGCATGGTGTACGAGCGCCATCGTGCGGATTACGACTGGCTGTCGCAACATTACGGTATCCGCTTCCAGGATCCGGTCATGCTGCCGGACAGCTCGGAAACTGGGCCTTTGCGCCTGTCGGATCCGCCAACTTTGCCGGAAATGGTAATGCCGCCGGATCCGCGCATGCTGATCCAGTTGTTGGGGAAAATCGGTGCCGACGGTTTATTCCGCAGCCGCTGACTCCGGGCAAGCGGCAACCGCCTCGATATTGACCAGCCACCAGCTGCGGCGGTTGGCCTTCTCCAGCGCAAACGTGCCCGGCCCGCCGTAGGCGATGCAGGCCAATTCCTTGTTCTCATGCACCAGCAACAGTCGGGTCTGCGGGCTCTGGCGCATCCAGACCATGCCGCGAGCGAGTTGCACGGCATCGGGCTGTCGGAATCCGAATTCAGTGACGCTGCCGCGTGCCTGCAGCAGATTCTGTTCTTTCCATGCCACCATGCCGATCTCCGTGCCCGGTCCGGCCTGCACGAAGGCCTGCTGCATCAGCTTGCGCGCGGAGCTGCTGGCATCCAGCACCGTATGCGCCACCAGGCCGTAGCCGAGCCATAACGCCCCGAGACTGATGGCAACGGCCGCCAGCACATGCTGCGTGCGCGCCCACAGACCAGCCAACAGACTGATGCCACCACAGACCACCAGCATCCACCAGAGCCATTGGACCTCCGCGCCGAGGCCGCGCTCGATGACCAGGGCTTCGGCAAAGCCGGCCCGGCCGCTCAGTGCGGCGATACCGAGACCGGTGAAGATCAGGCCGAGCATGAGCACGAACGCCAGCAGCGCGATTCGGAATCCGCGGCGTTCACTGATACCCTGCAGATAGGGTGCCGCCGCCAAGGCGAAGGCCGGCAGGGCCGGCAGAATGTACATGTCGCGTTTGCCGGAACTGAGACTGAAAAACAGCACCACCAGTACGCCCCACAGCAAGGGAAACAGCACGCGCAGATCGCGTTCGGCAAAAGCCGTTCGCCACGGCTTCAGCAGCCAGAACCAACTCAGCGAGAACGGTAACCAGAACAGCGCGATGATTTCGGCGAAGTACCAGAACGGTTCGTGATGGTGCCAGGGGTTGGCATAGCGTTCGGCGGTTTGTTTGAACAGGATGTTGTTGAGGTATTCGGCATGCTCGGGGTTGCCCGAATTCAGACCCAGATAGACGATGGACGACAGCCAGAGTCCGATCGGCAGCAGGAAACATACGGCGGTCACCAGCCAACGCCAGCCGTCCCCCCGTTGTGCCGGCGACATCGGCGTGCATTGCCAATACCGATACGCCGCGAGAGGCAGTAACGCCAGAAGCGGCAGGAAGCCGACACCCTTGGTGATCACGCCCAGGCCGGCCAAGGCGAAACCGCCGCAGAGTAGGCGCCAGTCCCGTTCCAGCAGCACATGCCGCGCGATGAGATAAAACGAGGCCGTGGTCATCAACACCAGCGTTGGATCGATTTGGGCACGCTTGAATTGATACATGAACTGCAGGGAGACCAGTACCGCAGCCGCCGCCCACAAGCCGGCGCGCGGCTGCCACAGACGGCGTCCGAGGTCGTACACCAGCCACAGCACCGCCATGCCCGACAGCAGGGACGGCAGCAGGAAACTCCAACGCCAGCTGCCGATCAGGAAATACGCGAGCGCCAGCAGCCAGAAATACACCGGCGGTTTGTCGGGGTAAAGCTCGATGCCGCGATGCGGAAACAGCCAATTGCCACTGTCCACCATCTGTTTGGCGACCAGCACGAAGCGCGGCTCGTCGGCCGGCCAGGGATCACGCAGACCATAGCCGGCGAACAGGACCACGAAGGCGATGGCGAAAAACCACCAGACGGCTTTGGCGGGAAGGGCGGGTGGCATGTTGCGGACTTCGGGCATCAATGGCCATCTCCTGGACGATCACGGTGCGTTGCGCCGGTGCGCTTAGGATACCGCAGTGTCCGCTGGATGCCGAGCCGGACGTGGCCGGCACTCAGAGCGCGCTGGTGGTTTCGCGCAAGACCAGCTCGGAGCGGATCATCACTTCCACCGGAATGTCCGGTTGCTCGCGGAGTTTGGCGATGAGCAGCTGCACCGCTTTTGCCGCCATGGCTTCAATCGGCTGACGCACCGTACTCAGGGCCGGCCAGACCTGGCTGGCCAAGGGGATGTCATCGAAGCCGACCACCGACAGGTTGCCGGGAACGCTGACGCCGAATTTATGCGCGATGCGCATGACGCCGGCGGCCATGTCGTCATTGGCGGCGAATATCGCGGTCGGCGGCTGCGGCTGCGCCAGAAGCGCCGCGCCGGCGACTTCACCCGACTCGAACGAGTTGTAGCCCTGCACCACGTAGTCTTCGCGCGACGGCAGACCGAGTTCCCGCAGTGCCGCACGGTAACCCTCCAGACGCAGACCGACCGCGCGGTGATCCGGGTGTCCGGCGATGAAGGCGATACGGCGGTGGCCGAGCGCATACAGCGCACGCGTCATCGCCACGCAGGTGCGTTCGTCATCGGTCACCACCTGCAGGATATCGCTACGGATTTCAGCCGGCGCGATCGCCACTACCGGCACGCCGGCAGCCACCAGCGCGTCAACGGCAGTGACCATGTCGGACAGCGGCGGAGTCAGGATAACGCCGTCGAAACGACCCTGCCGGTGCAGATTGATGATCTCGTCGCTGATGGTTTTGTTGCCGAACTCGCAGGGGTGCAGCAGCAGATCATATCCGGCCTCCTGACAGGACTGCAGCGCACCGCGCTGGACCTGATGGATGTAGTTCGGGCTCGGGTTGTCGTACAGCAGTCCGAGCGTCAGCGATTCACGGGCGGCCAGACTGCGGGCCGAGTGGTTCGGGCTGTAACCGAGCGCCGTAATGGCGGTCTGCACCAGCGAGCGGGTAGCCGCCGCGACATTGGGCTCGTTGTTGAACACGCGTGAAACGGTCTTGATCGATACCCCGGCCAGCGCTGCGACATCGCCGATGGTCGGTCGGCCCGGACGCGACACATCGGCTGACAGGCTGCGCTTGCCGCTTCGTGCGGCGACCTTGGCTGATTTCCGGGGCTTGAATTTATTCACGGGGTGCATCACAACGGATGACGGCTTTGCCGGCCATGCCCGGCACCATACGCACGCCGGTGATGCCGAGCGACAGCTTGCCGGAAGTGGCAATCAGCATGCCGGTATCCACACGCTTGAGGTCGGCGCCGGCTTTTTCAAAACAGTAAAGATCCATGCTCAGCGAGAACCAGGTGTTCAGGGGTACACGCTTGAAGACGTCACTGAGGTTGCCTTTGGCGCCGCAGGGATAGCCGCAATCGATGCGTAATTCTACCGGCTGCGTCGGCCGTGATTCAAGCAGCATATCGATGACCAGTGCCCCGCCGGCTTTACGCAGGGCCATCAGGTCCTGCGGCGAAGTGCTGTTCAGGAAAACTTGCCCGACGCCGCTGCCGTTCCACACCACCCGCCGCGAATCCTCCTGGACTTTACGGTCGAAGGAACTAACCGTGACCGCACCATTGGCGGAGGTGGTGGTGTTGCCGGTCACCGGCAGGCTCCAGCCGCCTTTATCGCCGAGTGAAAGTTTCCAGGGTACCACCGGGCCGCGTTCGAACAGGATGATTTCGGAGGCGGCGGTGACGACTTCGGTAGCACCGAATTCGGGCAGATCATCGGCAAGCGTTGATGGCTTGGCATAGTTCAGTCCGTACCCGACAGGGAACAGGGGCTGGGGAGCGCTGGCATCACGGATGACCCGGGCCTGCTGCGGTTCGGCCGGCCAACGGAACGGCAGACGGCCGGTGAAATCATGGGCAATACCGCCATCGGCTTTGCGGAACAGCACATCGGCGATACCCGCGCCTTCCGAGCCCGGCAACCACGCCGCGACGAAGGCATCGGATTGATTGAGTTCCGGATTGATCCAGAGCGGACGGCCGCTCAGCAGCACGGTGACCACCGGGATACCCTGGGCTTTGAGTTTCTTCAGCAGCGCCAGATCGACCGGCCGGGCGCGCGCCTGGTTGAGATCGCGGCGGTCGCCTTGACCTTCGGCATAGGGCTCTTCGCCGATGACCACGATGGCGGCATCCGGTTTGGTTTTGAAGTTGCCGTCCAGACTGCGCTCGACACTGCCGCGCCCCTGCAGGGCATCGGCGATGCCTTTGTAGATCGAAGTCGCGCCGGGGAAGTCGGCGTTGCTGTTGCCGGTACCCTGCCAGGTCAGCGTCCAGCCACCGGATTGGCGGGCGATGTCATCGGCGCCATCACCGGCGACCAAGACATGCATCTCGGTTTTCAGCGGCAATAGGCTCTTGTTGTTTTTCAGCAGCACCAGGGATTCCCGCACGGCACGGCGCGCCAGGGCACGGTGCTCGACGGCACCGACCGGTTTCGCCGGATGCATGGCCAGACGCTGCGACGGACGTGGCGCATCCAGCAGACCGGCACGCAGCTTCACCCGCAGGATGCGGCGCACCGCATCATCGATGCGTGCTGCAGGCACCTGGCCGCGTTTTACAGCGGCCAGAAGATTGCCATGGAAGGCTTTCCATTCTTCCGGCACCATGAACAGATCGATGCCCGCCAGTACCGCAGGAACGCAGTCGGCATTCGAACAGCCAGAAACCTGGCCGATGCCGTTCCAGTCGCTGACCACGATGCCGTCGAAACCCAGACGTCCTTTCAATACCTGGTTGATCAGATACTCATGGCCGTGCAGCTTCTTGCCCTGCCAGCTGTTGAACGAAACCATCACTGTCTGCGCACCGGCACCGAGCGTGCCGCGGTAACCGGCACCGTGCACGGCGGCGAGTTCGGCCTCACTGATCCGGGCATCACCCTGATCGACGCCGTCGGCGGTTGCGCCATCGCCGATGAAATGCTTGGTGGTGGCGATGACGCGGTTGTGGCGGAGGAAGTCGGCGCTGCCAGCCCGGCCCTGCAGTCCGTTGACCACAGCCGTTCCGAGTGATTTGACGATATCGGGATTTTCCGAATAGCTTTCATACGTGCGACCCCAGCGGAAATCACTGGCCACTGCCACGGTCGGTGCGAACACCCAGCCGATGCCGGTTGCGGTGACTTCTTCCGCAGTCGCTACGCCGACGGCCTCGACCAGGGCCGGATCATTGGCGGCGCCTAGCCCAAGATTGTGCGGAAACAGCGTGGCACCGAAAACATTATTGTGGCCGTGCACGGCATCGGTGCCCCAGAGCACCGGAATGCGGGTGCCACCGACATCCACGGCGGCATCATGGTAGGCATCGGCGAGCGCCAGCCAATCGCCCGGCTTGGCCTGCTTGTTGGTTTGCGGGAACGAACCGCCGCCGTTCAGGACCGAACCGAGCGCGTATTTGCGGACATCCGCCGGGGTGGCGTTGCGGATTTCGGCTTGGATCATCTGGCCGACTTTCTGCTCGAGCGTCATCGCGGCGAGGATGCCGTCAATGCGTTTTTCGAGCACCGGATCGGGCATTACGGGGTTGGGAATGGGTTGCCAATTGGCGGTATTTCCGGTGTCCTGCGGCGAACCGTTGATCGGTGCCGCCATCAGCGCAGCCAAACATACGGCTGCGGTCAATCGCTTGTTCATTGTTTGCTCCGGCCCGGAAGAACCGGACGCCGTAGCGTCCGGTTCTCGGATGACGATCAGAAATCTTTGTGGAACTTGATTCCGTAGGAACGCGGCGGGAAGAAGCTGGCCTTCATGTAGCCCGGACCCGGATCGGACCACTGACGGACCAGTTTATCGGTCAGATTATAGACGTACAGCTCGGAGCTCCAGCCATCCATGGTATCCACCAGACGCAACGAGGCGTTGAACGTGGCAAATGCGCGCTGGCCGCTGTGGAACGGACCTTCGTCGAAATTGTTGTCGGCGAAGAACATTTCGCTCTGCCAGTGCATCGACACATTCGGAATCAGCAGCTTGCCTTCGCCGAATTTGGCAGAATCGAGCGCAAAGGTATGCTCCATGGTGATGGTGGTGGAGAATTCCGGCGACCAGGGCAGTTTCTTGCCGCGGTAGTCGGCCGGACGGCGCAGGCTGTTGTCCGGGCGGACCTGGTTCGGATCTTCCGGGGCGCATTCGGACAGGCCGAGGTAAGCGCGCTCGAAACAGAACCAGCCGTCTTCAGCACCCGGAAACTTGGTGATGGTGGCGTCCAGGTAGGTGAACCAACCGTAGACACGACCGCCTTTCCACGGCAGCCAATCGAACTCGATTTCTATACCCTTCACTTCGGCTTCCGCGATATTGGTGGTCAGCAAGGTCCCGATGTCGCGGTTGCTGATCACCGACCTGCCGACGATGGCCCAGGTGGTGCGCTGCATATTGTCATACTGGGTGAAGAACACATTGCCGAGCAGATTCAGCTTGCCATCGGCGAGGCGGGCCTTGAAGCCGGCTTCGATGGTGGTGGTTTCTTCCGGCTCGTAGGCGAATGCGGTCAGGCCGCCTTCGCAATCGCAGACGTTGACCTTGTCGCCGAAACCGCCGGCCTTGTAACCGGTGGCAGCGTAGCCGTACAGGAACCAGTTCTCGTTGAGTTCGTAATCGGCGCCGAGGCGCCAGGTGCCCTTGCTCCACTTGGCCGAGAAGGTGTTGTCGGTACCCGGAACACGGTCGATGAAATCTTCGGCCAGCGAGCCCATGTTATTGGTCAGATTACCGGCCTGGTAGAGCTGACCGGATGTGGACCAATACGGCGCAATGCCAATCAGGCTCCAGCTTTCATGCCAGAAGGTGTTGTTGGGATCAAAGAGCGCCGGATTGACCCAGTAACCGATGGTTTCATGGTTGGAACCACCCTTGTCGCTTTTCTTATCCCAGCTGTAACGGTAGCCGGCGGTGAGGTTGAGCTTGTCGTTCACCTGGTAATCGATCTGGCCGAAAATCGCTTCCGACTCGACGCGCCGGTCCGGCTGCACGAAGGACTGCGCCAGCGGAACACCGGCGGAGCAGCAGAACGGGAGTTCGACGTCGAAACGAATGTTGTTCTTCTCCTGCAGATAGAAGGCGCCCAGCACCCACTTCAGCGGACCATCGCCGGAGGACTTGATCTGCAGTTCGCTGGTCAGCGAATCGTAGTTGGAGTAACGCGTGGTCAGCTGCAGATCTTCAAACGGGAACAGCGCATACGGTGCAAAACCGGCATCGATGATGGCCTGCTGGTCGCGGATCAGGAAGCCGAAGCCGCCGCAGCAGACGCGGTTGATGCCGTAGGCCGGATGGTCCGGATCGGCGAACGCGCCGCCGTCACCATCATAAGCCTGGGATCGGGTTTCTTCGGAATAGGCGATGCGGTGCTCGACCAGGACCTCATCGGTGGCTTGCCACTTGAACTCGGAGCGCCAGGTGTCGATGGTCATGTTCAGCTCGCCCGGCACATTGATGTTGGCCGAGAACTGCGGCTGGTCGCATTCGAAGAAGGTGCCTTTGGCTTTTTCACAGTCCTTCAGCGAAATCATGCCGGCGCCCTGGTCGCGGTAGCGGTCGAAGGTCAGCAGCCAATCGATATCGTCGGTCGGCTTCATGCCCAGACTCAGGCGGCCGGCCCAGCGGTTGGAGTTGCCGTAGGCATCGGAATCCTCGACCGGGTGGTTGCGGCGCTGGTCAGTGTTCAGGATGCCATCGGCCGGTACGTCGTTCGGACCGTTGAAGATGCCGTCACTGTTGGTATCCCAGTTCAGGTCGAACTGATCCATGCGCTGGTCGATGTAACTGTCGGTCTTGTCGACCATGAACGAACCGCGCAGCGCGATCCAGTCGTTGATTGGCACATTGAACATGCCGCGCATCAGCTTGTGGTTGTTGTTGCCGAATTCGATGTCGCCGCCGCCGAAGGCCTGATCAGTGACCGGGCGTGCGGAGATGATATTGATGGAACCGGCGGTGGAGTTGCGGCCAAACAGGGTGCCCTGCGGTCCACGCAGCACTTCCACGCGCTCGACGTCATGCATCAATGCCAAACCGTTCTGCGGACGCGGCGTGTAGCTGCCGTCGATGTGAATGCCCACGGTGGGATCACCGAGTTCGGTGAAATTGTTGGAGGTGATACCGCGCACCACCACCTGTACGCCGGAATCAGAGGGCGAGAACCCGACCTGCATGTTAGGCACCAGATTGCCGAGATCGCGCACGTCCTGCACACCCTGGCGGTCGAGGGCGTCCTGGGTGAATGCGGAAACCGCCAAGGGCGTCTGCATCAGGGTGGTTTCGAATTTGGTCGCGGTGACCGTGACCTCTTCCAGCACCTGCGGCGTTTCCTTGCCGGCAGCCGCCGCTTTGGCTTTGGCATCGTCACTGGCGGCAGCGGTTTCGGCGGCCTGCTTTTCCTGCGCATGCGCCTGCGCGAACATGACCGATGCAAGCATCAGTGCTGCCGACAGGGTGGTTCGTAGACTGGAATTCATAACCCTCTCTCCATCAATTCGGTTTCGTTATTGGCTTGGCATGCCTACAGGCCATGGCCATCCGGTTTTTGTGCGTGTCGCAGACCGGCTTGAGGCCGATTGAACGGAAATTTACCCATTTATGACAACGATGTCAACAATGGCGCCACTTCGGCCGAAACATCCCCATGGCTGCAGCTGTCAGGCCGGCGCTCTTCCGACCTGTTATATAATCTATATTATTGTTAGTAATGACTTTATTTGGATTTCAGGTGGCCGAGAATCGGTCGTTTCAAGGCCAGCCGGGGATATTGACATCGCTATCAATGGCTGTCATTGTCTTGCAAAAGCCGCCCCAGAGCCTTTATTCCAGCCGACGGCGGCCCAAGGGAACACCAACCACCACGACGAGCGCGTACCGCATGAATCAAGGGCGCGCGGGGAGAGAGAATATGGCAGTGACACCAGGCATTTCGAGCAGCACGGATCCTTCATCGGTGAAGGAAGACGGCGCGCCCATCCATGCGCCCGGATTGCAGGGATTCGTCTTCGCCTTGTTCTTCATTTTCGGCGGCATCACCTCGCTTAACGATGTAATCATCCCCAAGCTGAAGGAATTGTTCACGCTGAACTACACGCAGGCCATGCTGGTGCAGTTCTGCTTCTTCACCGCCTATCTGGTGATCGGTATTCCCGGCGCCAAACTGGTCAAGAAGATCGGCTACATGCGCGGCGCGGTTGCGGGCCTCGTGACCATGCTGTTCGGCTGCCTGCTGTTCATTCCCGCATCGCAGACGGCGACCTATGAGCTGTTCCTCTTCGCCCTGTTTGTGCTGGCAAGCGGCGTGGTGCTGGTCCAGGTGGTTTCTAACCCGCTCATTTCCCTGCTCGGCCCGTCTTCCACGTCGCATAGCCGACTGACGTTCGCCCAGGCCTTCAACTCGCTTGGCACGACGGTTTTTCCGATTGCCGGTTCCATCCTTATCCTCGGAAGCCTGGCGTCCCTGAGCGCAGATCAATTATCGGGCGCTGAACTGGACGCCTATCGCGTGGCGGAAAGCCAGGCGATCGTGAATGGCTATGTCGGCATTGCCATTGCGTTGGCGCTGGTGGCCACCGTGGTCTGGGTGTTCCGCGACAAGCTGCAGGGTGAGCGGCATGAGCCCAGCTCCGCGCTTGGCGGCGCCGACCTGCTCAAGCGCCCCCGCTTCGGCTTCGGCGCGCTGTGCATTTTCCTTTATGTTGGCGCCGAAGTATCGATTGGTTCGCTGATCGTGAATTACCTGATGCAGCCCGGTGTCATGGGTCTGCAGGAACAGGCGGCGGGCAAACTGATCGGCCTGTATTGGGGCGGTGCGATGGTCGGCCGGTTTATCGGATCGGCAGTGCTGCGCATGGTGAGTCCGGGAAAAGTGCTGGCATGTGTGGCCGTGGGTGCCATCGCCCTGATCTCTCTATCGACCAACACCAACGGTATGCTGTCAGGCTACAGCCTGCTGGCGATCGGCCTGATGAATGCGATCATGTTCCCGACCATTTTCAGCCTCGCATGCGAAAAGTTGGGTAGCCGGGCTGCGGATGGATCCGGCATCATCAATGTCGCCATTTTCGGTGGAGCGGTGATCCCGCTTCTCACTGGCGTCATTGCAGATGTAAGCGGCAGCCTTTCTTTTGCGCTCGTACTGCCTGCAGCCTGCTATGCCATCATCGCCGGTTTTGGCATCTATGCGCGCAAGCCGGCGGTGGCCTGAATCCCCTTCCGCCTGCAAACCGGACATATACGATATGCGCTTGCTGCTGTTGACCGTCATTCTGATGGCAGGTCCGGGTCTGGCACACTGCCGGACCTCAACAGCGCCTGCGCCCCCCGCGGCGCAGGCGCAGACGTGGCAGGATGGGGACCTGCTGTTTGCGGACGAGTTCAATTCCGGCCGGCTCGACCGGTCGAAATGGAATGTCATCGGCCCGGATTTCTGGGTGAACAACGAGCAGCAAGCCTATATCGATGCGCCTGAAACCATCCATTTCAAAAACAATGGCGAATCAGCCGGCGCCGATGGTGGGGCGCTGGCTCTGCAGCCTGTGTACCGGAAGGGTTTCGAAACGCCGGATAGGCGCAAGGTGGATTTCGTTTCGGGCCGGATCGATACGCGCGGCAAGTTTGAATTCACCTATGGCCGCGCGGCCGCTCGCATCAAGATGCCTGACGCGGTGGGCGTCTGGCCAGCCTTCTGGCTGCTGGGCAACGGCAATTGGCCCGAAACCGGTGAAATCGACATCATGGAATATGTGGGCGAGCCCGACTGGACCGGCGTTGCCTTGCACGGCGAGGGATATTTCGGCGAGACCCCGCTGGTCAACAAGCATTTCTTCCCGCCGGAAACCGATGCCACCCAGTGGCATGAATATGCGGTGGAATGGACACCTGACCAGATACGCTTCCTAGTGGATGGCAAACTCACCTATCGCGTCACACGGGAAATGGCGGAACATTACGGGAAATGGAGCTTCGATACGCCCAAGTTCGTGATCCTGAATTTCGCCCTGGGCGGCGCCTATCCATTCAAGACCAATGGCATCGAAGTGCCCTATTCAGGCATCCCTGCCAGCACGGTTGCACGGATCAGACAAGGCGATATCGCCATGGTTGTGGACTGGGTCCGCGTATATGGCCGCAACAGACCCTGAGAGAGGGTAGCTTCGTTTTCCGTAGCGACCCTGATCAGACCTTATGCAACAACGCGTAATAAAATCCATCGCCGCCATCTTCACCGGGCAACCGTTGCCGGCCGGCGCCGCTGACACGACCGAAGCGGGCATCCAGCGGCAGGGAACGTGCGTCGGCATGCTGCTGCAGGAACTGGCTGGTCAGTGTTTCATTTTCCGCCTTCAACACCGAGCAGGTGCTGTACAACAGACGCCCACCCGGACGTAGATGCCGCCAGGCGTTTTTCAGAAGTCGCCATTGCAGGGTATTGAGTGCGCCGATGTCCTTCTCGCGCCGGTGCCATTTCACGTCCGGCTGTCGGCGGATGATGCCGGTGGCCGAACACGGCGCATCGAGAAGAATGGCATCGAAGTGCTGCGGCAAGGTTTCCGGGAGCGGCTGGGTGGCGTCCAGGGCATGCAGCGCGGCGGCATCTTCGGCAAAACCGAGTCGCGCGAACAGCGCGTTGATTTTCGGCAGACGGTCGGCTTCATTGTCGGTAAGCAGCATGGCCGGCGCCGATTCCAGCAACTGCGCCGACTTGCCGCCGGGAGCGGCGCACATATCCCAGACCGTTTCGCCGGCTTTCACCGCCAAAGCAATGGCCGGCAGCTGCGCCGATAGATCCTGCACGGCAATGCGGCCTTCGAGCCAACCCGGCAATTGCGTCGGAGCGATGGCGGCATCGATGCGGATGGCCTGCGTTGCAATTTCAGAAATCCGGTGTGCGACAGCCTGTTTCTGCAGGGTGGCAGCGATGGTTTCGCGCTGCGCTTCGTCTCCGGGAATGCGCAACCACAAGGGCGCCACCCGGTTATTGGCGGCGACGATGTCGGCCCAGGCTTCCGGCCAATCGGCACGCAGACGGGTCAACAACCAATCGGGATGGTTTTCCTGGATGCCGATGTTGTCACTGGCTGCCAAGCCCTCGCGCTGGCTGCGGCGCAGCACCGCGTTGATCAGGCCGGCATGCGCGCCCTTGCCAAGCACGCGCCCGGCTTCCACGGTCGCCGACACCGCGGCATGCGGCGCCAACTGCAGAAGATGTAATTGCGTTAGCCCCACCAGCAGCAGGGCATGAGAAATCGGCTCACTCTGGGCCAGCGACTTACTCAGAAAACGAGCCAGTGCGAACTCGAGGCTACGTCGGTACCGCACGGTACCGACCGTCATCGCTTCCAGCAGTGCGCGATCACGGCCATCGGCGAAGGCGCTGCGTTCCTGCGCCAAAACCGCTTTCAGCGAGCGACCCTGGAAAATCTGATGGACGGCCCGTGCCGCGGAAACGCGGAGCTGGGCGCCGGCACTGTTCAAAGCGTCATCGGCCGGGCATTGAGATATTCCGCTGCCGACTGCACCCGACCGCCATCACGCTGGAGCGCAAGCAGTCGCAGCGTGCCCTGTCCGCAGGCGATGTCGATGCCCTCTTTGCCGGCCGCCAGAACCGTTCCCGGCGGCTTGCCGGAGTCGTCGCCAAGCACCACCGCCTGATACAGGCGCACGCGCTCGCCCTGCAACTCGGTTTCGGCCACCGGCCACGGGCTGAAGGCGCGGATTTTATCGGCAAGGTTTTTTGCGGCAAGACTCCAATCCAGTTTCGCTTCGGCCTTATCGATTTTGCGGGCATAGGTAAGGCCTGCTTCCGGTTGCGCTTCGGCCTGCAGCGTCATGCCGGCACGGGCCAGCGTCAAGCCGTCGCGCAATACTTCCGCGCCGAGCTGCGCAAGCCGGTCGTGCAGGCTGCCGCCGTTGTCATTCGGACCGACCGGTGTTTTCAACTGCAGCAGCACCGGACCGGTATCCAGGCCCTTTTCCATCTGCATCAGGCACACGCCGGTGACCGCATCGCCGGCTTCGATGGCGCGCTGTATCGGTGCCGCACCGCGCCAACGCGGCAACAAGGATGCGTGCACGTTCCAGCAGCCCAAACGCGGCGCATCCAGCACCGTCTGCGGCAGGATCAGGCCATAGGCCACGACCACCATCAGATCGGCGGCATGGCTGCGCAGGACCTCAAGCGCCTCTTCGGATTTGAAATTCAGCGGCTGCAGCACCGGCAGACCGAGTTCGAGCGCGGTCTGCTTGACCGACGACATCTGCAGCTGGCGGCCGCGGCCAGCAGGCCGGTCGGGTTGCGTGTACACCGCCACGACTTCGCCGCGTGCGGCACAGGCCCGCAGTGCGGGCACGGCGAATTCCGGCGTGCCGGCAAAAACGATGCGCAGCGACACTCAGGCCTCGGCGCTGAGCTTGCGCATTTTGGCCAACTTCTTTTCCGCCAAGGCACGCTTCAACGGCGACAGATGGTCGACAAACACTTTTCCGATCAGATGATCCATTTCATGCTGGATGCAGACCGCAAGCAGGCCGTCGGCCACCAGGGTGAACGCTTGCCCGTGCCGGTCGAGGGCTTCCACGGTGATCTGGTTGTAACGGGTGACATCGGCATAGATATTGGGCAAGGACAGACAGCCTTCCTGATACACCTGCTTGCCATCACGGGCTACGATTTTCGGATTGATGAACACCATCGGCTGACTTTTATCTTCCGAAATATCAAGCACCAGAAGTTGTTTATGGACATTGACCTGGGTCGCGGCCAAGCCGATACCGGGCGCATCGTACATGGTCTCGAACATGTCATCGATCATGGCCGACAGGGCCGCATCGACCGTCTCGATGGGGGTGGCGAGCGTGCGCAGGCGTTTGTCGGGGTATTCCAATATGGTCAGTAAACTCATGGCCGGTT